>OGXY01000620.1_pt1 | contig 31040 bp, 26 predicted proteins | sample 1576411 | NCBI WGS metagenome assembly OGXY01 (sample SAMEA3541498, study PRJEB24748) | human gut metagenome | biome: human gut; feature: human-associated habitat; material: faeces | place: China | collected 2012 | reverse complement strand
GCGAGAAAAGGCAAGCCGTCGTTTCTTCTCTCAGGCAGGAAACGAAGACGGTCAATCCTCCGAAGCTCTACGATCTGACCACCTTGCAGCGCGAGGCAAACCGATATTACGGCTTCACTGCCCAGCAGACGCTTGATCTCGTCCAGACGCTCTACGAAAAAAAACTCCTGACCTATCCGCGCACGGACAGTCAGTTCATCACGGACGATATGGAGGACACTGCCCGTCAGGTCATTTTAATCGTCTGCCGCCAGCTTCCGCTTTTCTCCGGCGTTTCGGTTAATCCGGACATTGCCCGCGTAACCGACAACAGCAAGGTCACAGATCACCATGCCATTCTCCCAACCGTCCAGCTTGAAAAGCAGGATGTTTTCGCGCTCCCTCAGTCGGAGCAGAAAATCCTCAATCTTGTCGGGATGCGCCTTCTGTGTGCGACCGGCGAGAAGCATACCTACGCAGAAACGCAGATCACGCTCTCCTGCGAGGGCTATGTGTTCAAGAGCAAGGGTAAGACCGTCGTTCAAAACGGATGGAAAGCCATTGAAGAGCTGTTCAAGGCTTCCCTCAAGACGAAGGAAAAGGACGATCCCATGAAGTCCCTGCCCGAAGTCCATGAGGGCGATATGCTGGAAGGTGTGTCCGCCAGCGTCACTGAACACTTTACGACACCCCCGAAGCAGTACACGGAAGACACGCTCCTGTCTGCGATGGAGACTGCCGGAAACGATCAGTTCGACGATGACACCGAGAAGAAAGGTCTCGGCACTCCCGCGACCCGCGCCGGTATCATTGAAAAGCTGGTGAAATCCGGCTTTGCAGAGCGTAAAGGCAAATCCCTCATTCCCACAAAGGACGGCTGCAACCTCGTCTGTGTTCTGCCGGAACAGATCACGTCTCCCGCAATGACGGCGGAATGGGAAAACACGCTCATGGAGATTGAGCGCGGCAATGCGGATGCAGACGCCTTCCTCAGCGGCATTGTCCGGATGACCGGGGATCTCGTGAAAGCCTACCCGTTTCTCTCCGATGCCGAAGCCCAGCGTTTCGGCACGGGGAAAGAGGAAATCGGCAAATGCCCCCGCTGCGGCTCTCCGGTCTATGTCGGCAAGGGCAACTTCTACTGCTCGAACAAGGACTGCTCCTTCTGCCTGTGGGAAGACAACAAGTTCTTTTCCAGCAAGAAAAAGAAGCTGACCAAGAAGATCGCAAAGGAACTGCTGGATAAGGGCTGGTGCCGTGTGACCGGGCTTTACACGCCGAAGAAGCCTCAGCTCTATGATGCGGTGATCCGGCTGGATGACAGCGGCGGCAAATACGTCAGTTTCAAGATGGAGTTTGACCGATGAGCCGCCCGAAGTATGTTGCCTCTTGCAGTGGAGGCAAAGACAGCGTAGCGACGCTCCTGCTGGCTGCACAGCACAATGAGCCGCTGGACGAGGCGGTTTTCAGCGAGGCCATGTTTGATAAGGACACAAGCGGCGAAGTCCCGGAACACCGGGACTTCATTTATGACCGGCTCAAGCCCTTCTGCGAAAAGGAGCTGGGCGTCAAGTTCACCATTCTCCATGCAGACAAGACCTACGATGACGTGTTCCATCATGTCATCACCCGCGGACCTCATAAGGGCGAGGTTCGCGGTTTTGCGTGGGCTGGAATGTGCGCGGTCAATCGGGACTGCAAAATCCCGCCCGTCCGCAAGTACAATGCCGCACTCTCGCCGGACACTGTGAGCTATGTCGGCATCGCGGAGGATGAGCCAAAACGCCTTGCTCGTCTGGATGGAATAGCGAAGGTCAGTCTGCTTGCCAAATACGGTATGACCGAGGCGGACGCCTACAAGCTCTGTCAGGAAAACGGGCTGCTTTCCCCAGTCTACGCTCACTGCCGAAGAAACGGCTGCTGGTTCTGTCCCAACGCCAGTGACTCGGAGCTTCTGCACATGGTCACAAAGCACCCGGATATGTTTGACCGGCTGATTGAATGGGAGAAGGAGGATAACATCTTTCATCGTCGGCTGACACGCAGAGAAACCCCGTCTGAGGTAAAGGCTCGTTTATTGAGCAAATCTCAGACGGGGGGTTCTTCTCCCCGAAACAAATCCGAAATGGAGGTTTGAAATGGCTGAAAACAAAAATGCACAGCAAGTCCGCGAAATCACGGACAAGCTGGAACAGGGCATCAAGGAGCTTTTTGAATCCGAGCGGTTCAAGGAATATCTCCGCACGATGTCCAAGTTCTACAACTATTCCTTCAACAACACGCTGCTCATTGCGATGCAGAAGCCGGAGGCAACCTATGTTGCCGGTTATACCTCGTGGCAGCGCAACTTTGACCGTCAGGTCATGAAGGGCGAAAAGGGCATCAAGATTCTCGCACCAGCGCCGTACAAGGCGCAGGAAGAGCGTGAGAAGATTGACCCCATAACGCAGAAGCCGGTGATCGGTGCAGACGGAAAGACCGTTACAGAGACGGTCGAAGTCCTGCGTCCTGCCTTCAAGGTGGTAAGCGTCTTCGATGTCTCTCAGACGGACGGCAAGGAGCTTCCGGACATCATCGTCGATGAGCTGAAAGGCACCGTCGAAAACTACGAGGCGTTCTTCGATGCACTCAAGCAGGAGTCTCCCGTCCCCATTTCCTTTGAAGATATTCCGGGCGGCGCAAAGGGATTCTTCTCTCCGGTTGAAAGCCGCATCGCCATTCAGGAGGGCATGAGTGAAATCCAGACGGTCAAAACCGCCATTCACGAGATTGCTCATGCCAAGCTCCACGCCGTCAACCCAGACGAGAAAACTGCCCCCGAAGACAAGAAGGATCGGCACACCAAGGAGGTTGAGGCGGAAAGCGTTGCCTACACCGTCTGCCAGCGTTACGGCATTGAAACCTCGGACTACTCCTTCGGCTACATCGCTGGTTGGTCATCCGGTAAGGAAACCAAGGAACTGAAAAGCTCTCTGGACACCATCCGCAAGACGGCGGCTGAGATGATCGAGGGCATTGACGCCAAGCTCAAGGTGCTGCTGGCAGAGAAAGCACAGTCCGCAGAGAAGGAAAGCGAAATGCCCGCAGAGCCGATGCAGGAAGCCGTTATTTACCGCGAGACAGCGAATTACGCCTATGAAGCCGGTGAGCTGGAGTCATATCGTGCTTCTCTCGCCGCAAACGTGGAATGCCGCAAAGCGATTGAAGCGGCGATCAGCTCCAACTACGGAGATAACCGGCTGGATGCGGATGCTGCCGTGAAGAGCGTCCTTGAGCAGTTCTCTCCGGAGCGCGTCCGATATGTCCTTGCAAACACCATTCAGCAGAAAGACTTTGACGGGCGCATTCCGCAGTCTCTCAAGGAGTGGGCAAAGAGCGTTGAAGTCTGCCCCGAAAACGCCTCCCGCTTCCTTGTGGATAGACCCAATCTCGGACTGACCGCCCTTTTCGTCGATGCGTTCCGCCAGCAGACCGAAGCTCAAAAGGAAGTCACTTCTGAGAAAACAGAAGAAAGAGAACCTGAGGTTGTTGCATGGGAGAATGATGAGATTACCTCTATTGAGGTAAAAACCGTGGAGGTCAATTCTCCCATTGCCCCCATGCCGGAGGAAGCGGCAAAATCACCGAAAGCGCACCGCCTGACTGCCGAAGAGAAGGAGATCAAAGCCGCCGTCATGGACACGCTCAAGGGACAGATCGCCTATAACAACGACGGTATGCGGGCGTCCTATCGCGCCTCTAACCACTCCTTCAATCTGCTGGCACGAAGCGGCGTCAAAATTGAGGGCAACACGGTCACGCAGAACGGTGAGCCGCTGTTCAAAATCCATCGCCGTCATGCGGCGCGGAAAACGCAGGGCTGCTATCGTGAGCTGATGCCGATGCTGGAATACGTCAAGCAGGAGCAGAAGCAGGAAAAGCCCTCTATCCGCGATCAGCTCAGGACTGCCGCAAAACAGCAGCCAGAGAAGAAATCTCCGGTCAAATCCAAAACGCACGACATGGAGTTGTGAGAAAGGAGACGCATGAGGAAATACACAGATGTTGACATCGTTGCGGAGCTGCAGAAGCTCGTGGACGATCATGTAGACAGCTACAAGGAAGACTTTGACATCGACAAGCGCATCATCCGCCGCGCTGCCGAAAGCCAGAATCCCGAAGACAAGACGCTGATGTGGTTCTGCCGTCCGCATGGAACACACTGCCTCAATGAAAATCAGGTCTTTATTCAGGGAACGCGAGATCACAACACCTTCCGCTTTTACGCGGAACAGACCTACGACGAATGCGTTGCCCGCGTCATTGTCCCGAAAGCCGTCAAGCGCGGCAAGGTCTTCGGAGACGTCTTTGAAATCAACTACCGGGAACAGGCGGCAAATGTGGCGCAGAACTCGGTTGCGCCGGATCATGACCGGCTGACCTTCGCAGACGGCTATGCGCTGGAAGCCCCCTGCCGCAGCAGTTTCGATGCAGCAATGGCTCTGGTCGGTGAGCATGGCGGCGTCAAAACTTACCAGACGCTCCCGAAGGACGCGGATGCTCTGGCGGAAGTGCTGTCTAAGCAGAAAAGCCGCCGTGACAGACTGCCGGAGGTAGATAGGACAGAGGTGCTTTCGCCTCTGCCTGTTGCAGAACTTCGGAAGTATGAGGCAGTCAAAAAGGCTCATCCGGATGCGCTGGTCTGCTTTGCTCAGAACGGCTATTTTGAGCTGTACGGCAAGGACGCAAAGAAAGCCGCGCCGCTTCTCGGCACAAAACTCCTTGAAAAGAAGGTGCGCGGCAAGCCTTCCGTGCCGGTTACTGGTTTCCGTGAAAGCGCATGGGTAGCTGCATCAAAGAAGCTCTGGCAGTCCGGAGCGGATGTCTTTCTCAGCAAGGACGGCGAGACCTTTAAGGAACTCAAAGCCGCAGATTACATTCCTGTCGGCGCAACGCTGAATGTGGATGGCATCAAGTGCAGAATCGACGCGGTTGATTTTGCTGCTGATGAAGTCCGGCTGACCAACATCGAGGACAAGAACCGCCCCATCCGCTTTTCTGAGAGCATCCAGTATATCCGCTCCTATGTGGAGGATGCCGGAACTACCATCTACGACACCATCCCGAAGAAGCCCGCTGCCCGTGAATCCATCCGCGACAAGCTGAAATCTGCGCAGAAAGCACAGCCGCCCCACACACCGAAGAAATTGAAAGGAAAGGATATGGAACTCTGATATGAAAAACTTTACCGTGGAAGAAATCAACCTGATGTGCTGCTTCAACACGTCCAGCCGGAAGCGGCTGATCGACGATATGAAGAGCGTCACCCTGAACGACATGGACGGCGAAATCGCAGAGCTGATGTACAAAACCGTCCGGAAGCTCGAATCCATGACGGACGCGGAGTTTGAAGAACTGTATATCATGCCGGACGGCATGGTAGATGACTGAAAGGAGGATGCCTATGCCCGTATTAGACGGTAATTTTGAAGCCTTCGTCACAAACCTTGGCAAGTACAACGAGGGTATGCTGGTCGGTGAGTGGGTGAAGCTGCCCACCACAGAGGAAGAGATGCAGAAGGTCTTTGAGCGCATCGGGATCGGCAAGCGGGATGATTTCGGTCAGCCCTACGAAGAATGGTTTATCACCGACTACGAATGTCCGATCTACGGCGTCCAGAAGATGCTTGGCGAGTACGAGAGCCTTGATAAGCTCAACTACCTCGCCGCCTTGATTGACGAGCTTTCCCTGAGCGATCAGGAAAAGCTCGTTGCCATTATGGAGGCTGGCTGCGATGAGGTCAGCGACATCGACGATCTCATCAACCTGACGTTCAATCTGGACTGCTACGACATCATGCCCGGTATCAACGACGAATATGACCTCGGCTATTACTATGCCAACGAAGCCGGTATCTACTCCGAAAAGGATCTCGGTCCTCTGGCAGACTACATCGACTATGAACGCTATGGTCACGACATCGCTTATGATGAACAGGGACGCTTCACCGATGAAGGCTATGTCCGCGTCGCAAGCGAACGCTGGGACAGACAGTTTAACGGTGAGCTGGACGATATTCCCGACGAATACCGGATCACCGGCTCAGGAGAAGCCGCCGAGCGTGACAGCACTATTGCAGTTCTCGTTGTTGAGCCGGGAAAGGAGCCTTATGTGAAGGAGATTGACTCCGGTCTGGAGTCCTTGCAGCATGAGGTCGGCGGCTGCATCGAGGCAATTTATCCCTACGAAGACCCGGTTGCCTTAGTCTGCAACGAGGAAGGCAAGCTGGAAGGTCTGCCCCTGAACCGCGCTCTGCGTGATGAGGACGGTGACATCTACGACGTTGTTGCCGGAACATTCATGGTAGTTGGCTTGACGGATGACAGCTTCGGCTCTCTGACCGTAGAGCAGATGCAGAAGTTCTCCGACCTCTTCAAAGTTCCGGAGCAGTTTGCAAAGCTGGGCGATAAGATTGTTGCGATCCCCATGATCTCAAAGGAACAGCAGAAGCAGGAAGTCGCCCAGCAGAAGGACTTTGAGATGAATGCCGACACCTCCGGTCTGACGGTTGCCGGTCACATCGGGACGTGGCACACCATTGACCAGCACGAGGTCGGCGGTCACAGCTTTTATCTGATGGAGCATGACACCTACGGCGATGAAGCTGCTTGCATCATCGTCGATGAGCGCGGCAAGCTCGTCCTTGATGATGTCTACAACGGCTTTGACGATGACACACTCCGCCTTCTTGACCTTGAAGTCAAGGAAGTGCCGGAAATGCCCGATCCCGCGCTCTCCGTTCAGGATATGAAGGACTACGGCTACGCATGGGCTGGTGTTCTTCCCGCTGGTCAGGAGGCGGCTGAGAAGGCTTTGGAGAAGGGCTGCGAGGTTTACCGTCTCTATTCCGATAACACCGAGGGCTTGTGCGTAGATGCAAAAGAGATTGCCGATCATGCGGCAAAGGGCGGAATGCTCGGTATCAGCAAGGAAAGCTGGATGGCGGCTCTTGAGAAGGAAAACTACCTCAAGGCAGCGGAGATGTCGATGGAGGATGACTACGGCATGATTGACGGGATCATCAACAACGGTCCGAAGGAAGACAAGACCCTTGATGTCAAAGCCCCCGAAAGGGGCGAAAAGTCCTCCATCATGGACAGGCTCAAGTCTGCAAAGGCTGAAAAGCAGAAGGAATGCTGCCCTCCCAAAAAGCACAAAGGAGAGATTGAGCTGTGAGCAGAAGTCAGAAATGGAGACAGGAGTGGTCGTTCTTCATCGGGGACAGCGGACGCCGGAAGTATAACCGCTTCTGCGTCCGCTGCGTCCATAGCTGCAAGCAGAGTTTCCGTGCCGATCTCATGTCCTGTCCGCACTTCTCCCGCAAGGCATCGCAGTGTAGACAGTTAGGGGTCGAAAAAGCCTGTGATTGCAAGCCTCAGAGCGGCGCAAATTGACCAGCCTAAGTGATTGTATTCCCTGCGCAGTTTCTTCTTTAGCGCGGAAATAAGTGTCGATTTCGGCACTTGTTTGAATGCCCGGAAAACGAACCAAGAGCCTCTGTCGATGCCCGGTTTGGGTGTCGGCAGAGGCTCTTTTTTTACGACATATTCAAAATAGCGGACAGCAGCTCTTGAACCTGTTGCCGGTATTCCGGCTTAATATCCGAAATACGTCTGGCAAGCGCAAGGGCTTCCGCTTCTGGCTCATCGGTCCCAAAGATAATTCGGTCCGCACTGACGCCCAGCAAACGGCAAAGGCGCTGCAAGGCTTCAAGAGAAATACCGGAAGCACCACGCTCAATAGCACTCAGGTGATTCGGCGTCATGCCAAGCATTTCTGAGAGCGTGTCCTGCGTATAGCCCGCCTGTTCTCTTGCCACTTGAATATTGCCGCCGATTTCAATATTGATGTCCTTCTTCTCTCGCATAGCCTCACCACCTTTGCATTTAGTGTACCTAACGGCGGTGTCATTATCCACGGTACGCCGTCGTTGATTTTACTAACGACAATGCGTTGACTGTCCGTGATGAGGGTGATAGAATGGAGTTACCTACCAAAAGAGTGAAAGAAGGGGTGTCATGTCGCGCATTATTGAGTTTAGAAAGTCTGCTCAAAAAGCTGAAAAGCAATCCGTTCAAGGCAAGACTTGTGCGTTTACCGGTCATAGACCGCAGAGTCTTCCGTTCGGCTTTGATGAATCCGATAAGCGTTGTACTTCTTTGAAATCTGTTATGCGGGATCAGATTGTAGCACTCATCGAGAACGAGGGCGTCACGCATTTTATTACCGGCATGGCTCTTGGCGTCGATATGTACGCTGCGGAAATTGTACTCGATTTGAAATCAAAATACCCTCACATTACTCTGGAAAGTGCAATCCCTTGTGAGACACAAGCGATCAAATGGTCTATGGCTTCACGGGAACGGTATTATAATATCGCGGCAAAGTGTGACAAGGAGACCATGCTGCAACGGGAGTACACGTCGGACTGCATGGACAAGAGAAATCGGTACATGGTCGATCACGCCGATTATATTCTCGCAGTATGGAATGGATGCCCCAGCGGTACCGGGAACACCGTGAGATATGCCCACAAAAAGGGCAAATCTATCATCGTTATCAATCCGGTTTCCCTTGATGTCACGCGGGAATAAGGCAAAAATCCCACTCCTGAATCAAGCGTTGCGAAAACCGTGAAGTATTTCCCGATAGTGAATACACATTGCACTACTCGGTGATTATTGGAAACGTGTACGGCGTATGCTGCCCAGTGAACATCTCCACGGAACACATCGAATTTTCACGGCTTCGTAAAACGGAAAGTGTCACCTTATGAACAGTCCCTTGCCGAGAGAAAAATAAATCGCTGGAAACGGGAACGCCCCCGGCACTGTGCGTCTGGCACAGTGTCGGGGGCGTTTTTCCGTGTCTTAGTTATGAGACAGTTCATTTAGGAGCAGCTTTCGATAGCCCACATCCAAGACGCAGCGATGGAAGTCCATCAGACGGTGTTCGTCGAACAGCTTTTCACAGAGCTTGGTCAGCGGATGATTCATCAGCTTTGCAGAAATGCCAGTCTCGTTGAAAAACCTTGCCCATGTGAAGACCTCTTCTAAATCCTCCTGCCCAAGCGTGGCAGGAATGATGGCGTTGCAGAGACGGACAATGGGGCTGTCCGCAAATCGCTCTGCGACTTCCTCCGGTGTGCATTCATAGCGGTCACAGTCAAAGGAAAGCGCATCCTCAATTTTAAGATAATTTTCGGTTTCATCCCGCGTCAAGGTTATGGTGTAGTCTCCCATACCGGACGGCACATCAATATTCTCCATGACATCAAGCTCGTAACGGGAGCCGCCGATGATCGCCTCAAAGGAGAAGGACTGACAGATTACTGCTGGGTTCTTGTCTATCTTGTCCTCATTCAGAAAGGACAGCGGATTGTACTCTGTTAGTTCCCAGTCGATTTTTCCTCTCTCTGTTTGCTCGGCAATCTGCTGGATCAGATGTTGTTCTTCTTCGTGCAGATTTTCATTGTACAACATGATACACCTCCGTTTTCTGATTTCCTTTTCTGGGGGGCTGTTCTATGTTTCCGAAGAGACTGCCGTTTGTATCATCATTCCTTGGCTGAGGGCAGACCTTCGTAAAACTTCCTAAGTTCGCCCAAACTGCTTGTCCGATTTTTGATAGGCAGGGAGTCCCATGTAATGTCATGATAGCGTTCCGGCGGCTCATCCCGCAGTCTTCGGTCGATGATGCAGACAATGCCGGTGTCTGTGAAATTGCGGATCAATCGCCCGATGCCTTGCTTGAGCTTGATAATCATTTCGGGGACGCGAACATCCATCAGAGCATCCTTAGCAACGGAACACTTATACTCGATAATCGGATCGGGGACAGGGAACGGAAGCCGGAAAATGATGACATTGGAAAGGCTTTTTCCTTCAATGCTGATACCTTCCCAGTATGCACCCGTCCCCAGAAGCACAGAGTTCGTATCTTCCTTAAACTCGTTCAGCACCTTGTCCTGCGACGATCCCGGCTGCTGCATCAGGATTTTGTACGGAAGGTTTTTCTTACCGAGAATGGAGTAGACCTCTTCCATGTCGGTCTTTGCCGTAAACAGCACGAGTGCCTTTCCATTGGAAATGCTCAGGATCTCAAGCAGTCGCTCCACACCCTTTTCAATGAAGGCTTCGTGTTCTCTGGTCGGGTGTGGGAGATCGTCGCAATAGTAGATCATGGCGTGTTCATCGTATGGATATGGGGAAGGCTTTGGTTCGGACAAGCAGCCGCGATCACCAGCGGGAAAGCCGGTATTGCAGATAAAATAAGAATACTGCTCTTCCAGAGACCCGCTCGTGGCGTTCGTCAGCGTGGCAGAGGTCAAGATGGTTCTTTCATCACCATTGAAGTATAGGCGGCTCACAATTTCTTTTGTGTTTTTAGGGCAATAGACGAGTTCCGTGTTGCTGCCGTGCTGCTCAATCCAGATCAGCATATCATCTATCTGGTCAAGAAGCTCCGAAAGGGACTCGCTGACGGCATCCAGATCATCAGAAGCAGCAAAGGAACGGTTGTTTCTGAAATCCATGCTGGAATAAATCTGAATGCTGGACGAAAGGTTGTGTATGGCGGCGTTCATCTCGGTAAGCAGTTCAATCGCACTGCCATTGTTGTCGAAGAAAAAGCGGTCAGCGTAGCGCATATCCTGTTCTGCCTCGTTGATCTGCTTTTGGACTTGTGCTTTCAGGCAGTTATAGAAGGCGATGATTGCGCTCTCTGCCTCTCGCTTTTCACCTGACACACTGCTCTGGTCAAAGGATCGCAGCTCATAGAATGCGCTCTTAATCATTCCAAAGAGCATACCTTGCCCGAAACGCTCCGTTGTGGCACTCCGCACCTTATCATCCAAGTTGTGTGCTTCATCCACGACAAGCAGATCAGCGGCGGCGTTAATCAGCCCTTCCTGACCGCGCCGGAGTTTCATGAGATGCTGGGTTAAAAAATCCTGATTGCACAGTACCACTCCATCCGTAAACTTTAATGCTGCGCGGACTTTGTAATACTTGCACTTCTTTTCACAGGAGCCACAATTCTTCATGCTGAACCGCTGCACGTTTACCTTGTCCCAGACTCCTTGCGGCAAAACCTCCGGGAAATCCTTGCGTTCCTCATACCCTTGCTTGATTCCTTCTTTGATCGCGTCCGGTGGGTCTGCTTTCGGGTCACACATATACTCATCTGCGCGTTTGTTGCAGAGATAATGGGTCTGTCCTTTTGCGAGGATAACATCTCTGTTCAGCCCAAGAAGGGGCATTACCGCGTGGACATCGCGCCAGAGCTGTTCTTGAAGCGCAATGGTCGAGGTTGCGATGATAACCGGCTTGTTCATGCGTTTGCTGTACAGCAGCACCGGCACAAGATAACCAAAGGACTTTCCAATGCCCACGCCAGCTTCAATCGCAAAATGCTGATCGTTTATGAGGGCGTCCACAATCTCAAAGGACATATCCTGCTGCCCTTCACGCATTTCCAAGCCATGCTGCGGGGCTTCATCCCAAAAGAAGGTGCTGACTTGCTCACTCATGGAGTACAGCTCTGCTTTTCTGCGCTTTTTCCGTTCCTCCGATGTATTGAATCCAAAATAGAATCTGTTGTCCATCCACATTCCTCCCGGAATAGAAACCAAGGCTATCCGCGTTTCAGTTCAATGCTGACATTTCCGTTCTCGTCGATAGTCAGCGTCATGTGCCTGATGTGCTTCTCATAGAACTGCCGCCGCTCTGCGGGAGACATTTCGATCCTCGTGTTTCGCAGAGCTGCATCAAACATATCGTTGACATTCAGGTGAACGGAGTTGTCAATCCAGCGGTACATCTCCTTGAACAGTGCGTTTTTCTTGATGTCCTCGCTGTTGCCGGAGTAGAAGTCATCCAGATAGCAGTAGAATATCCCTGATTCTGCAAGTGCTGCCTTCATATCCGGTCCGCATTTTTCCCGCTCAATCATGACAAGGAATCTGGCGTCCGGTAAGGAAGAAATCAGCCCCCAGTAGTCGGAATCGCTTGAGACGATGACGAAGGAATCCACTTGATTTTGGTAGTGTTCCTGACAGGCTCTTGCGGTGAGCTTGATGTCTACCAGTGATTTGTTCTGCTTGATCCGCTCAATCATGATATGTTCAACGGGGATGCGGGTGTAGTTTTCAAGAATCCGCCATGCCGTAGCGGTGTGTACGTCATCAAAGAGAATGATCGCCGTAATTTTCTGCATGACCTCATAATCAAGGTTTTTGAGCGTGGCGCACAGCTTGTACGGGTCAGAGTTTTCGCAGTCCACTACCAATACGGTCTTCTCACTGTCATCTATGAAGTCGTAGATATTGTTTTTTACAAAAGCCCCTGCATCGGAGACTTTACTGTATTCCGTGAAGGCGTCGCAATGCCATTGATAAAGCAGGGTAGCAAACTTCTTATCATTATAGAGGACATTGCCCTCGTCCATCGGTACCCAGTTGATGTACATTTGATAGGGGTAGTAGGAGAGACTTGCGTAATAGATGTCCGCAGCATCTTTCGTTCCGTCCTCTGTCAAGCCGTTTGGCATAATGAACAGCTCTTTTATGTACGTCCAGTTAATCCAGATTGGAAAGAGGCTTTTGCAGTTGTTAATGCGGTCTGAAATCAGCCGGTTAATCTCGATAATGTGGTGGCAGAGCTTTGTACTCGACTTTTTGATAAAGCTGATTCCGTCGTTTGAAAGCTGCTGCATACTGGAAGCCGGGATGATCTCTGGCATTGAAAGCAGCCCTCGATACTCCATCCGCATGATGTCATTTATTTTCCGGTAGTTGCGCTCAATGGCGGTGCGGATGATACAGAGATTGCGAATGATACGGGCATTTTTATCCTGTTCAAGCCGGTCGTATATCTCTATCTTCGGCGGCTCGTGTTCATTTTGAAAAATACGGAGCGGGACGCCGATCAGATATGCTACCTTTGACACAAGTTCATAGGTGCTGTCTTTGTAGGCAATTTGTTCTCCGGCATATTCGACGCCATTCAACATGACTGATTTGCCCATGATCTACTCCTTTCGATGGAACGCGGGTTATTGAGCGTACTTTTTGAAGTTTTCAGCTTGTTCCAGAACCTCCTTGTAGACATCATCAATGGTTACGGGGGGATAGTCAAATTCATCCAGTAGCAGTATGAGGTCAACTTGCAGATTTGCCTTAATGTCATCGCGGGTAGACCAGTCGGTGTATTTAGCTTTGTCATCGACAATAATCTTAATCCGCTTTGACAATTCAATCATCTTATCGTCCGGGTACTCGAACTCATACTTCTTGGCAACCGCCTTGAGAATGTCATAAAAGGCTTTTTCCTCGTAGTCAATTCCCATGCCCTTGAAGGAGTCTTTTTCCTTTTTGAGTTCTTCAAGGAGCTTCGCAAGCTGCTCCGCCACATCGTCAAGAACTTCATTAGCAAAAGCCTCATCACGACGCCGATTGTTGTACTCATCAACAACCCGCTTGAGGCGGTCTGAGAACTCCATGCCCATAATGCGGTTGACCTTTTTATACTCATCAATCGCTTGAGAAAGAAGCCTCTGCAACACCTTTATCTTTGTGTTTGGAAGTTGGATTGCATTGATCTTATCCAGATACTCGTCACTGAAAATATCAACAGAGATGTGCTTTCCCGTCTCAAACAGTTCCTCTATACCATCAGATTGAATTGCACCTTCAAGAAGTTCACGGACACGGGTATTCATTTGTGAAATGTCAGGGGCATCACCCTTTGTGAGTTTGAAAAGAATAGAGCGCACAGCACAGTAGAAGTGCAGATAGTCCTTTTCTTTATCAGAGATAGCCTCACTTGAACTGCATAGGTTGAACGCTTGTTTCATGCGTTTGACTGCCGCCATAAAGCGAGTTTCCAAATCTTCCGTGAGCTGTACATACTCAACAGCCCGATTGAGGCAAGCAAGCTGCTCTTTCGGTGAGCCGTTGAAGTAATCCGTGCTATTGAAGTTGTGGAACATCTGAGCCAAGACATCGAGCTGGTCTTTAACAATCGTGATAGACTGCTCGACGCCTTCAAACTCATCGCTCTCAAAGTTGGTGTATTTCTTGAGGGCGAGATTCATGTTTTTCTTAATGCCGATGTAGTCCACGATCAAGCCCTTGTCCTTGCCGGTATAGACGCGGTTGACGCGGGAAATCGTCTGGATAAGGCTGTGCTGCTGGATGGGCTTGTCGATGTAGATTGTGTCGAGTGCCGGTACGTCGAAGCCGGTAAGCCACATATCAACAACGATGGCAATTTTGAAGTTTGATTTAACGTTCTTAAACTGACGGTCAAACTCCTTGCGATCCTCTTTCGTTCCCAGCATTTCATATAGCTCAGGCTCATCATCTTTATTTCGCGTCATGATGAGCTTGATCTTCTCGATGGGTTTGAGTTCCTTTTTCTCTTTTTCCGTCAGTTGAACCCTGTCAGGGCAAATCTTTTTCTCTGCCCATTCCGGTCTCATTCCAACTATAATCTGATAAAAAGCGTATGCAATCTTGCGATTAGAGCAGACAAACATTGTTTTTCCTGCAACGGTAGCTCCTTCGGCAACGCGGGTCTCATAGTGGTTAATGAAGTCCTCCGCAACTGCGTGAAGTCGGTCAGGATCACCGATGATCGCATCAATATGAGCAACCGCCTTCTGGCTTTCCTCAATCTGATGCTCATTTGCACCTTCAACAGCACAGCGGTCATAATAATCTTCAATTTCCCGAACCTTTGCCTGATCAAGAGTGACCCGTGCAGCGCGTCCGTCGTAGACAAGGTTGACTGTGATACCGTCTTTGACCGCCTCTGTCATTGTGTAGGCATCGACAACCGGACCGAAGACTTCAATCGTGCCATCTACGGGCGTGCCGGTGAAACCGACATAGGTAGCATTGGGGAGAGAATCGTGTAGGTACTTTGCGAATCCATAGCTTCGCTCTACACCTTCGGCAGTGACCTTGACTTTCTGATCGAGGTTTATCTGACTACGGTGTGCTTCATCGGATATGCAGATCACATTCGCTCTATCCGTCAGAAGCTCCAAGTCCTCGGTGAACTTTTGGATGGTGGTCATGTACACCCCACCGCTTGCCCTGCCTTGAAGTTCCTGACGCAGCTTTTCGCGGGAATCAATGCTCACAACGGTTTCGTCACCAATGTACTTCTTGGATGCTACAAACTGCTTTGAGAGCTGGTCATCCAAATCCGTTCGGTCGGTAATAATCAGGATTGTAGGGCTATGGAAGAAGGTACTCTTCATAAGCATTCTTGTGAGGAAGAGCATAGTATAGCTTTTTCCGCAGCCTGTCGCGCCGAAGTATGTGCCGCCCTTGCCGTCCCCCTCCGGTCTGAGATGTGCCTTGATATTCTCAAACAGCTTGACCGCAGCAAAATACTGAGGATAGCGGCAGACGATTTTGAGGTCTTTGTCCGAGCTATCAGGGAAATAGACAAAATCCTTGATGACTGCCAAAAGCCGTTCTTTGCGGAACAGTCCACTCACCATAGTTACAAGGGAATTGATGCCGTCCAATTCCTTATCGTCAGCTTCAATCTTTCTCCACGCATAGAAGAAGTCATACGGGGAGAAGAAGGAACCGTATTTATTATTTGCACCATCGCTTATGACGATGAAGGCGTTATACTTGAAGAGTTCAGGAATATCACGGCGATAACGCACGGTAAGCTGAGTATAGGCGTCCATGATCGTTGTGTTTTCTTTGACTGCGCTCTTGAACTCAAGCACAACAACAGGAATGCCGTTGATGAAGACAATCCCGTCCGGTATGCGAAGCTGGTTGTTGATGCCTTCAATTTCAAATTGATTGACGATCTTGAACACGTTTTTCTCTGGCTCATCAAAGTCAATCAGCTCAATGTAAATGTCTTTCTTTGTGTGATCCTCACGGTTGAAGATGAAGCCGTCACAAATCATTTTGCAGACTGCTTTGTTTGCTTCGTAGATCGTACCGGAAATAGACCTCAGGCGAAGGATGATGCTATCAACTTCGCTGGGGGTAAGTCCCTCTGAGGCATACCTGTTCAGGAGGTATTTCCGCAGATCGTCGATAAGCAGAACCTCAGAGCGTTCACGGTGGATCTGCTCACCATTCAAATAGATATACCCTTCATCTTGAAACAAATCCATGATGGACATTTCAAGAGAATGCTCATTGAAGTTCGCCATTATCATTTCCCCCTAACTGCCTCTGCATTTCTGCTTCAAAGGCTTTTTCACTTTGCTGGAAGTCGTACTCCTGATACTTCAAACCCAGACGTGCCAGCATGAGTGTACCTTCCCAGTCATCTATATTTGAGTATTGAGTTGCGTGGTTTACATCTGTGAGAATACCAAGAATCAAGCCCGTACAATCAAGCGCAAAGTCTATCATTTCCTGAACGTCCGGATAGGAAATAGGGTAACGATTCGGAAGGTTTTCACTGTTCACGATGCGCTTCTCATCGTTGTGGGCATAGAGTTTGTTTCTCTGCATTCGGATGTTATCTCTCTTTTTACTCAGTCCGTTGAACCGCTTCTGATATAGGTCTAAAAATTCTGGAAAAGTCAAATCCACCCGAACAGGAACATTGTCCGCATCAGGAATATCAAACGCGGCGAAGAGTTTTCTATCTGCCTCAACCCGATCCTTAAAAAAGCATTCCTCTTGCGGCTTGAGTTGGTGCTGATATGGGATCGGGTAGAAAAAGGTTGTTCCGTCATGATCCACCGTCAAAGTTTCTCTGTACTTCGGGAAAAGGTCTTGATTTCCCTCGCATTTAACAAGGAGGGTTCCAATGGACACGACACCATTCGAGGTATCATACAGTTTGGCAATCTCCATGAAACAGGCTTTCATCAGAGCATCATAGACTGTATGGTAGAATGCTGGCGAAACCTTCATCTCTTCGGCATAATTACGTTGGTTCTTCCGATACTGCTGCATGATCAGGTAGTAGGCTTTTGCGTCGAAAGCTCCCTGGTGAAGTTCTTCGGCAATTCTGATCAATGTTTCCTTGTCCATTTTCGTCCCTCCCTTCGTAGGAAAATGATAATTTAGCGGCTCAAATGCGAGCATATTTCAAGGAATATACAGCAAATAACGCTTCAATAACAGGCAAACTCAAAGATTACTCAGTTATGCAGTACGGTTACACTGAAACAGCTACCACCGAACCAGTTGGACCGAAGTTCTTGCGTATAACAGACATCGCTCAAAATTATATTGATTGGAATGGTGTACCATATTGTCCAATCAGCGAGGAAAATCATGAAAAATATGTTCTCTCGGAAGGCGATGTCGTTGTAGCTCGGACAGGAGCAACCGTGGGGTATGCTAAAATGGTCGGCAGAAATATTCCCGATTCCGTATTTGCATCGTTCCTTGTTAGAATAAGACCCATTGATGACGAATACAGATACTACTTTGGACTTGCAATTACATCTGCCGAGTTCCTTAATTTTGTTCAGACGAACGCTGGGGGTTCAGCTCAACCGCAAGCAAATCCTCCGCTTTTAGGGGAATTTGAACTTTCTATTCCTAATAAGCAAAGTCTGCCAGAGTTCAACACAAAGATTTCCTCGTTTCTCGGAGTTATCGAGTCTAATGAAACGGAAATATCAAAGCTCCACGAGGTCAAAGATACATTGGTGAAGATGTTATCAAGCCGCTAAATTATCATTTATCTTCCGCTTGAGTTCAATCCGATCCGTAATCGTATTGTATGCCTTTACAATGCTGCGTTGCTTCTCGATAGAGGGGACAGGCAGTTCAACCTTGCACATTTCATCCCAGTCCATAATTTCCCGGACGCTGCCGTGAGACTTAAAACGTGCATAACGATCAAACTCCGGTCTGCTGAACCAGAGCATTAGGTATTCGGGCAGTAGCTCGTTTTCATCTTTCACTTCAAAAACGGTATAGATATTGCTGACAAGCCCCTCATCATAATCCGTTAGAAGAGCAATACCAATTTTGTCTCCACGCCGAGAAGTATCTGGAATGTAGGTAAACTGCCCCCGTTTGACTACCTTGTATTTCGTAAAGTCGGTACCAACCGTGTTTGCAATAGAGGGAATGAACATCTTTTGGACGGAAACACCTAAAAGGTTTTCCTCTTTTCCGTCTGTGTTCCTGACATCGACTTGGCGAATGAAGTCTCCAAGCAGCCTATATCCTTCTTTCATTGTGACACCTCACCCTATGTATTTTCTGTGTGCCAGCTTGACATTTTGCTGTTTGACCATAGCATAGTGCATGGTCGTGTCGATCTTCTGATGCCCTAAGAGCTGCTGGACTTGCTCTATGGGCATTCCTTTATCTATGGCTGATGTTGCCAATGTTCTTCGGAACTTATGTGGGTGGACACGAGGCAAATCCAGTCGTCGTCCCAACTCCCGCAATCGTCTTTCAATACCGCCGATCTGTAACCGCCCATGTGGGGATGCCAGAGAAACAAACAAAGCGGGATTGCTGTCACTACGGCTCTCCAAATAGTTTTGAAGGTGAATCTTCGTCCTGGCATCGAAGTAAACGATTCTTTCCTTGCTGCCTTTTCCGAACACTACGCATTCGCGCTCGTTGAAATTGATGTCATCTCTGTTGAGTGCGCTCATTTCTCCGACACGCATTCCAGAGGATGCCAACAGATCAATCATGGCGAGATCACGGATAGAAGAGCAGTTATCTCGCATGATCTCCAAAGTCTCGTCTGAATAAGTCTCTTTGATTACCTTCGCCGTTTTGACCTTATGTATGCGGCGAACCGGACTTTTCACGATATGATCTTCATCCTCCATCCACGAGAAGTAGCAGGATAGAATCCTGCGAATGTTATCAATCGTGACCTTGCTGGATTTTCTTTGCGTTTGGTAGTCCGTGAGATACCTGCGCAAGTCTTCTGTGGTGATTTCCTGCGCCAATTTTCCAATGCCGGACAGCATTGCAAAGATGGTCTGGCGATAGTAGTTCAGCGTTTTTTCCGAGCAGCCCTCAATTCGCTTGGCTGTGATAAACAAGGAAACCGTGTCTACGCTTTCACTTACATCAGCAGCTTTGTCTCGATGGACTGTTACGCCGGTCAGTGCCTTCTCAAGTACAGCTTTAAGCTGCTTGAGCTGTGCATTGTTCAGATACGGAAGCATCTGCCGCTGCACTTCTTGAATTAGATGTTCTTTCATTGTCGTTTCTCCTTTGTTTTAACTCAGAGAACGACAATCAGTGGCAGTTCCTTGTGGTAAAACTCTCGCCACTGGTGAGAGTTGTGGACTGTAAATGATAATTTAGCGGCTTAGCCAGCCAATCGAGAAAGCAGCAAATCAGATAGCTCTTGAAGCCGAATGATCTCACGGCTGTTTGTGAAAATGGTTTCAAAAATTGATGTAGCTTTTCGATTAAAGAGTTCTATCTGTTCAGTGACCGGCTTTGGAACTTCTATATTATTTAAGATTTCCTGCGTGAGCAACTGCTGACCAGTTCCAACGTGGTGATTGAAAAGATTCAGTCTCTTCAAAAGGAAATAATCGAAAAACTCATCCTTTGTGATTTTTGATTTTGCGAAAATTGCATTGTCGCTTACCCAGCATATTCCTTGTTCAAGGTAAACGCTTCCGCAATATGCACCAACACGACCGATTAGGACTGCGTTTTCAATGTTGTGATGGTCTGTGTAGGAAAGAACGCCATTTCCTCCGTAAACAGGGATAGGTCCATCTGTTTTCGGGCGCGATTTTCCGTTACCGAAAGTCATTAGCTCACCCAATTTGGAGTGTTCTGATGTGTCTTTTGAAAAAAACATCTTAGAATGCGACGCCGCCAGTACCGCTTCTAAATTATCATTTATCTCCTTCTTCATAGCAATTCGCCTTGTGATTGCTCGATAGGATTCTACTACATCAAGCTGCCGCTCGTAGGGAGGAACCGGGAGCTGAATGCGGCAAAGATCATCCCATGAGATGCCGCCACGAACACTGCCATCCGTCATGAACCAGCATTCACGGTCAAACTCCGGTCTACGAAACCACATCATCAAATACTCTTCATTTAAGACATCGCGGTCAATAATCTCAAACATGAAATACGCCGGAGAAACTATTGCGGCGTTGTCTTTCTCATAGAGCGCAATCGGAAGACGTTCATCGCGTCCAACGTGCATTGGGTTACAGGCAAATAGCCCCTTGCTGATCAGTTTATACCGACTCAAATCTGTGCCAATTACATTTGCGACGGAAGGCATAAACTCTTTGTCGATGCTTATGCCAAGAACAGTGCTGGTGACTTCCTCGGAGTTTCGATAATCAACAAGCCGAATGTGTTTACCAAGAGGTTCATAATTCGATTTCATAGCCCAGCTCCTTAAACACGGTCAACAGGCCTGCCTTTGACTTTTCTTCTGCAATGAGCAGATCACGCAGTTCACTTTGCAGCGCCTTCATTTTCGTATCAAAGTCGATGTTCTCATCGCGGTTTACAAACTCAATGTAACGGCTCGGAACAAGGGTAAAGCCCTTTTCAGCAACCTCATCGAAGGATGCGCTGTAACAAAATTCAGGCACATTCTGATAAGTTTCTTCATAGCCTTCCTGCTGCCATGCGTGATAGACGCCCGTGACTTTTGCACGGTCTTCTTCTGTCAGTTCAATATACTTCTTTTCATAAGGGCTTCCCATTTGCCGCAAGTCCATGAAAAGGATCTCGCGCTCACGGTTACGGAAGCGTTTTACTTCACCGTTTTCTTCAACCACACGAGCCTTTTTATTCTTGTTCAGAATCCAAAGCGTAACGCTGATGTCCGTGGTGTAGAAGAGGTTTCGGGGAAGGATGATGATTGCTTCGACGAGATTGTTCTCGATGAGCTGACGGCGGATTTTCAGCTCTGTGCCATCGTCAGACAGTGCGCCGTTTGCAAGCAGGAAACCGGCAACACCGTTCTGAGAGAGCTTTGAAACAATATTCAGAATCCAGCCATAGTTTGCATTACTCGTGGGCGGAACTTCATAGCCGTCCCAGCGCGGATCATCAATCAGCTCATTATCCCCACGCCATTCTTTCTGATTGAAAGGCGGGTTTGCCATAATGTAATCTGCCTTGAGGTCCTTGTGCTGGTCATTGGTGAATGTGTTCGCTGCCATTTCTCCGAGGTTTGCAGAGATGCCGCGAATAGCCAGATTCATTTTGCACAGCTTGTACGTCGTGTTTGTATATTCCTGACCATAGATAGAGACCTTCTTCTTGTTGCCGTGATGTGCCTCCACGAACTTCATTGACTGCACGAACATACCGCCAGAACCGCAGCAAGGGTCGTAGAGAATGCCATCATACGGTTCAATCATTTCTGCAATTAAATTGACAATGCACTTCGGCGTATAGAACTCGCCCTTGCCTTTGCCTTCCGCAAGTGCAAACTTGCTCAGGAAGTATTCGTAGACCCGCCCGATAATGTCATTCTCTTTATCGCCGGTGTTGATCTTATCAATCTCGTCCAGCAGTGATGCCAGCTTCGCTGTGTCGATGTGAAGACGTGAGTAGTAGTTGTCCGGTAGTGCGCCTTTCAGTGCGGGATTCGCTCTCTCAATCGTATAGAGGGCGGTGTCGATTTTCAGCGCAATGTCATCCTGTTTCGCATTCTCCATGATGAAAGACCAACGGCTGATCTCAGGCAGGAAGAATACATTGTCCTTCGTATAGAAGGCAACATTGTCAACAAACTTCTCACCGTATTTTTCAGAAATAGCTTTCCTTTGTGCCTCAAACTTATCGCTGGCAAACTTCAAGAAGAAGAGACTGAGAACGACGTGTTTATATTCTGCTGGCTCGACAGAACCACGGAGTTTATCTGCGGACTTCCACAGAGCTTCCTCCATAGAAATCTCCTTCTTCGGTGCCGATGCGGCTCGTGCCATATCAAAATCCTCCCTGTGTATTTATCTAACCTATTTTACAAAAAGAGCTGTACGAAAAACCGGACTCAGTTCTTGTCCGTTCGCACAGCCTCACATATATCTCCGATGTCACAGTTCAAGTAATCACAAATGCGCAGCAAAATAGAGAGGGACACTTCTTCCCCCTTATTCAGTTTTGTCCATGTTCCGGCAGACAACCCTACCTCATGTCGTAGAGAAGCCTTCTTTATGTCGCGTTCCAGAAGAAGCATCCATAGTTTCTTATAGCTTATGCGCACGGCAACCACCCTTTCGCTTGCTTGCATTCAACATCGCTTATAATATTATACTGGATTTCATTCTCAAAAGCAATTCGTTGATTCAGAAATTAAAGAAAAAGTTTCAATTTCTCGAACCTTCTCTCAAGGATGCAGGGCATCTCCGGTCAACAGGAGATGCCCTGCTTTTGAAAGGACTATTCGCGCTGTGTGCTGCGCCGATGATCACGGTCATGGTCAGCAGAAGGAGAGAGGAACGTATCAACATTAGACTTGATCGTCTCTATTTGCTTTACTTCTTTTTTGAGCCTGTTCCGCTCAGCATATAGCCGTTCCTGTTCTTCAAAGAGTTGCGCTTGCTCCGCTTGCAGCGTCTTCAAGCTCGGCAGTTTTTCATCTCCCTGCATGGCAAGTAATGTGCTTCTCGCTGCCTCAAAGATCACAAGCTCGGCTTCGTGCTTTGCTTTGAAACCCGGCTTATCTTTTGCCTTCTGGAATGCGTCATATACGGGCTTGAGCCGCTGGTAGTTGGAGATGTTTTTGATGAGCGGCTGGACTTCCCGCAGTCGTGCTTCAACACCTTTCAGTTCCTTGCCGGTGCGGTCATAGGAGCTGTGAACGTCCTCGACCTTCCTTTCAAGATCGGCGTATTGGAGCAAGTTGTTTTCCGTGAGATAGTTAAGCGTACGCGCCGCTTCCTTGAGGATCGTGAGCTTGGCTTTATACTCATAGCCCTTGCTGTCGATAAGTCTGATCCTCTCCTGAATATCTCCGATGAGAGAGATGCCCTTCGGTGCGGTCTGCTTCCGGCTTCTTCGGGGCGTCCGTCCGGCAATCCGATCCTTGATGCGTTCCTCGGTGTAGTTCTCTCCGATGGTCTTAGAACGAGTAAACCGCTCCTGACCTTCAGCGCGGAAGGAGATGTATTTGCCGGTCTTGATTTCATAACCGGCTTCCTGCATGAGCCGCAGAAAGTCATCGTAGTCCTTCGCTGTGATGACAAGCCGGTCAATGGTCTGCTTGAGCTTTTGCTTCCAGCTCGTACCGCGTTTGGCTTCGGTGTATTCCTTATAGCCCATGCCCTTGTTCTGAGAGGGAGGGATAACAGAGAGACCGTTTTCCTTACAGAGCCGGTCGCTGACCTCACGCATATCATAGTAAATCCGCTTGTAGCTCTTGTATGCGTGGTAGTCCACAAAGTCAACCGCATTGAAAATCAGATGGTTATGAACATGGTCTTTGTCAATGTGAGTGGTCAGCACATACTCGTATTTTCCACCGAGGATTTCATCCGCAAATTGCTTGCCGATCTCGTGGGCAAGTTCCGGTGTGACCTCTCCGATTTCAAAGGACTGGATCACATGACGGGCTATGATCCTGACCGGATTCATCCCTTTTTGCTCGGCTATTTTTCGCGTCCATTCAAATTCCCGCGCTGCGGTCTCGCTGGCACAGCCGTAGGACGAGACCAGCAGCTTCTCGTCTGTCTTTTCGGGATTCAGAATGTACGCGATTGCCTTGCTCAAAGTTCCTCGGATTGCTTTGATTTTAGTAACTGCCATACCGCGTCCATCTTTTCTTTCAGCTCGTCAATATCGTCCTGATAGAATCGTCCCGTCGAGTTGATCCTGCGGCAGACGGTATTGATGTTCACGCCGATCTTGTTGATTTCGGCGGCGAGCTTTTTCTGCTCCGTGTAGTCCACAACGATGATGTAGCCGTCGATCAGCATCTTCCTTGCATACGCACCGAAGTTCTCCGTGCCGATCATCTCCATCTTCTTTGCAATCGTCCGTTCTTCCTGTGGTGTCAGCCAAATCTTCTTCTGAATGTCTCGTGTTCTTCGTACCATGCTGCGCCCTCCGTCGTAAAGATTAGAAGGGTTTGGGACTATCCCAACAAGCAAAAATCTGATGTTAAGGGCAGGGTCTCCTTAACTGTTTTTTCTCCGGTGGGTACTCACCGGATTTGCTTGCTAATCTCCCAAAATCGTATTCCCCGAAGATTCCTCCGTGAAATGTCCCTTCACTTTACAACGGACACAAAAAGAGCGTTTGTTGAGTACCGGATTTCAAAAAAGTCAAAAAATCATTGGATTTCCCATGTGAAAGCCACTGTGTCTGTCACATCAATATCAACCGGCTCAATCTCAGGTGCGGCGCACTTGCTCATCGCCATGAGAGGCTGAATGCAGTCTTCGACATCGTAGCTTGTTCTGGAAAATACATTGAGTTCGCCCCAGTTATAGTCGATATTGAGTAGCTGCCCAAGCGCATTACCAGACGCTTTACAAAGAATCTCCGCCTTCGTTTTGGCATTCTCCGTCGCGCTGATCAGCAGCTCTTCGCTGACTCTTGCCGGGTTTTTCACGGTAAACGCAATGCTGAGTTCCGGGTGCGCCCCGCAGTCTGCAATCGCAGAAATGACCTTCGCAAGCTGTTTGCTGTCAAAGTCAAAGGCAAGTTTTAGGCGGTAGGTGCAAGCATATCCTGCAAACTCCCGCTTGTAATTTCCTTGCCGATCCTTGACGTTCTCGTACCTTGTCTGAACATCAAAGCTCGTGGTTTTCAAGTCTTCCTTGTGATACCCAACGCGGACTGCGGCACCTTGCATTTTTTCGATCCTCTCGGCAGCTTCCGACATTGCGCGGTCATAGGTTTCAGATAAGGCTTCAATGTTCAAGGTGAGGATAATGTAATCCGGTTTTGCGGAGACATTGCCTGTCCCTTTTACGGTGATCGTTCTCATTACTTTCTCCCGTCCTTTCTGGACTCGTAGTCCTCGTCGATACGCTTTTTCCAATTCGTACCCAGAGGTACGCTGCAACGGACAGCGGAAACCGCTTCGCTCAGGACCTCATAGTTGAGCTGCGTCCCCTTATGGTCAGAATGATAGTTGACCGCTCGGTCTGCACCAATTCCGAAATGCTTTGCCGTCTCAACTGCATCAATGTTTGCACCGAGGAACAGAAACTCCCAGCCGTACTTTTCCTTCTGTCGCTCAATCATCTTCTTGATTTTCTCGCTGTCATATCGGCGGCTTGCATTCTCCATGCCATCCGTCGTGATGACGAACAGAGTATGTTCAGGGACATCCTCTTTTCTTGCGTACTTATGGACATTTCCAATGTGATGAATTGCTCCGCCGATGGCATCCAGAAGAGCAGTGCAACCCCGGGCGGTATAGTCCCTGTCGGTCATAGACTTGATGTCTCGGATGTCCACGCGGTCATGGATTACCTCGCTCATGTTGTCGAAAAGGACTGTGGAGACAAGCGCTTCGCCGTCTGCCTTCCTTTGCTTCTCGATCATGGAGTTGAAGCCGCCGATGGTGTCGGCTTCCAGCCCGCTCATCGAGCCGCTGCGGTCAAGGATAAAGACGATCTCGGTTAAGTTCTTTTTCATGATGATTCCTCCCATATAGATAAACTGTGACTGCTTTTGCTTACAGTCACAGTATAGAAGAAATCGTCTTCGGTTTGGTCGCATGGAAAGCGACATTCAAAACATATCACGGAACAGTTCGCTCTCGATGTCAGCGACATCATCCAGAGGGATTTTCGTCCCGTCCATGAGCATCATCCAGCGTTCAAACTCGTCTATCTTTTTGAGGTTTCCACTCTTTGTCACATACGCCCCGCCGGACTTCTTTGCATCCGGGACGAAGTAGGTGACGGTCAGAGCGGGATGGCCGCCAAGCCTTTCCATGAGGAACTGCTGCTTCCTGTCCAGCGCCTCTTTTTCCTCTTCACTGAGGTCGATCTTTTCATCTGTCAACCGTCCGGTTTCATGAATTGCGTCATCGTACCCGGTGAGAGCGGCAAACGGAGAGAACTGTGCAGCCCTGTCTAACATTGACATCTGCGGTCTTTTCGATGAGACATGGTGGGGGAGGTTGATGATGTCTTCGTAGTTTGTTTTCCCTTTCATTTTAATGTCCTCAGTTATGAGAAAATAGCCATCGCAAGCGTACCGGCAAGCATCAATATCAATCCGAAAAACGCCTTCTTTGACAACTTCTCATGGAAAGCAAAATAAGAAAAAATCACCGTCACAAGCAGACTCATCTTATCAATCGGCACAACTACGCTGACTATGCCATTCTGAATAGCGTAATAGTAACACAGCCAAGATGCACCTGTGGCAATCCCTGATAATCCGATAAAGCCAAGCTCCTTTTTGTCGAGCTGCTTTAGCTGAGGTGTTTTCTTCTTGATCAGTACAAGCAACCATGCCATGGCGAGAACTACAATCGTCCGTATGGCCGTGCCCAAGTTGGACTCCACCCCGGTAATTCCCACTTTTGCAAGGATTGAGGTCAGCGCTGCAAACACAGCAGAGCCTATTGCATACAGGATATATGTATTCCCGCTGACTTTCTGCTCACTCTGCTTTTTTTCTACCATCAGGATGATGCCAATGCCCAACAATACTGTACTAATGAGTTTTACAGCAAGATGTTCGGTTTCATGGAACAGAAGGATTGCAAGCAAAACACTCAGCACCGTGCTTGACTTGTCGATTGGCACAACCTTGTTGACATCTCCGATGGATAGGGCTTTGAAGTAACAAATCCATGATGCCCCTGTTGCGGCTCCCGACAAAATCAAAAACAGTAAAGACCTCGGCGTTATCTCTGTAATCTGGTCGGCAGAGCCAACGATGAATACCATTACCCATGAAAAAATCAGAACAACTATCGTCCTAATGGCAGTCGCAATATCTGAATCCGTTTTTCTGATTCCGCATTTTGCAAGTATCGCTGTTAGTCCGGCAAATAGAGCTGAACCTATGGAAGCAGCTAACCACATTACACAACCCTCCTCACAAATTTAACTATGCCTTATGCCCGCCGATCTGCGCATTACGGTCTTTGGCGGTTGCGCCTTCTTCAAGATTCATCGCCTTGAGGATGGCGTTCTTTCCGTACTTCTTCTTGATGGCAAGAGCCGCCTTCTGGATTTTTCTCTCGCGCTCCAATGCGGCGTCTTCGGCTTTCTGCTTTTCCTCTTCGGCGGCGTAGTCGGTGAAGAGGTCAAGCTGGACAGCGCCGTCGTTTTTCTTCGGCGCGTCCGCTTCCGGCAGGACATGATTTGCAACAACATACATACGGCGGACAAGCAGATTCTTATCCACGATCCGGTCGAAGAGTTCTGACACAGCACACATTATTTTGCGGGTAGAGGATGTGTGACCGTCGAGGTTGATAGACCCGTGCGCCTGTTTCGGAATCTGCCTTCCGTAGTGATCTGTCTCAACTGCGCCGTGATACTTTGCCCGTCGTGCCGGATCGGTAAGGTTTTCAATGTCATAGCCGACGGTGAGAACCATCTGGTCAGTAACAAGCCCCTTGTCCACCAAGTCCAGCACAAGCAAGTCCGTCATTTCCCGCACAACCAGCTTCGCCTTCTGCGGCTCGTAGGGACAGTGCAATACCTGACCGGAGCTGAGACTGTTGGAGCTGGGACGGTATGCCTTGATTGCCTCAATGGTCGTAGGCTCCCAGCCCCACGCATGGTCGATGAGCAATTCCGCGTTCTTGCCGAACAGCTTATAAAGCAAGTCCTCATTCCGCTCCGAGCAAAGGGCAACATCGCCCATTGTGAACATCCCATTCTGCTCAAGTTTCTTCGCAATACCTCGACCCACGCGCCAGAAATCCGTGAGAGGCTGGTGCGCCCAAAGCTCACGCCGGAACTTCATTTCATCCAGTTCGGCTATTCGGACGCCGTTCTTGTCGGCTGGGATGTGCTTCGCTACAATGTCCATTGCCACTTTGCAGAGAAAGAGGTTCGTCCCGATCCCAGCGGTTGCCGTGATGCCGGTTGTCTCAAGCACGTCGAGGATAATCTTCATGGCGAGATCATGTGCCGAGAGCTTGTAGGTATTCAGGTAGTCCGTCACGTCCATGAACACCTCGTCGATGGAGTAGACCACGATGTCCTCCGGGGCAATATATTTGAGATAAACCTGATAGATGCGGGTGCTATACTCCATGTAGTACGCCATCCGAGGCGGCGCGATGATGAAGTCAATCGCCAGATACGGGTTTGCTTGCAGCTCAGAGTAGAAGTGTGATGTGCCGTCCAATCTGTGTCCCGGCGCGTCGTGCTGCCGTCCGGCATTCGCTTCCTTCACGCGCTGTTTGACTTCAAATAGCCGCCCGCGTCCGGAGATACCGTAGCTCTTGAGGGAGGGCGTGACGGCAAGGCAGATGGTCTTATCGGTACGGCTTTCATCCGCAACAACAAGGTTTGTGTCCAGAGGATCTAAGCCGCGCTCCCGGCACTCCACGGAGGCGTAGAAGGATTTCAGGTCGATTGCGATGTAAGTGTGTTGTTTCACCTTCTTTGCCTCCGCTTTCTTCTTAGATCAGCCCTAATGACATTTCATTGGAGCTTTTAATGTTGAATACGATACGCCATTCAATATCACCCTCCACCGGCTCAAAGTGTAGAGAGGAACAAACTGCATGAAGTTTTTCTTTTGAGCTGTCTCCACACACGATTGCGATTGGACCGTCCGCTCCGCCGATAATGCCGATACAAGCAATATCGTTTCGTGCCTCTGGTGCATAGCGGTCAGAGCATGGCGCAATTTCCAAAGGCTTGTCCCCCTCAGCGCAATCACAGATCGTAACATCGCTGTCAGGTTCAGGAGAAAGTGTATAGCTCATAGCAGTAAAATGCGTAGGATAAAACCAGCGGTCAGAACCGTAACGCTTTTCGGAAATTGTCTGCTGCTCTAATTCCTGTACAGTCAATGTGTATTTTTTTCCACTGACCGGATGGAGGAAAGAAAACGAATCACCGGGAGCGTGTGCCTTGAAATGTGGTCCCGGGACACGACACGACTGCTGCTCCATTGTAAGGGAGAGGGCTTTTATTTCAGGACGGCGTTTGCTTGTCCACGGAAAAGCTGCCCGAAAAATCATCCATCCATAGGATGTATCCAAATCATAGTGTTCCAATGCCCACTTTGCTTCCGCTTCATTGATCACCCCGTCTGGCAAACATGGATTAAAGACCACGGAACAGCCGTGGGAGGTCAGCATTGTTTTCCCGTTCAATTCCAAACGAGGAATAAAGTCAAGGCAAAGTGGATTGTCTAAATCTATCTGCATTTGCTGCTCCTGCGTGAAGTATTCGCAGGAGTCGTTTTCGGGGTGTAAATCCCATTTAGTTATGAACTTGCGAATGTCTTCTTCCGGGGTACGCATACAAAAGTCCATGACGAGTCCCTTGCTGCAAGAATACGCCGCAGGAATAACCCAATGATGCCTCGCCCAGTCAAATTGCTTATTCAACCGGATTTCCGTTCCGGCATGGTCTTTTCCCGAATGTCCCCAGAAGTTTCCATCAAAGTAGACCTTCCACTCAGGCATGGTCGGTTCTGCTTCTGGGTTCATATCAACATCATAATAGTCCTCGGTGTACTTGATCTTACTATAATCAAAAGATGCTTGCAGCTTTTTGATGTATACCCACGGCTGTTCCATAGGCGTCAATTTCATTTTCTCAGCAAGCTCTGATAGCGTTCTTTGCTGATCCTGCGTTGGAGGGTTGTCCTGCAAAAAGGCTTCAAACTGGGCTTTATCCCACATCCACGCCTGTTCCAGCGCTGCCGAATCACTGCAAGCAAGGAGCAACCTCAGAAAGTCTTCAAAATCGTTTGCCAGCGGATGAACAAAATCCGGAGCCGAGTTCATGGGACTGACGGAAAATACCATACCGCCAAAGTCTCGAACAAAGCAGAAGTGGATGCCGTCCACTCCCGCCCAGCCAAAAATAGATGCACCTTTTGGCGTGCAAAAGTATGGGTTGTTATCTTCACGACGCTCCACCCCTACGGGCGAAAGGTCAATACCACTTCGCAAAAATTTCTGAAACACTTTATCCATAGACCTTATGCTCCTATTAAACTTTGGTCGAAGGCAAACAGAGCCTCGTTGATCTCAAAGACATTATAGTTCCCATGCTCCACGAAATACTCCACGATGATGTCAAACTTGTTGGAGTGGGAGAGCGCAAAGCCAGCCTTCATGAGCATATCCTTCATTTCAACAAGCGGCAGCTCAAGGGCAATGGCAAACGCAATGACCGTGGGCTTGGAAGGCTTATAAGACTTGTCCGAGCGGATCTTCGAGAAGAGCTTCCGGTCAATATTCGCCTTCTTATAGCACTGCGCGTCCGTCATGCCGCGCTCATCAATCTTTCGCAGAAGCATCTCGGAAAAACTCTCGTCGATCTGTCCCAGCGCGTCATCAAGGGTTGCCGCCTTTTTGGGGGCAGCCGCCGCAGAGACGGGAGGCATGAGCTGTTCGATTGCCTCTTCACAAACGGATGCCTCGCAAGGCATGGGTTCTTCCATCCGGAAGGCGTTCATCCTGCGCAGACGCTCGGAACGATTATCAGTATGCTCATCCACATAGCGGTCATCTATGTACGCTGCAATATCGGCAAACAGCTTGCCGCTGATCTGATAGGCTTTGCGGTCAAAAATGACGATGTACACCGTCATTTCATTTTCGAGAAGGAAACTGCTAATGGTGTCAATCGCCACTTTGAGAGCCTGATCCTTCGGATAGCCGAAAATGCCGGAGGAAATCAGAGGGAACGCAGCCGATTCGCAGCCGTATTCCTTCGCCAGCATGAGCGATGTCCGATAACAGGATGTCAGTAGTTCGCGCTCACCATGCCGTCCGTCATACCAGCGCGGACCGACAGCATGAATGACATATTTGCAGGGCAGCTTGTAGCCCTTCGTGATTTTTGCGCTCCCGGTTTTGCAGCCGTGGAGCGTTTCACATTCCGTCAGCAGCTCCGGTCCTGCAGCACGATGAATGCAGCCGTCCACACC
>OGXY01000609.1_pt1 | contig 31379 bp, 34 predicted proteins | sample 1576411 | NCBI WGS metagenome assembly OGXY01 (sample SAMEA3541498, study PRJEB24748) | human gut metagenome | biome: human gut; feature: human-associated habitat; material: faeces | place: China | collected 2012 | reverse complement strand
GGGGAAAATACTCGTATTGTCTTACAATATACGCATCAAATGGTACTATTAGCAAAGAAGGTTTAAAAAACAAAATAGATTGTATTGTGAAAACTATAACATTATTGATGAAAAGAGAGGACATTGTACTATATAATTTTCATATCTATTATTATTCTGATAATATGAATGAATGTTTTCAGTATGAAATAGATGAAAACTATAAAATCCTATTAGTTCCATAAGCAAACCATATCAACAACTGACTCTGTAAATAGAAAAGTTGACATAGAACTTATACATATGGATACTCAAATCTCATTGGAAACAAACGGTTCAAGCACGCAACGGGTTAAAATGTAAATATGGTTTTATCGTAACATTGATATGTAAAATTAACCCTACTACCGGAGTATTAGTTGGAAACATTTGTATAGAGATGCAGACTAATATGGAGTCAATTAAAATAGATTTCCCTTTTACAGATTTCCGACTTTGGAGGAAAATCCCTTCCGAGCCGTCAGGCGAGCGGCAAGTAGTTTTCGTCAGCCGGAATCATTTCTGGCTGCCGAAAACACAACTTGCTCTGTTCGCTTGAACAGAGAATCCACCTTCGGTGGATTTACGTATAATATCCATGTTTTGGGAGTCTTTTGAGATAACGGTTCTGTAAAAAATACTTCTTTTTTATGTTGTAACATAAGTACTTTTCTGTTGTGAAAAAAAATCTTTCATGAGATTTGATGACATCTGATGTTAGATACATATTTAATAAGCTGCATATCAGTAAATATGTGTAGTTTTGTAATGACGCAATGCAGTATGAATTGCAATGATGAATGACAGTATGTATAATAGTAATATATGCTATATAGTGTAGTATGGATGCAATATATGAAGTTTGATTATGTGTTATATAATGTGGTAATTTCTGTCATGATATGATACAATAGGATACTGGATGTATTGTTGCTTTACATATCCTGTCCTGTTTGATGCCCTGCCGCATTTATATATTGCATTCCCTAATGTAATGGTGCATGCTAATGTGAAAGATATGTTTGTATAATATCAGATATCATATGGATTATAGAGCGGAATCGATTATTAATCTCCAAATTTATAAAATTCATGAGGAAAGAACCTTTGTTTGTTGCTTTAAGAAACTGAAAAAAGATATCCTTAATTATACTTTTATTGGCTATTTGCATTAACATCATGAAAAGGCACTTTCTAATAATGAACAGTGACTATACCAAATACGAGTGAAGTAAATGTATATCCTCCATTAGACAGTTCCGGTATTGAATACGATTTATTATAAAACCTATATAAGATATGACAGCAAAAGAGAGAAAAGTATATAAAGTGGACGAAGAAGCCCTAAAGCAGGCTATGATTGGTGACATTTCAAGTTTGGAAAACAAAGTAAGAACTTGCCAGACTAAAAAAGAGATGAGACATAATCCTCCAGAGAAGAATGGGGAAAATGAAGACAGTAGAGATAATCCGGATGCAAAAAATATGGAGTTTGACCAATATAGAGAACGTTTTCTTTTTGAGCGTATGACAGGTATCAGGCGACAGACCTATATCCACGACTCTCTTTACCGTACAATAGCGGATGTCCTTCCGGTTATAGCACCAGGTATGTCTGTTCCCATGTTTATTAATAATGTCCTTGCAGATCATTTTCGGCAGTTTGAGGATATAATCAACGGAATATACGAGGAAAATGTCACGAAAAGACCTGTACAATGGAGAAAGTGAGTTCGTTTATTGACAGAAATTTATTATCCTGTACTGGAACATAATCAAACGGATGTTCCAGTACAAGCATATCACAAAATGCCTATTTAAAAATCGGATTTGAAAGCAAAATCTTGTAATAGACGCGTCCTCCGACCTCAATGGGGGATTTGGCTATCATAAACTGTACCGTCTTCCTTTCCACTTTTGCCTGAAGCATGATTCTTTTCACAATGAAACCGGCGGAAAACCTCGCACACCTCCTGTCCTTCCAGACCACGAAACCGTCCTTGTCCGTCGTATGGCAGATGTACCATTCTCCGGTATCCTCATCGTGTGCGAAATTAACCCGTCCACCACCGAGAATACCCAGTTCGATAGACATGGTCTTTGACAGGTAAACTGTCCCCTTGCTGTCCATGTTGATGGTTCGCTTTCCCTGATAAACGATCTGTTGCGGGCGGGAGTTCTCTCTGTTATATACTATCAGTGCCATAAATATCTTATATTATCAGTGTTTACAATTCGGTTCAGGAAAGGAATCCTTCGATGACCAACATCTGGCTTCTCCACGAAAAACTCCTGTGTGAGCGGACCGTTTCCATGATGGTTCGTACCTTGCATGATATTGCCGTTGCCGAGATACCCATACATTCTCCCAACATCTTGAACGAGAAATCGGATTCATAAAAACGTAAGGTAAACATCCTGTACTCTTCATAGGGAAATTTTCTTCTGATAAAACTTAGAATGTCCTTTACCAGTTTTTCGCAACTGTTCAGGTCATCCGGGGACAGAAAATCGGCATCCTCTCCACAACGGAGAAAAAAATATTCTTCCGGATGGACATATTTGCCATCCTGTCTGATTTTGGTCAGAAGAGCTTTCTTATAGCATCCGATAAAGTATGCGTCATAGTTCGTTATTTCCCTTCCGGGGGTCAGCACCTGTTTTCTGACAAAGAGGTATGTGTCATGGAAGTTGTCCTCGTCCAGTGTTCCATATTTACGCACTATGCTCCTCAATCTGTTGTAAGATACCGTAAACCAGTCATTGAACCGTCTTTCTACATTGTTCGTTTCCATAATCCATATTTTTTAGAGTTCTACATCGCCTGCCCCAGGGTAGGCATTCTTATTTCTTGTGCCCTATCCAGTTTGTTTTCCGGGGATTGCGGCAAGGCTTGCCGTGAAAAAATACGCTCTTGCGTCAGCAAGAGGAAGATTTTTTCACAGGCAACCAGCCCTGCCAGGGGCCGCCTTGCGCAATCAGCCGGAAAAACAACTATTTTTGCGGCAAGAAATGAGGATGACTGATTTCGTGAAATTATTATGGCTTTCGGATTTGAAAAAGTCGGGTAAATATAATCAAATCGGCTTTCCCGTTTTTGGTTTCAATCTTAATATTCGTTCAGTTATATATGGACCTTTTTTCCTGATTTTTGCATTATATAATTTGGACGTTTGGAAGTATTTCCTTAATTTTGCATATAAGGATTTGGATATGGAATACCAAGCAGAATGGTGAAGTTGAGTGGTTTCTAAATCATTACCTATTCTATTTGTTGCTTATGATAAATCATTTGTAATCAGAGGATTATTTATTAGTGCAAGAAATGTGAAGCACGAGAATATAAATATGTCCCGTACCTGTTCCAGCCTTTGTGACTGAAAATCCTTTTTCAGAATGCGTTCCAATTCTTCTTCCGTCAGATAACCGCGGTCCACAGCTTTCATGTGGATATGATAATTGGCAAACGGGTCAATTGTTATCCATCCGTTATTTTTGGCTATCAAAATAATTTTACGGAATATCTGCATGAACTTTCCTGTCGTGTTCTCATTACATCGGCTTACTGTTCTTAGATAGAACTCAAAATCGGTCACAAACTTATGGTCTATTTCCCGAAGCGCTATATCTGATATTCTATATTTTACTTTCATGAACTCTTCCAACCGCCTGTAAGTTCGGTCATATTTCACAAGAGTAGCAGGAGCCTTACTGATGCCGCAAAGTTTTTCTGCATCCTCATTGTGTTGTTTGAAAAGCTCCAGTAAGGTCTGTTGCTTCACCTCATATCCGAGAAAAGCGTTTCTTACCTTTTCGGCAGTCACAAAGGAATCCCTTGATTCTATATAGCGATAATGGTTGTTCAATGCGGTGCGTATGTCATCAAGCATGTTGTTCACCTGCCTTGCTTTCGCTCCGTTCCCTGACAAACGTCCCAGTTTGGTGTCCCAAAGACGAGGCTCCACATCCAGTTTTGAACTGAATTGTGACATTTCCCCGTTTACGGTGATACGAATCATAATGCTCGCCTTACCTTCTTTGTTCACGTAGTTCTTTCTCAGATAGAAGAGAATTTTGAATGTACTTTTGCTCATAAATGCATCTGTTTTTATATCCTCTGTTACAATCGTTACACAATGCCACAAAGGAAAGGTTATTAATTGGATTATGAGCAGACAAAATTGAGACAACAGCGGAAAAATCAGTGAGTTAGCATGAAAATCGTTACAATAATCAGACGGCAATTTTTCTGTAACGATTTGGTAACGGAACTTTGTCCGAAGTGGGCTATTTGATGTCCTTGGATTGGCACTTGCAGAATACAAAAAAAGTCCACAATTTATTGAAATTGTGGACTTTGTCGCTTTCAGACTCTCAGTTGTCCTTGAGTCTCAGCGGTGCGTACGGGGCAGTAACATATCTACTTACTGACACATAGTGATACATACAAGTACATTGATTGTCTTGTGATGCAAAAATGTTTGTTGCCTGTTGTTTCATTGGGTATCACAATATGCCACAGAATTGAGACCCAGATTGAGACCCGTGTTTTCAATATGACGGTTCGTCATATCAAGGCAGACACATGTCATATTCTATCAAATCACCATATGACGGCTCGTCATATTTTTATGCAAAGGAACGATTCTTGAAAAAAATCTTGTCGAATAATAGAATTAGAATATGAACAAGAAAGAATTGTGCAATGCTCTTGCAGAGAAAACAGGGCTGACTAAAACAGAAGCTCAAAAAGCCTTTAATGCTGTTATTGAAATCGTAGCCAATGAAATGAAACAGAATGGCAGAATCACCCTTATCGGTTTCGGTTCGTTCTCCGTCAAACAGAAAGCTGCGAGGAAAGGGATGAATCCGACTTCCTTCGCCCCGATTGATATTCCTGCTAAAAAGGTTGTAAACTTTAAGCCAAGTATTTATCTGAATCACCTCTTAAACGTTAAGAAAAGAGGGAGAAAAAGAAAAGACGAAAATAATATCAGCTTATAGCATACTTGCAATTATGTCGTTGAGCATATCTTCGGCTCTTTGGTCATAATCCCGATTAGACAAATGGCTTTCAAGTTCATCAAAGCCGTTTGTCTTTTCGATTATAGACAGCAATGTCCTTAAATCATAAAAATCGGTCTTCTTGCGCTGAATGTTAGCGGTATTAATGTATCTGTCAAACTTAGAGGAAAACAGGTATATAGGAGTCATTACACAAATCCCGTTTATAGAAGATGCAAATTTTGTATTGGCGTAATCATAATCTATCAGTATGTCAGTCTCTATCTTGACTTTCTCCAATTCTAAGGAGACCATATAATCGGAACTGTCCTCTACGCCAATTCCGAATTTGCCACCCACCTGTTTAACGAACCTGTCCCTTTCCTTATTGGCAAACGAAGTCCAAAAATCAAGGTCATTATTGGATCTGTTTCTCCAAAACGGAATGGAGTAATACCTACACAGCAAGTCTATTGCCGTTCCACCGATAAGGTATAAGCCATATCGGGTGGCGGTTTTTACAATCTCCGTATCGTATGGAGTGTATTGTTGGAATAGTGGTAGTGTGTTGCTCATTGATTGATAATATCAGGGTTAATAAGCAGGTAACCGTCCAAGTCTTGGCTCTCGTCCGTAGTATATAGGTAATCTCCTATAATATCCCATACCAAACCCGAACCTACAACCGATTGGAACAGGCTCGATAGATTATAGACATCTTCCAATGTAAGCCTGCAATCTTCTTTCCCTACAAACAGCAATTTACATTTTTCGTTAGGTTCTATCTTGATTAGATTTTTCGTGATTGGACGGATAATTTCGTTAGTCAGATTAGTATAATCAAGCGACAGGGTACAATTACCCTCCTTGCTTATTATCTTGAATTTGAATATTTTCCTTTGCATGGGATTTTTTGCAACAAAGGTAGGTTGGCAATTACGACAGAATTAGACGTAGGTACAGAAAAAGAGCCACTACTCCGTAATTGGAATAATGGCTCTATGGATATGAGTTGCTATGGCTTATTCATCTAAATTATCAAAACTTGAATATTCTCCATTAAATTTTAAACGTGCAATTCCTGTATTTCCATTCCTGTTTTTGGCAACAATTATTTCTGTCTTACCATGCAAGTCATTACCATTTTCATCACTATAAATTTTATAATATTCTGGACGATGAATAAAACATATCACATCTGCATCTTCCTCAATGGTATTACCACGTAAATCTCTTAGTTTAGGACGTTTGCCCTCTATTCCAACACTATCTTCTGCGCCACGATTCTGTTGACTGAATGCTATAATCGGGATATTCAAGTCTTTAGCCAATGCTTTTAATCTACGTATAATATAAGCCACTTCCTCATTTCTATCTGAGAATAGAAGTCCTGCGCTTATTAATTGCAAATAATCAACAATAATCAGTTTTATTTGGAAATCACTAACCAATCGGATTGCTTGTTGGGATAATTCGTGTATGGACAAAAAGGGAGAGTCATCAAGGTAAATAGGAGCAATATCCATTTGCTTTTCAGCATCTTCAAGTCTGCGTTTTTCTTCTTCGTTTAAAGTATCCGTATAGCCATTGTCGTAAACCATTATTTTCGCTCCATTCACTTTGCTTAATGCCATACGAAATTTGTTTATAACTTGTTTATTTGACATTTCAAGAGAAAAGAAAGCAGTAGGTATTCTGTTCTTTACTGCTATTTCTCTTAATAAAGACATTCCAAAGGCTGTCTTTCCCATTGCAGGACGAGCAGCAATAACAATCAAGTCGCCATTGTTCCACCCATTTGTTATTTTATCCAATTCAGGAAATCCCGATTTTATATTCGGTTTTTTAGTTCCCTCTAATCCATTTCTTCCAAAGCATTTCATATTTTCTAATTTTTATGATTAATACATTGCAAAGTTATTACCTGACCTGCGACATTTTTTGACGTAGGATTTGTTTATTTACGAAAACAACCGCTACAATTTTTCATAATCATAGCGGTTGGTATAGAGAAATTATTTCTTATTTTTCAAGAAACTCAAATCGGGTTCATGGTAACGGCTTGATTTTAGTATCTTACCGTCTTCACGATAAATCTGTTTTCCATTTTCGTCCAACTTGCTCATATTGCTTTCATGCACCGCATCGAAGATACGCTCAAATTCATCTTGTAAACCGTGAGAGACAACTGTTCCCAACAAGGTGTAAGCTATATCGGCTAATTCTTTGGCTACCGCTTGCAGCCGTTCATCCTCTGTATCTCCTGTGATTGCGTATTCTTCTGCGTATTCATCAACTTCTTCTTTCATCACACGCATACGAAGTTCATGCAAATCTTGGGGAATGCGCAAAGTTGGCTGTTCATTTATGTACAAGCCAAAAGCCCGATGAAATTCTTCTAATTGTTTGAGCTGCTTTTTCATACCCTAATTTATTTGTATTATGTTAGTGATAGGATTAGGTGTTGATTCCGTAATTTCCACATTACCGTCTATATCAATCGTTCCGATAACAGATTGGCTTGTACTATATTGAAAACCTGCAAAATACAATAAATCAGAACCGTCCATTGTATAAATGGAACGAAAATCAATGCCTTTGCTTGACAAGTCCAATTCCTTGATACTGTAGTCCTCTAATACTATAATATCCAATTTATCCACAGATTTCCGTGCATATAAAGCATTTGCTGTAACATAGGTGGAATAATTCTTAGTGAAGAATCCGTTCAGATTAACAGGGATTTCTGTCAATGTCCTTGTTGCAAGTATATATTCGTATGTGCGTCCATAAAAATTTATCAGCATTGTAGCCCTGCGTTCGTTCCATTTCACTTGTATATCATTAGGCTGTGGTATTCCCCAATAATCAAGAAGTTCCGTCTCTGCCATAATTTGACTTTGGAGTTCTTGTTTCTCACTCAACTTGCTAACTACAAGTTTGTAAGAATCGTATTCTCCACTCACAGCTGTGAGATATAAATCCTCGTTGTCGTAAGAAACAAAAGCATTTCCATATTCTGTTTGAGGGATAAAATTAGAAATGATAAACTGCTGCGTACCGTACGACGGACGGACATACCTGTAATCGTAGAAGCACACTCCTTTATTATTCACAACAAATTGAGCTGGGGATACTGAAGCTCGCGCATACATTTCCAATCTCAAATTTGTAACATCTTGTGTATGGATTTTATACAAAAAAGATCCAAAGGAATTATCTATAGCATAAATATTTCCCTTATTGTCTGTAATGGCATTCTCTCCATTCAACCCTATACCTAAATCATATATAGCTTCCGTTTTTTTATCAATGAGATAGGAATACCCTCCAGATACGACGCTGTTGTCTGGAAGCAAATTTCCATCTTCGTCAAATGAAGGTTTATAATTTATGGGGTTACCTGTATTTATCATCAGATACTTTTTATTAATATCCCATATTGAAAATGAACCGCTTATTCTAATCGTATCACCCTTATTGTCAATCCATGATAATTCCATGTCTCTACCGTCTTTCTTAATCTGCCGATATTGGGCAGCAGAAGAACGGGTATTAGTTCCACTTGTATAGATATACTTTGCATCTTTGATATTCAACCCCACAATATCACCGTGTTGTGGTAGTTGGGGTAGTTCATCATCATTACTGCAAGATACAAGAAAAAAGGCTGTACAGGCAGCCAATAAATACTTCAATTTCATAATGCTATTTCTTAATGTTATTAATAATTCTATCCGATAATTCTTTCAATCCGATTTCATTTAAACTTCTCAATTTAGCTTCTTTTCCTATCAGAAGAGGGTGTTTAGGATAGCCTTTCGTGGTAGCTCCGTAGGCTTTGAAATGATAATTCCCACTGAACAGGCTGATTATACCTTGTATGTTCTTATCTTCGTTTCCGAATAACAAATCAGACAAGTACGTCCGTTTTGCATCATCAATGACCGCACCCCAAGCGCACCACACATCTGCCCGTTCAATGGTGGACAATAGTTCTTCTATGGCTGCAAGATTTCGCAAATGGATTTCCATGCTATAAGTATCGTCTGTATCCATGTTGTTCGGATTGGTCGCTCTTTGGGGATAGACATTCAACATATACCACGCTCCATATTCACCGCTTCTTTTTGCGTAGTCCTGCACTCTCCTAAGTGTCGGGTCAAGGAAGTTTGGCATTGCCATGCTGGGATTAATACCGATGCAAATCAATATATTCCGTTTATCCGTATCGAATTGCTCCCCTAACACGTAGCGAACATCTGTAAGTTCACAGTCATATTTTCTACGATATTCAGCTGAAATGTCATAGTCATACACCCAACCGCCTTTTACTATTTTCTTACCCATAATCTTATGTCTTTTTATATGCGCTTATTATTACTAAGCACAAAGATAAATCTTTTTTTCAACTTTACAATCTTGAAAACAGGGTTTTATGAAGTCAAAGGTCGATTTATTCGTCATTAATAAGGTTCGGGAGAAACGAAAGGAACTTGGCATATCGCAGCGTGGACTGGCTGCGATATTGGAATGTTCACCCAGTTTTATAGGACAGGTGGAGAGCGATAAATTTGACATAAAGTACAGCGTACACCAAGTTTTCCTTATCGCACAATTTTTCGATTGTTCCCCTGCCGATTTCTTTCCTCCTATCAATTTTGACATATAAGCCTGTTTTTTCCGCAAAGGTAAGATTAGGGGTACGTCAGTTTAAGTCGGTGGTCTAATATCTTTCATTCCTGCCAAGAAAATGGCAAAAAAATACCGTTACACTGCTGCAACGGCTCATGCAAATAATATGGCAATAATTCATTTATAATTGGATAACATCTTTTGTATTCTGTCCCTTATGCTTTCCCTCAATGGCAACGGAGACAACACCTCTATATGTTCTCCATAGCCCATTATCCTGTTCTCCAATTCAGGATTGATTATCAGATGCAAAGTGATAACATCACCCTCTATTACCTGCGAGGAATGGATTGGCAATGAATGGAGATAGGGCAACATGGAAGGAGAGACCTTCAACCTGACTTCTTCTATCGGGGCAGTCGGATTGTTGTCGGGTTCATAGACCAGACCATATACATCATCAAAGCGTTTGGCGGTTTCTTCCAATGCAGGCTCTCGTTGGAACACATCGTCTGTTATTATAAGATTGTGTATTCTGTCCAACCCGAATGTACGGAACGATTTCAACTTATCCACAAAGGCAAACAAATACCACATGCCCTCAAACTCTTTCAGCAAGTAGGGACAGACGGTATAGTCTTTGGTTTCTCCCGACTGGTAATTATAATGGGAAAAGCGGACAACCGTCTGATTTTGGATAGCCCTCAACAGCCACCCGATATGTTCCACTCCCTTTGCACGGGGATCGGGGCTGACAGCAAGATATTGCAGCAGCCTGTTTTTGTCCCTCATGGTAGAGAGGGCAATATCCGAGCTTTCCGCCAATCCTATAAAATACAGTAACTTGTCTAATTCCAATGTACTGTCAGTCTGTGCAAAGTAGCCGTTCTTCTTTTCATCATATATGATTTCAATGTCGAAGTTGCTGCGTATCTCTGCCAAGTCTCTTTGGAAAGTCCTTTCTCCAACTTCCACGTCATATTGCTTCATGTATTCAAGCAAGATATGTTTGCTCGGATAATCATTCCGCAATATTCTGCGGATTATCAGATAATGTCTGCGTATGGTGTTCTTTGTAGGCATACTATTTCTTTCTCTTGCTTGCTTCTTTTGCGTCTCTTACGGTTTTTCCAATAGAAGATAAGAATTTCTTTACTACTTGGTTTTGTTCATTTTTACCTTCAGGATTAAGCAACGCTTCGGATAAACCCTGTATGGTTTGCAACTTACTTAATCGTGCTTCATCAGCTTTACGCCCCCATTCATTAAACTTGTTCCGATAGGTGGTTACCGTACTTATCGGACAGCCTATTATCGCAGCAATAAACTTATCTGTATCATCCATTGACATATCAATGCCAACAGCATCAAGTAAGTTTTTCAATATAAACACTCCGTCTATGGTGTTGAAGTCAGGATAACCAACTTTGGACAATAATATCAAAAGATTATAAGAATAGTCTCGGACACACTCTTCCCAGCGTTTAATATCAAAGGCACACTTTACATTTATTTTATCGGAAAGGGAGTCCAAACGGGAAACAACCGTTTCAAGTTGTATTGTATATTTCTTTAAGGATGATATTTTTATACAATCCAAGTCTTTGTTTCGCTTCTTGCCCTCTCCATTAATTTCGGTGTATAATTTCTTAAAAAACTGTTCATCTTGGAATAGTTCCACTATGTTTGTTTCCGATTTCATGTAGTCAAACCTGTCTGTATGATACTTTTCCCTTAGATACTGTTCATGCGCCAACCGATACGTATTGGTTGTTGTCTCGTCATAGTCGGAGAAATCTTCCTTATACGTTACCCCGTTATAAGTAAACTCATTTGCAGTCAAGTCGTGCATCATTTCAGGATTAAACACGATTTTTCCTTCAAACATATTATTGTCGGGATAATATATACGATTATTCTTAAAGAACACCTCTAATGCATTCCTCAACCTAACCTCCGTCTTTTCCTTACAATGCTCATTTAGGGACAATTCGTTTGTAATAATATCGCATATTATTTCAGTAGAGGATTCTGCAACAAAGATAAACTCCTCTATACTCTTTCTGTACTTCAATTCTTTATCGTTCATCATTTTTAGATATTTGTTTATTATACATTAGCTCGGAAAAAAGTGTGCTTGCTTAATGCAATCGCATTCTCTTCCTTGGATATTCTGATATACTTCATAAAACTGGTTTCCGTGCTGTGTCCCGTTATCTGCATGATAGACAAGCTCGGTATTCCTGCCCTGTAAGCATTGGTAGCGAAACTTCTTCGGGCTGTATGACTGGTTACCATGTCGCACTTCTCATGGGTAATCTCATGCTTAATTCCACCCGATGTCTCGACCACGGAGACAAAGTTAGTAATTCCTGCCTTACGGCACAATTTTTTTAATATTCTGTTCGTACTTTGGTTGGACTGCACGGCAGGCGGTTGGTTTCCATACTTGAGGAAAATGGCTTCCACTTTAGGGTGCATGGGGATTACCACAAGCGTATTGGTCTTTTGGGTTACAATCGTCAGCAGTTTGTTGTCAAAGTCCAAGTGTTTCTGCTGTAAGCGTGCTATATCGGAATAGCGCAACCCTGTATAGCTTGAGACAATGAAGCTGTCCCTTACACAAGATTCACCCTCGTTGAGTTCAAGGTTGTAGAGGTTATCCAATTCTTTCTCCGTCAGATAGACCGTTTCCACATTCTCCTTATACACTTTGAACTCCTTGCGCTTAAAGTCGTCATTGGCGGTATAGTTGTTCTCGTAGGCATACCGTAACATCGCCTTTATGCTCTTGACGAATTTTCCAATCGCATTCGGCTTGTATTTTCCACGGGAATGGCTGGCTTCATTCATAAATTTCACAAAGTCATTGTAGAAGTTCACGGTTACACCGTCCAATCTCAACTTTATCCGTCTGTTGGCGCAATACTGCTTTACGATTTTCAGAGTTGAAGCATAGCTCTGTATTGTACCTGCTGCCAGTCTTCCCCCTTTGCTATTCAGTATAGTTCCGTCCTTGCAGAGGGAAATATAATATTCCATGAAGCTGATGAAGTCTGCAAACATCCGCTTTTCCTTTGTAGCTTGGTTCAATTCTTCACGCAACTTTGTCCGCACTGCATCCACGGTAGGATAGATTTCGTGTAATTTCATTTCCTCCAACACCTTGATTAGGGCATTGGTGGTTTTCTCAATCTCTTTGTTGATATTGCGTAATATCAGTTGTAGCCGTATATTCCCTTTCAAGTCGGAATTCCGTTTGCTGTCCTCTATGGCACACCCCATTTCCTTGTCCCAATGTTTGGGCTGTATCTTGTACTCGACAGGCAGATAGAATGTCAGTCTTTCACCATGCAGATTCATCCGTAGTCTGATAGTGGAAATCGGCTTCGTGGCATTCTTCAGGGAGAATCTGATTACATCTTTACAATAGAAAAAATCTTTCTTAGACATAGCAATACTTTTTTATTCTATCATTTTTTCTTTCAAGAATCGTTCCTCTCAATACCATGTACATTTATTGTTTTCAAGTGATTTGGTACTGATTGGAATCGCATAATATGACGGCTTGTCATATTTCGTAACAAGGCTTTCATATACAGTGAGTATCAATCATTTGGTTAATTACCACACATTCCCAATACCATATCTTTAGCCTTGCAAGCTCATACTTTTGCTTTCCAGTTTTTCCCTGATTTCCTCAATAATGCTATTGGCATTCGTGGACTGTTTATTCCAAGCATGAGCCATTGATTTTACTTTGTTCATTGCCCGTCCCAACGCACATCGTGAATTTGGTCCATACAGTCTCCTGTCTTTTATATCCTGCTCTATTGTCTTTAAGTTGAATTTATGAAAACAGAGCGTACAGAACAAGGTATAGTCGGTAAAACCATTAATAAGTGATGTATCAGCAGCCTTGCTATTGGCAGAGGGAGTGAATATGCAATCAAACTGTTCCAATAGGATATTCGGATTGCCACGCATGACATTGCAGTATGATGTATCGGATATTTTCAGCTTTTTCATAATCATCCTTTTTGTTTCCATTTTCAGTTCAAACCTCGTTTTCTTTTGATAATATTTCAGAATTTCTGTCGGGTTGCTCACCATCTTTAGAAATGGCTTGTTCTTGCCTGTGAGGATTTCCACTTCTTTGTTGTAGATGTTCAGTTCCTCTTGACAATCTCTTGTCTTTACATCTTTCTTGAAACAGATACTTTCTCCCATATAACGCTTCCAGTTATATCTGCGATAGTCGCCTGTGCATAGGTTCAGTGTATTCAGTATGGATTCTGTGAGTTCCATATCCACATCTTTTGTAGCATGGAGTTTATTGAAGGAGCAATCCTCAATAATGGCTTCCACATTAAGTTTGCAGATACCCAACTTCTCTATATTCCGTAATGCTTGCGTAAAGGTGTCCTCTGATATAAGTAGGGGATAATCTTCCAACAGCAATTTGGAGGAGAACTCTATGGTCATTCTCTTGGACTGCCTGTTGGCATGGATATAGAGGGAGAATGGCACAAGCCCACGATTGTTTTGATTGGCTTGTGAGTTAAACTCTATAATTGACAATTCTCCTGTCTCCATATCAAGTGTATGCTTGAAAATATGCTCTTTACCCTCAATCAATGAAATGTTATCACTACTTGTACAGAATCTTACTGTATCAAACTGTAATTTGCTGCTATTAATTGTTTTTCTCATTTTTTGTTCTGTTTTTAGATTGCAGATAATCAGAACATCATTTGCAATCGGGTTAATATTTTATTGTGCTAATCACGTTATCAAGGTGGATACAAAGAACCGACTTGGTAGGTTTCATAGACACGGGGCAACCACCTTGATATTAATTGCCCCGTGCTCCTGTGCTTAATACGGTAGTATATTCTGTTCGTCAACCAACCGTAGAGCGAGCATTATATCGCTGTAAGAGAACTGCATATCAATCATTTTTAAGGCAATGGTGGCAATGCTCTTACGGTGTCCCACAAACTCACAATTCTTGAGATAATCAAGATGTGGATAGACATCGGCTGGTATCCTGTTTTGCAACAAGTGGAACTTTATTTGTTCGGCTTCTGCCTCTCCGTCAAATTCAGGATAAAGCGTAACCCGTACACCCGTTTCACGCAAATCCTGTATCACGTTAGGATGATATAATGCAATACCAAACTTACCCTCATGCCCGGTAGCCAGCCACGTACGATGTGGATCTATGATTGACATGACCAACGCATCAACAGGGGATGTTACCACGCCAATATGTTTTGCCCCATTGATTCTCTGCATACCAAAGAGAGTGGGTAGAATTGCTATAGCGTACCCCTCGCTTAATTCTTTTGCGAGAGAACAATACTTGTCACCATACGGAACAGATTCGTATTCCACATGGGAGTTCTGTTTTTTGGTATGTTGGATAAGTGCATCCCCGTCTCCGTCACGGACAATCATTCCTGTGTCGGGGTTAAAGAGTATCATCCTTACATCACGAATTTTCCCGTTCTTGCTTTTGAATACCAAGATTGCTGCATAATCCCCTTTATAGCAACACCTCGTATCAATTCTGACTTCAAATGAAGCCAAAAGAGAATCAACCACTTCTTTAGGGAAATAAGAACGCAGGAATTTAGCTAATGTGCTTTTACTGTATTCTTCTAAAAAGCGATATACTCGCTCTCTGGTTATGAAGTCCATAACCCGCATTTGGCGTTTTATCATATTTGAAAAATTTAAAATTGGTATTTGTTGTTATCTACATTATTAATAGGTATCAGGGCTTTTCTAATGCTCGCTTCCGATATTAGAACCCTTCTCCCTGCTTTGTGGGCTGTCAGAAGTCCAGCCCTGATGTACCTATTTATAGAACTTCGTGAGACATGCAGAATGTCGCAAGCTTCGGATATGGTATAATACTTGACCGTTGTCTTCCTTCTGACTTCCGCTTGCAGATTCCTCACGCCCGTCCTTAATTCATCCAACGGTTGCTCCAACTTCGAGAGAAGTTCCGAACCATTAATAATGGTAATGTTTTGATTCTTATTCATTTTTTATTAATTTTGTCGATTAATACCTCAACCACTCAACCAACGCAATTCACTCACCGCTGCAAGCATGTGCATTGCTTGTGATTTCGATTGCAAAATTACAAGAAACGAATAATACAATTCCTAAGTAAGTATCTGATAAACAGAGGGATAATATCTATAAAAACAATATAGTATATCTGCAAGAAATCATACTTTTATCAATATGTTTATTACAGGGAGTTGATATACAATCTGTTATGAATTGGACAAAAAATGAGGTCATAGAGCCGAAAAAATGGTTCAAAAAAACGGCTTGGTAGTAGATTTGATAAGATATTTCAAGGGGATTCATAGCCAAAACAGACCTCAACCGACTGCCGACTTTTGATGAAAGAAAGAAAAAGTAACGGGTAGAACGTTTCGGGAGACCAATGGGGAGACCAACTTTACTAGCGTGAATGAATAATGGGGTGATAAGAGTTGGTATTCTGCCGACATACTATAATAATGTATAGAACAAAAACGGTGTAGCCCACAGTACAATACGCATACTGTGGGCTACACCGTTGGTCTCCCTGTCGGTATCAATCGGGGGGCTATGAAAAAGTTATTGGGATATTTCGTCAATTCCAGAACACAGTGATTTGTGGGAAAAGACTATTTGCAGACAGGAATATAATAAGAGGGTGGTTTGCAGCAAACTGCAATGTATCAGAATGCGTCACGGTGTGTCATCAGATTGGTCTCCCGATTGAGACCTCAAGAAAAAAGCCCTTGAAAGTCAATCACTTTCAAGGGCTTTAGAGTGTTGTTGCGGTGCGTACGGGACTCGAACCCGTGACCCCATGCGTGACAGGCATGTATTCTAACCAACTGAACTAACGCACCATCATTTCATTTTATCGTTGCTATCTCTCTCGATTGCGGTTGCAAAGGTAGGTGTTTTTTTTGAATCTGCAATAGCTGTGATAAACTTTTTTTCAAGGCTTCTTGTCTGTGTTTACTTTTTGTTCTCATATTTAGGAAGTTGTAAAAAATAAGAGATGTAATGTTTAACAAATATTTATAATTACTCTTTGCGGCTTGTTTATGTTCTGTTTATATGTTATTTAGTATGCGATTAGACGTCTATATATAGAGAAAACGAAACAATTTTCGCTAACTTTTAAACTTCTTGTTTGAAAAGTTCGTTATTTTGCAATAAATCGTTATTTTTGCGAACTCAAGACAAGAATATTGCAATTAGAGAACAATAAAAATAGAGTTTAGGATGATGAAAACTGCGAAGCTGTTACTTCACTGTCCCGATCAGCCGGGAATTTTGGCAGAAGTAACAGATTTTATAACGGTAAACAAAGGTAATATTATCTATTTGGATCAATATGTAGACCATGTGGAGAATATTTTTTTCATGCGTATCGAGTGGGAATTGGAAAGCTTTCTGGTTCCTCAAGAGAAGATAGAGGACTATTTTGAAACATTGTATGCGCAGAAGTACGGAATGAGTTTTCGCCTTTATTTTTCGGATGTCAAACCGCGTATGGCTATTTTCGTGTCGAAGATGTCGCACTGCCTGTTCGATCTGCTGGCGCGCTATACGGCAGGTGAATGGAATGTGGAGATACCTCTTATAATAAGCAATCATCCAGATTTGCAGCATGTAGCAGAACGCTTCGGCATACCTTTTCATCTGTTTCCTATTACTAAGGAGACAAAAGAAGAGCAGGAAAAGAAAGAAATGGAACTGCTTGCCAAGCACAAGGTGAACTTCATCGTACTGGCACGTTATATGCAGGTCATTTCCGGGAAGATGATAGACGCTTATCCCAACCGCATCATCAATATTCATCACTCTTTCCTTCCGGCATTTGTAGGGGCGAAACCCTACCATGCAGCATTTGAGCGTGGTGTGAAGATTATAGGAGCTACCAGCCACTACGTTACTACGGAATTGGATGCAGGGCCTATCATCGAGCAGGATGTGGTGCGTATCACTCATAAAGATACTGTGCAGGACCTGGTGAACAAAGGCAAGGATTTGGAGAAAATCGTCCTCTCTCGTGCCGTTCAGAAGCATATCGAGCGTAAGGTGTTGGCGTATAAGAATAAGACAGTAATATTTAATTAGTAGTTGATGAAGGTTGCAGTTGTCAAATATAATGCAGGTAACATCCGTTCGGTTGATTATGCCTTGAGGCGTTTGGGCGTTGAGGCGGAGATTACGGCAGATGAAAAGGTTCTACGTGCTGCGGATAAAGTCATTTTCCCCGGAGTGGGTGAAGCGGAAACAACCATGAATTTCCTGAATGCCGGCGGAATGGGCAGACTGATAAAAGAACTGCGTCAGCCGGTGTTGGGTATCTGTTTGGGAATGCAGTTGATGTGTCGCCATTCGGAGGAAGGAGATGTGGATTGCCTTGGTATTTTTGATGTTGGCGTGAAACGTTTTGTTTCGCTAAAGCATGAGGATAAAGTTCCCCATATGGGATGGAATACGATTTCACAGACTGACAGCAAGCTCTTCAGGGGTTTCACGAAAGAGGAATTTGTCTATTTCGTACACAGTTTTTATGTGCCGGTCAACGATTGTACGGCTGCCGTAACGGATTATATACTTCCGTTCAGTGCTGCTTTGCATAAGGATAATTACTATGCCACCCAGTTTCATCCCGAAAAAAGTGGAAGTGTGGGCGAACGTATCTTGCAGAACTTTTTGGACTTATAGTGAAAGAATCCGATATTTGATAATTCGTAATAAATTGAAATGATAGAGTTAATTCCCGCTATTGACATCATCGACGGAAAGTGCGTACGCCTCTCCCAGGGTGATTATGACAGCAAGAAAGTGTATAATGAGAACCCCGTAGAAGTAGCTAAGGAACTTGAAGCGCATGGTATCCGACGCCTTCATGTGGTAGACCTCGACGGAGCCGTTTCCCACCATGTGGTAAATTACCGCACGCTGGAGCAGATAGCTTCCCGTACTTCTTTGGTTATAGATTTCGGTGGCGGGGTGAAGAGCGATGAAGATTTGGTCATTGCATTTGAAAGCGGTGCACAGATGATAACGGGCGGTAGTATTGCCGTAAAGAATCCCGAACGTTTCTGTCACTGGTTGCAAACATACGGTTCGGAGAGAATAATTCTCGGAGCTGATGTGAAAGATCATAAGATTGCCGTCAACGGTTGGAAGGATGAGAGTGCTTGCGAATTGTTCCCGTTTTTGGAAGATTATGTCGGGAAAGGTGTTCGTAAAGTCATCTGTACCGACATCAATTGCGACGGTATGCTGCAAGGTCCTTCCATATCTCTGTATAAAGAGATGTTGGAAGCGCATCCCGACCTTTACCTTATAGCCAGTGGCGGAGTGAGTTGTGCCGAGGATATTCGCCAACTGGAAGCAACGGGTATACCTGCCGTTATTTTCGGTAAGGCATTGTATGAAGGGCGTATAACTTTTAAAGAACTGGAAGCGTTTATGATATAAATTTGCGTAACATTGCATTCATTATTGTTGCTCAACGTAAATCGAGTCATAAATCCAAAATCATAAATAAAAGAAGAGTGTTAGCAAAGAGAATCATCCCCTGTCTTGACATCAAAGACGGACAGACCGTAAAAGGGACTAATTTTGTAAATCTGCGTCATGCAGGCGATCCGGTTGAACTGGCGCGTGCTTATAGTGAGCAGGGGGCCGATGAGTTGGTCTTTCTGGATATTACCGCCAGTTTTGAGGGACGCAAGACATTTGCCGAACTGGTGAAGCGTATTGCCGCCAACATCAGCATACCTTTCACCGTAGGTGGCGGAATCCATGAACTGAGTGATGTAGACCGGCTTCTGAATGCCGGCGCGGACAAGATATCCGTCAATTCCTCGGCTATTCGCCGTCCCGGACTGATTGACGAGATAGCCAAGCATTTCGGCTCGCAGGTTTGTGTATTGGCTGTTGATGCCAAGCAGACGAAAAAGGGTTGGTGGTGTTATCTCAATGGTGGGCGTGTGGAGACCGACAAAGAACTCTTTGCCTGGACAAAGGAAGCGCAGGAGCGCGGTGCGGGCGAGGTGCTTTTTACCAGTATGAACCACGACGGCGTAAAGACCGGATATGCCAACGGAGCCCTTGCCGCTCTTGCCGACAGGCTTTCCATACCCGTTATCGCATCGGGCGGAGCAGGCGTGAAAGAGCACTTCCGTGATGTCTTTCTGGAAGGGAAAGCAGATGCCGCCTTGGCCGCCAGCGTTTTTCATTTCGGAGAAATTAAAATTCCCGATTTAAAATCGTATCTTTGCGCCCAAGGAGTCGCAATGAGAAGATGATAAGGAGTTATAAGTTATGGGTTATAAGTTATTCGCTGCTGCACGAAGCACGGATGAAAACGACTCATAACAATAACTCACAACAAAATAACTCATAACTTATAACTTAAAAAGATGTTGGACTTTGACAAAATGAACGGACTCGTTCCGGCAATTATACAGGATGCTGACACGGCCAAGGTGCTTATGTTAGGTTTTATGAACCGGGAAGCATATGATAAGACGGTAGAAACAGGTAAAGTAACATTCTTTAGCCGTACCAAGAACCGTCTTTGGACAAAAGGCGAGGAGAGCGGCAATTTCCTGAACGTGGTTTCCATGAAAGAGGATTGCGACAAGGATACTTTGCTGATTCAGGTACATCCTGTCGGTCCGGTTTGTCATACGGGTACGGACACTTGCTGGGGAGAGAAGAACGAACAGCCCGTTATGTTCCTGAAACTTCTTCAGGACTTCATCGACAAGCGTCATGCTGAAATGCCGGAAGGCTCTTACACAACCAGCCTGTTCCGGTCGGGTGTCAATAAAATGGCGCAGAAGGTAGGTGAAGAAGCGGTTGAAACTGTTATTGAAGCATGCAACGGTACTGACGAACGTCTGATATACGAGGGAGCCGATTTACTGTATCATCTTATCGTATTGCTGACCTCTAAAGGTTATCGCATAGAAGATTTGGCACGTGAGTTGGAAGAACGTCACAGTGCGGATTGGAAGAAACACTAAGTTGTTATGGATGAAGTGCTGATACGATATAAAGATGTGGAGATACACCAGCAGGAGCTGTGTGTGTTGAACGATGTAAACTTGGAGTTACATAAGGGAGAGTTTGTCTACCTCATCGGTAAAGTCGGTTCGGGTAAGACGAGTTTGCTCAAAACCTTTTACGGTGAACTGGATGTGGCGGCGGGCGATGCCGAGGTGTTGGGATATGATATGTTGCATATCAAGCGCAAGCATATTCCGCAGTTGCGTCGTAAGTTGGGTATCGTATTTCAGGATTTCCAGTTGCTCACCGACCGTACGGTGTATGACAATCTTGAGTTCGTGCTCCGTGCCACCGGGTGGAAGAATAAGGGAGAGATAAAAGATCGTATCAACGAAGTATTGCAATTGGTGGGTATGAGCAATAAAGGTTATAAATACCCCAATGAATTGTCGGGAGGCGAACAACAGCGTATCGTGATAGCCCGTGCCGTACTAAACTCTCCGGAAGTAATTCTTGCCGATGAGCCAACCGGAAATCTGGATGTGGAGACGGGATTTGCCATAACCCGGCTTTTACATAGTATCAGTGAGGCGGGTTCGCTGGTTATTATGACTACGCACAATATGCAGTTGCTTTGGGAATATCCGGGGCGCGTATACCGTTGTGCCGATCATTTGATAACGGACGTAACGGAGCAGTATTCCGTTGCGTCGTCAATAGAAGAGAAATAAACAAGATTATATAACATTTTAATACAGAAACGAAAATGAAAGTTTTAAAGTTTGGAGGTACTTCAGTAGGTTCGGCTCAGCGAATTAAGGAAGTGGCCAAATTGATTACCGATGGTGAACGTAAGATTGTGGTTCTCTCTGCCATGTCGGGTACCACAAACACATTGGTTGAGATTTCGGACTATCTGTACAAGAAGAATCCGGAAGGTGCTAACGAGATTATCAACAGACTGGAAACGAAATATCGCCAGCACATTGATGAACTTTATGCCACTCCCGAATATAAGCAGAAAGGTCTGGAACTTATCAAATCTCATTTCGACTATATCCGTTCTTACACCAAAGACCTTTTTACGCTGTTCGAGGAGAAGGTAGTGCTGGCGCAGGGTGAGTTGATTTCTACCGCCATGATGAATTACTATCTGCAGGAATGTGGTGTGAAGTCGGTTTTGCTTCCGGCTTTAGAATATATGCGTACGGACAAAAATGCTGAACCTGATCCTGTTTACATCAAAGAAAAACTTCAGGTTCAGCTTGAGTTGCATCCCAATGCCGACATTTATATTACACAAGGTTTTATCTGCCGCAACGCCTATGGCGAGGTAGACAATCTGCAGCGTGGCGGCAGCGATTATACCGCTTCTCTGATAGGTGCGGCTGTCAATGCTTCCGAAATCCAGATTTGGACGGACATCGACGGTATGCACAACAACGACCCGCGTATTGTGGACAAGACCTCTCCCGTGCGCCATCTTCATTTTGAAGAGGCAGCCGAGCTGGCATATTTCGGTGCAAAAATCCTGCACCCTACCTGTATCCAGCCCGCCAAGTATGCTAACATCCCCGTGCGCCTGCTCAATACAATGGATTCCACGGCTCCGGGTACACTCATCTCCAACGATACGGAGAAAGGCAAAATCAAGGCTGTAGCTGCAAAGGATAATATCACAGCTATCAAAATCAAGTCCAGCCGTATGTTGCTTGCTCATGGTTTCTTGCGCAAAGTGTTTGAAATCTTTGAAAGCTACCAGACTTCTATCGACATGATTTGTACGTCCGAAGTAGGCGTATCCGTTTCTATCGACAATACCAAGCATCTCAACGAGATTCTGGACGATTTGAAGAAATACGGTACGGTGACGGTGGACAAGGACATGTGTATCATCTGCGTGGTAGGCGACCTCGAATGGGAGAACGTCGGCTTTGAAGCCAAAGCGCTCGATGCCATGCGCGACATACCGGTACGTATGATTTCTTTTGGCGGCAGTAACTATAACATTTCTTTCCTTATCCGTGAATGTGATAAGAAACAGGCTTTGCAGTCGCTCAGCGATGCGCTGTTCAACGAGTAATAAAAGAAAACAGTAGATATGAGCGCTTTTACCTTCTTGATAAAAGCGCTCTTTTTAACTAAACGAAGATATAACCCATAATAATTATATGAAAGGAACATTTCCTATTGACAAATTCCGCGAATTGCGTACCCCGTTTTATTATTACGACACGAAGGTGCTGCGCGATACCCTTTCCTGCATCCGTACCGAAGCGTCACGATACGATAACTATTCGGTGCATTATGCGGTGAAGGCCAATGCCAATCCTAAGGTTCTGACTATTATCCGTGAGAGCGGGTTGGGAGCGGACTGTGTGAGTGGCGGTGAAATCCGTGCGGCAATCAAGGCTGGTTTCCCAGCCGACAAGATTGTGTTTGCCGGAGTGGGTAAGGCAGACTGGGAGATAAATCTTGGATTGGATTATAATATCTTCTGCTTTAATGTAGAGTCCATACCCGAACTGGAAATTATCAACGAATTGGCCGCAGCCAAAGGCAAGGTAGCCAATGTTGCTTTCCGTATCAACCCCAATGTAGGCGCGCATACGCATGCCAACATCACTACCGGATTGGCGGAAAATAAGTTCGGTATCAGTATGGAAGATATGGACCATGTGATAGACGTGGCGCAGGAGATGAAAAATGTCAAGTTCATCGGGTTGCATTTCCATATCGGTTCGCAGATATTGGATATGGGCGATTTTGTGGCTTTGTGTAATCGTGTCAACGAATTGTTGGACAAACTTGAAGCCCGTCAGATACGTATCGAACACGTTAATGTGGGCGGTGGACTCGGCATTGATTACGGACATCCCAACCGTCAGCCCGTACCCGATTTCAAAAGCTATTTCGAAACCTACGATAACTGCTTGAAACTCCGTTCTTATCAGACACTTCATTTTGAATTGGGGCGTTCGGTAGTGGGGCAGTGCGGTTCGCTTATTGCAAAGGTTTTGTATGTAAAGCAAGGTACTAATAAGCAGTTTGCCATTCTCGATGCAGGTATGACGGATTTGATTCGTCCCGCACTCTATCAGGCATTCCATAAGATAGAGAACATCACTTCCGATGCTCCACAGCAAACCTATGATGTAGTGGGGCCTATCTGCGAGTCCTCCGATGTCTTTGGCAAGGCTGTCGATTTGAACGGTGTGAAGCGTGGCGACCTTATAGCCCTTCGCTCTGCCGGAGCTTATGGTGAAATCATGGCTTCAGGTTATAACTGCCGCGAGTTGCCGCAAGGTTATACATCGGACGAACTGGTATAAGTGCAGTACAAGATTTGAATGATTTATCAAGCACGGGAACATCCTTTTTGTTTCTGTGCTTGTTTTTTATAGCTACCTGATTTTTTTGTTGTATTTTTACAGCATTAATATCTGATATAAATCCATTATGAAACACAAGTCGATTTTCTTTTTACTTAGCCTGATATTTAGTTCGTTTTGTCTTTCAGCGCAGGAATTGCCGAAAGAAGTGGTCTGGCAAGAGATAGAGGGAGTTAATGTACCGATTCCGCCTCAGACGCATCCCCGTTTGTATGTTCGCTCATCCGATTTACCCGCGTTGAAGGAACGTCTGAAAACTCCTCAGGCACAGCAGACACTCTCTCTTATGAAAGAGCTGAGCAAAGACCGTACTCCAGCGGAAGAAGCTGCCGTTACAAACCGCGGTTTCCGCTATTATTACGAGATGCGCGGCGTTACATCGCGGGTGCAGTTGCAAGCCCTTGACTATCTGTTGGAAGGTGACAAACGTTTGGCACGCAAGGCCATTACAGCCATGCTCGATACGTTGCAGCGTGCCTCTTTCGGCACTCGTTCCGACTTGTCGCGGGCCAGCGGAGCCATGCTGATAACGGGGGCTATGGTATATGACTGGTGCTACGACCAGATGAAGAGTTCCGAGAAGCAGGCTTATATCAAAGAATTTATCCGTCTGGCAAAGAGTATGGAATGCGGTTATCCGCCACGCAATAACCAACCCATAGCGGGGCATCCGTCGGAGTGGATGATTATGCGCGATATGCTGTCGGCAGGCATTGCCATTTATGATGAATATCCCGATATGTACAATCATGTCATTACCATGCTCTATCGTGATTATATCCCGGCACGCAACTATTTTTACGAAGGGCAGAACTATCACCAGGGCACGAATTATGTACATGTCCGCTTTGCCTGTGACCTCTTTCCTTTATGGATTCTGGATAAGATGGGAGCCGGTAGCATTTACAGCTCTTCGGCGAGGTTCGTACTCTACGACATTATCTACCGCCGGCGTCCCGACGGAGTGTTGATGCCTGCAGGTGATGATTATCCGCAAAATCGTCCTGCATTGCTTACTATGCCGACGCCTATGTTTTTGGCTTCCAGTTATTATAAAGATGAATATCTGGCTTATGAGTTCGAGCGTAATCCCCGGTTGGACAAGTCGGGCAACGAGTCCATGAACCATTGTTTGATATACGAACTGTTGTGGCGTGACTACACCCTGAAAGGCAAGGCCCCCGACGACCTTCCTTTGACACGTTATTCCGGTACTCCCTATGGCTGGATGATTGCCCGTACCGGTTGGGATGCCAACTGCGTGATTGCCGAGATGAAAATTAATGAGCAATTTGTGGGTAACCACCAGCACATGGACGGCGGCAGTTTCCAGATTTACCACAAAGGGCCTTTGGCTATCGATGCCGGTGCTTATAGCGGTAGTTCGGGCGGTTATAACAGTCCCAACAACAAAAATTACTTCAAACGCACCATTGCCCATAATTCATTGCTGGTGTACGATCCTGACGAAAAGTTCGGCTGTTGGAACTATGGCGGGGGTGGAAAGACACGGTTTGCAACCAATGACGGCGGGCAGCGTATGTGCGGCGAAGGTTGGAAAACCTGCAATTCGCTCGACAGCCTTTTGTCCGAGGAATATACGGTAGGTAAAGTGTTGGCTCATGGATTTGGTCCTGACGCGCAGGCTCCCGATTATTCTTATTTGAAGGGGGATATAACACAAGCCTATACCCGGAAAGTGAAAGAGGCGAAACGTTCTTTTGTATTCCTTAACCTGAAGTCCGAAACAGTGCCTGCCGCACTTATTGTATATGATAAAGTATCGGCTTCCAGTCCCGATTTCCGCAAATACTGGTTGCTGCATAGCATTGAAGAACCCACGCTTGAAGGTAATACTTTCACCGTGCGGCGCACCAAAGACGGTGATAGCGGTATGCTGCACAACACCGTCCTTTTACCTCAGGCAGATAATCTTCGTATCGATAAGGTTGGCGGTCCCGGCAAAGAAAACTGGGTGTTCGGCACTAACTATCCCAACGATGCCGTAGCCCCTTATCTTGACAATGCCAACGAGCGCGGAGCCTGGCGGGTAGAAGTTTCACCCGTTGCCCCTGCCGTTACCGATAACTTCCTGAATGTGATACAGGTTGCCGATAACCGATGCAATCGGTTGAACGCAGTGCAGCGTATTGAGGATGACCGGATAGTAGGTGTTCAGTTAGCCGATCGTGTCGTTACTTTTGCCAGGAGCAGCGAACCGCTGCAGAAAGATTTTACCCTTACAGTTAACGGTACGGGTACATATAAATTTGTCATTACCGACCTTAAAGCAGGAAACTGGCAAGTAAAGAAGGACGGTTGCATCTTTATTCCGTTGACCGAGGTGCAGGCTTCCGATGGAGTGCTTACTTTTGAGGGGAGTGCCGGTAGTTATGAATTTTGTAGGTAATAATTTTAAATAAACAATAGAACAGGTATTTAACTTGTTCTATTGTTTCTGTTATTTGCACTGTTGATAAAATAATGTAGTTATGAAACAATACGAAGCTGTCATAGAAACCTTAGATAAGTTGGGTGGAGTCGCAACTTTAGGAGAGCTGAACAGAGAAGTTTTTAAAATAAGCGACTGTGAATGGAAAACAAAAACTCCATTTGCCAGTATCCGCCGCATTGTGCAACAGACTAAGGGGATCTATAAGATAAAGCCCGGATTATATGGACTTGAGAAGTATAGAAAACAAATAGAAGATAGGGGGATTATTGTAGAAACCGAGAAGAACAAAGATTCAAATGATGTTATAATGTTCAACCATACTTACTATCAAGGTATTCTATTAATAATAGGGAAGTACCGTAACATGCAGACTTTCGTACCCAAACAAGATAAAAACAAGAAATTCTACGATGGGCACAAGTTACACGAACTTTCTACTCTTGCAGAACAGCCGCCTTATTCCTATCCTCAACTGATAAAGCGCAGTGCTACTATTGATACGATATGGTTTAACGGACGCAATATGCCTCATTCATTTTTTGAGATAGAGCATTCTACGGACATCCAGAACTCTTTGCTGAAATTCAACGACCTGCAAGATTTCTATGTAAGAATGGCTATTGTTGCCGATATAAAACGCAAACCGGAATTTGAAGCTAAGATGCGTTTTCATGCTTTCGATGATTTACGATTGAACAAACGTGTGTCATTTTTAAGTTATGATGCCTTTGTTAAGCAATACGAAATGGAACAGGAAAAACAATCATTTGAATTTATCCTTTAGATTTGCAAATACTTGCTTTTCTTTATTTCGTAATAAAATTAAAGATATTGCTCTTTTGGATAGTATGGGGAAGTTGTCTGTACAAGAGGACTTTGCTTGCGGTTATGATTTACCCTTTTAATGAACATCCAAGAGTTCTTTGTTACGGTTGTTTTGGGTTTTAAAATATAGGTCTGTATAAAATAGTGCTCCCCGCACTTCACAGTGCAGGGAAGGCACAGCAAACAAACAAAACATTTCTGATTTGAATAAAGAGATATTCTTATCAGACGTTTTTGTTTTAGGTATTTAGAGCGTTTTAATGCTTTGGAAGTGGAAGTTGAATATAAGTTATGTATGTAAATTCTATATTCTCATTTGTACAAAGCAATGATTTCTTATTATTTTAAGCTATTTATTTCGTACACACCGGATAACAAAAGCTATTATTTCACCTGTTGAAGAGTCTTCACCCCCAATGAATTCATTTTGAAGATGTCTGTTGTACGTAGTGCATAGATAGTATCCTATGGCATCAAAATAAGGTTCGTGCGGATGTCCGTCGGTAAATCTCATAAAGCTACTATATGGGAGTTTTAATACATCTCCGTATATTGTGTATCCATCTTTGGGTACTCCTTTTGCATAGGAAAGCAAATTATTGAACTCTTGTAAAGTAGGAGTTCTCCAAGTGCTATTAGGTTCAACTTTTCGACATGGGTCTCTTGAATCGGACCAAGTTGTGACAAGTTCCGGATTATTTGGCAACGGATTATTGAATACAAAATAGTCCGGAGCATTATTTGCTTTGCTGCATGTCAGTGTATTGGGATAGATACCATATTTTTTTGTTTCTGCTGTATAATATAAGTTTCCGTTTGCCCAAATATTTCCCCCGATAATATACCCTTCTATTGTGGTGAATGAAACGTTGTTGTAATAGGTGTTATTGGCGTTAAGAGTCACTCCGGATAATGTTGTGCTCCTATTGCTAAATGGTTTGTTGCCGATGGTAAGATTCAATTTTATCGTTACGCTTGCAGAAGTTTGCGGCAATAGATACGTGTAATTGCTATACACACTCATCGCATTCGGACTGCTCCAAGTGATATTTATCGTTCCCGATCCGGTTTGTGCTGTCAGTGCATTGTTTGTGAAAGAATAGGTAGCATTATGTTTGGGCAGAGTCACTGTACCCGTACATGCCGTAATTATTCCCATTCTTTCGGCTTGGGCAATGGCTTGTACTCTGTATCGTGCACAATGATGTTTGAACACGATGTTACTCAACGTATATTTGCTGCCTGTATTGTTAATTACAACTCCAGCTTTTACATACGTCATAAAATTTTGCCCGTTTGTTACGGGAACACTTGTAGAGCTGTTGGTAAATGTGGTAATGGCGCTTGAATTGCCGTATGAATAAACGATGAATGTATAAGTTCCCATAGGGAGAATAAGGCTCTTTGTGGTTTGTACGCTGCTTCCCAACAGCTTATAATCTCCATATCCGGCATAGTTTGCAGTGGAAATTTCGGTGGCGGTAGCCGATTTATAAGCTATGACCCGGAAAGTTATGTTATCTTCCATGTTTGCCCAGCGGGTGGCGGCTTCATCGGTTGCATATCCTGCGGGGTAATACAGTGTACTCACTTCCATATTCAAGTCGTATTCTCCTTTTTGTTTGACGGTTTTTGTTATTCCGCTTCGTGTGCCGGCAATCTCTTCCGTGCTCCAGCCGTTTGTCTGGGGAGCTTCCACCTCAACGAGGATGTTGTTGGGAGAGGGGTTCTCTATGCTGTCCTCGTATTTTCCGCACCCGATTATCAGCAGGACAACCGATATATGGAATAACATATTTCTTATCATTCGTCTCATTTTTTTTAAGGTAAAGTAATCGTTTATGAACCGTTTGTCATTTTTGCACCTGCTACCATTGATCCGGACTTTGAGGCATGGTTATTGTTCCCGAACCTGCCGATGTCTGTCCGCTCCACGCTTCTGCTGATATACTTGTTGCTATCACCAATGTCTTGTCGCCCGTAAGTGCTGCTGCTTCCGTGGTATATCCCGCATTGTTCACTGCCTTGATATTCACGATGTAGCGGCAGTTCCTTTTTAGCGGAATATAACTTCCCCCGCTGGTAAGGTCCACTCTGTAATAATGCGTGCTTCCCGCATAAGTACCTCCTACGACAAGGCATACATTATTGTCCCTGCCATTTCCTTGCGGTGTTTCCGCTACGTAGATAGTCCGTATCAGTGATTTGCCGTCCGTGCAGGTGTAGGTCAGCGCATCGTTTGTTCCGGCATCCGGGGGGATGGATACGGACGCAACCACGTTATCGGTAATTGTCCCACCGTTTACAGGAGCTGCGTAGCCTTTATTCTTGGTGCGGTACACGCTGACTGTTTTCAACGTAAATCCGCTTATTACTGCTGCTGTTTCTCCATTTAGCATACATCCCACATCTATGCGTGCCAGCGAACGCAGCAACGTGATGTTTCCCAAAGATGTGGCAGGAGTGATGGCTTGCGTTGCAGTCGTTTCTCCCCACATAGGGAAACGGCTGTAGTTTGTCGTTCCGGTTGCATTCCACATTCCGGTGGCATCGAACGTTATCATTTTCAGAACATCGTTTTTGGCAGTGTTATCCGGAATGACGGGTAGTTTCTTTCCGGCATTGGCTATGACTACAAGTCTGTATTTCTCGCCTATCAGGCTTTGTTTCAGGGTCACTATGTACTTTTCATCCTGTAACTGTATTTGCGGCGCCTCATAGCTGAACGTTTCCGTGGAACTGTTTGCCTTGAATACCAATACTTTCAGTTGGGCTATGTCTATTGCATTTTCCTCGTTGGATGTAATGGCGCGGGTGGCGGTACTTCCGTCCGTTGCCGTCGGTAGCGAAATGCGGAGTGTGAGCATTACTTCGCCATTGTCGGTCAGTGTGCCAGGTTGCCCATTGTCGCAAGCCAGCAGAGCAAGGACGATTACCGCACAGGTTACAATGCGTAATAATGCGGCGGATTTGCTTCTATATTCCGATAGCCCTGTCATACTTTCTTTAATTTACATTTCCGTTTCCTGTTCCACTTCTCCCCATGGCAGTACTTTTACGAATACTCTTATTTCGGTCTTTCTGAAATCTATTTCAATGTCAGTTTGCTTTCCGGCTTCCGCTCGTAAGAGGTGTAGCTCGTTATCCTGCGTAATGGTGCATAGTTTTTCCTGCCCTCTGTATATTTCCACTTCGATACATTCTTCTTCTTGGGTTGGAAATATGCGAAAGGGCGGAGCATAGGCATCTCCTTGCTCATCTGTAAAGGTTGGCGGTTTGTATCTTGCGTTTTCTCCGGTTACTTTTCCCATGAAATCCACTTCGGAACCCGTTCCCCGTACAATGAAGGTATAGGTTTCTCCCTGATACGGATAGCGTTCTGCAAGATAGCGTGTCCGTATGCTCAACCCTGCAGTCATTCTTTCCATAACCAGCGTGATTTTTTCCTCTTGTATGCTCCTTGTAGCGGTGTTGTTCAGCTCCTTGCGGCAGTAAAAGAGGTCAGTAACAGGTAAATGGCTTCCTTCGGCATGTTGTTTCAGTTTCAGGCGTGCTTCCTCTAGCAGGGTCCCCGGTTTGATTTTGGCGGTAATCAGGGTATCTTCCTTGATGTTTCCCCACGCTACGAGGGTAAGCCGTGCTTCTTTGTGGTTTCCGAAAAGATAGTCTGATGACACTCCTGCAGGAACCATGCGTACAAAACCGTTTTCTCCGAAAAGATACACTTCCGATTTCTCCAGTACACCGCTTTGGGTGAGATCATTACCTGCCGCATCCACTACCCGCACGTGTATTTCGTACTGCATGCAGTCTCCAGTGTCTTCCCGCACGCATGATACGTACAGAAAGGCAAGGCAGGCATATGATGCCGTAAGTATGGCTGTGCGGATAGGTTTCATTATTGTTTATGGTTTCGGGTAATTATTCGAATGTTACGTCCTGCGTGATGTTCAGTGCCCAGTCGGCTACACTCACTGTCAGTTCGAGTG
>OGXY01000577.1_pt1 | contig 32552 bp, 27 predicted proteins | sample 1576411 | NCBI WGS metagenome assembly OGXY01 (sample SAMEA3541498, study PRJEB24748) | human gut metagenome | biome: human gut; feature: human-associated habitat; material: faeces | place: China | collected 2012 | reverse complement strand
TTTTTTTGGGCAGGCCTTTTAGTATAAAAAATCATCTTTTCTTTTAATATTAATATTTTTTTAAACATTAAGAAAAAATATATAATTATAGAGATGGTACGCGAATACTCCTTTTCGACTACCTATCTCATAGGCTTTGACAGGGTCCATCTCACCAGGTAACACTCCAATAAGAGAGAACATGAAATACCTCAGAAAAATATAAAAGGGTAACACTTCGTCGTGTCGAAGATATAATTTTTTAGCATATTAAAAAATATGATCTTGAATCTATAAATATTGATACTTCAGTTGGCAGACATTATCGACATCGATTATGAGGTGAATTATTTCAAAATTTTTAGTTCATTCAAGTAGCTATAACAAAAAACTAGACATAGTTACAAGTAATCGTATACCCCGTCTTTTACGTCTTTACAAGAACGCTTGTTCCTTTTTTTGCTTAGTTCCGCAAAGCAGGTTCAGGAAAAAATTGGACACTCCTCTCTTCAGTTGCTGAGCACGCTAGGATATCAGCGTCCAAGAGCCCAGTTCATCTGTTTGCCCAGATCACCAGCCAGATATCGACCTTCAGGATCACATTCTTCGAAATGGACGCCGGTATCGTCGTTCCATGTAAAGGGCCAGTAGGACGGCCATATCAAAATGGCGTTCGTGTGCTGGAAGAAACTCACGATATCGAAGAGCCCCTTCATGCCGCCGTCGCGGACGCCAACGGCACCAAAGCCGCCGATCTTCCCGGCAAGGAACTTCGACGAGGCCTTGCCCATCTGTGCAAAGCGCTCAAGTAAGCCCACCATGAGGGAACACAGGCCGGAATTTCTGATGTCGCCCGTGATGATGAACCCATCGGCCTGTTCAAGTTTCTTCTTCCACTCGTTGACGGCGTCCTGCTGCACACAGATCCCGTTTTCAGCGCAGGCACCGCAGCCTATGCAGTGCAGGGGTGGTCGGCTTCCGACAAAGATCATTTCCGTGCTATGTCGCTATTTCTTCAACTCATCAAAAACGAGCTGTGCAAAACGAGCTGATTCTTCTTCCGGCGACGCCGCGCCTACAAAAGCGATAATATGCATAGGGGCACCTCGTTTGATGAGAAAGACTATTTATTCCCATGGAACCTACAAAGGGCCTCGATAAAATTGTCCGCAGTCCTGTCGATAATAGCTATACCCTTTTTGTCCCGGAGAAAAGCATCGGAATCCATCGCGCCAAAGGAGGCAATGGGCCATTCGCCGCCGCAGGGCATGATCATCTGCGTATGGGCAAAGAGCGACATCATGCTCTGGAGGGTCTGTATGCCGCCGCTTCTGCGCGTGGAACACACAGCCACGCCGACTTTGTTGCGAAGCACGGTATGAGGAGCCCCACGCTTGATGGGGGCACGGGCCATGAATACGGCTTTCTCGATGAACCCCTTCATGGACGGAGTCAGCCAACCAGCATAGACCGGAGAACCGAGAATGACGCCATCGGCTACGAGTAGCTTGGTAAAACATTCATTGATGATGGGGTCGTCCTTCTGGTAACACCACTCGCGCTCGTTCCAGCCTCTGCGAGATTTGCTATGCTATTGAATTCTCCAGCATAGCGAATCTTGCTTGCTTTTTGAGGCACTCAGCTATTCCATCTCCATATCACTTCTGGCATAATGTTTCGCGAGAGAACATCCCCTCTCCATTGGCGCATCACGCTCTCCTTGTGTTTTTCATCCTGTAAGCAATTCGGCAAGTCGATATGGATAAGCAGCACCTTGCAGATGCTTGGAGCAATTTTCAGCGCAGAAAAAAGCCCAATGAATCCGCCATAAGCGATCTTGTCATGCGAACATGGATGCGATGCCGCCAATGCAACATGAGCCCCGAAACGCCAGTCTACCGCATACTCCCGGAGTCGCAGTTCTGCCAAGTGAGGCAAAAGGCATCCGGGCTCATCGCTTTGGTCCGTAATGCCATCTCGTCCTTCATCATCCCAGAATATGGCGACCTTTGTAATGTAGTCCTTGTGAGCAGCGACGGCATCGTCATCTACAAGCACGCTGCCATAGCCCGACAGAACATCACTTCCACCAAAGAAGGTATGGCCTTCAGGCTCGATGTCCCTGGCGTTTCTGCTGTGTCGACCTGCATCCTCGAACACACGCCTGTCATCTTTTCCGGGACCGAACATTACTGCAAGGTGTTCCATGGTATGTACTGTCATGCCATGCCCCTTTTCGACCACCACAAGAACGTCATCGCTATCCTGTCCATATCCACGAATGTTCAAAACAAAAACAAGATTCCTCCGTTCCTACCTCCGCTTATCGCGAACCTCATAGAATCTCAGAACAATATCAATAAAATGCGGTCGGAGTTCGGTACGGTTCTGTCACTGGTAAATGACGCCTCCATCGTCCTCAACCAGGATTACGCCGTCCAATATATGAACGACCAAGCCAAAAAGCTCTTCGGCTTCGGTGACAGAGACTCCTACTCTGACAAGAAACCGCTTTCTTTCGCACTGAGGCATATCAAGAGTCTGATCGAGAGCGAAGGTGACTTCCACAGGAGACCGCTCAAACTCGATGCAAAACCCGGCAGCGCCCCCCATGACGTCCTCATCTCGCATAAGGAAATAGAGGATGGCCGCCATGTTTTGAACCTGTCGTGGCAACAGGGAACAAAAGCCGTCCTCATTCAATGTGCGGGAACCTCCCATCACAAGGGTTGTCTCCGAAAGCCATGTTTCTATTTAAAGAATGCACACTCATGACAAAACTCTCATAATATATACTATACCCCATATATAAATTTATGAAAAATTCTAATCTTTTCTGAATCCTTCATAGTAGTAGGACTGTTCAATTCCCTTGAATATGACTTCGCGATCATTGATCCTGTCCGTTAGGTTCGGTTGGATAAGCACACGCAGTTCCAGATCATTGATAGGGCTTCTTTCCATCGCTTGCAGGTAGCGATCTTTGTCTATTCGCTGCCAATCTACGACCTTCTGAAGGTTCTTTTTCAGGATCATATCCAACCAGATACGTGTAGAACGCCCATTCCCTTCCATGAAGGGGTGGGCGATGTTCATTTCCACGTATTTGGCAATAATTTCCTCAAAGGTCCTCTCGGGCATTTTTTCAATAGCGGCGAGAGCTTCCTTCAAATACAGACTATTAGCAAAACGAAAATTCCCCTTGGAAATATTTACCTCGCGGATAACGCCCGCAAAATCATATAGCCCATCGAACAGATACTTGTGAATCTGCTGAAGTCCCTTGGTCGTACCGACTTCCATGGTGTCGAGAACACCGGAATCAAACAACCTGTGGGCATTATCCAGACTTGTTTCGTCAATTTTGTTTTTCATAGCTCCCCCCGAAGACTACTTTAGGGGAATTTGCTGGTACAGTCGTAGTCTTTCGCGTAATCATTTATCTATCGTTTGACTTCCTTCTCTTGCCTAGGCGGAGGAAGGATATCAATATTCGGTTAAAAAATCATTTGCGGAAATGTAACCATATGCTGTTTCAGCATTTTTTACTGCGCTCAAAATGGCTTCCGACATGACGTCGGCAGCCAGCGTACCCACCATATCCATGTCAGCCTGAACAGTGCCAACAGACATGGCGTAGACGCTGTCTCCGTCAGCTGACGTATGTACGGGGCGTATGGAGCGGGCAAGACCATTTTGTGCCATTCTAGCGATTTTACAAAGTCTGGACTTATCGAAACAAGCGTTTGTCATGACAATACCGATGGTTGTATTGCCGGTAAACTTGTTTTCTATGACCGTATAGCCAGCATACATATCCTCGACGGTTGGACGAAAGCCGGTCTTTTCCCCGTTCAGCATACCGGCAACCATTTTCCCCGTTTTCCAGTCATAAACGTCACCCAGCGCGTTTACTGCGACCAGTGCTCCAACCTTCAGCTCACCAATCTGGACGGCATGGCTTCCGATACCGGATTTCATGCAATAGCTCATCCCCCGATACTTTCCGACCGTTGCCCCTGTACCCGCACCGTAGTTTCCATCTCGATAGTTTCCTTTTTCCGACGCGACGCAAGCGGCATACGCCATATGGGCATCGGGACGGACAGCACAATCTCCAACGGTCAGATCAAACAAGCTCGACTGGCATACAAGGGGGACTTTGGTCACTCCTACGTCAAACCCGATGTGCCGTTCCTCCAGATAACGCATCACCCCACCAGCCGCATCCAAACCAAACGCACTTCCTCCGCTCAACACGATCGCGTGTATTTTGTCGGCGCTTGCGAGAGGAGAAAGCAAGCCTGTCTCTCGCGTTGCGGGTCCACCTCCGCGAATATCCAGCCCAGTCGGTGCGCCTCTATCGCAAATGACAACCGTACACCCTGTTCCCGCGCTGAGGTTTTCCGCCTGTCCAATTCGGATATTTTCAACATCTTTGATAGAAATCTGCCGCATGGCGTATCCTCACATCAGGCTGATCAGAACTCGTTTATTTGGGGCAATGTCTTTATGATCTTTAGCGTTTCAAGACTCACCGTCACAACACTCAACAGCAAATCCAGAATGTATCTCGGCTTGCCGTGTTCATCCGCCCAATCGTTAGGATCGTTGGTGATTCCGCTGGCCTTGTCGGTTTTGATTTGGTAGCGCTCCATAATCCATTCAATGGCGGAACGTCCGTTGATCACATACTCGTAGGCGTCCAGCGGGATGTTGGAAATCGTAATCCACGGATTGTATTCAATTACTGACTTGTCTCCCTTGTTTGGGAAACGCATCTTCTGCACACGAAAATTGCCGCTTTCCGCACCTTCCACCTTTACTTTAGGGCAGGCGGGCTGTGTTTCATACTTCAGGTGCAGATCGGCCAGTGCGCGTCCGGCCTTGCTGAAAGTCCAAAAATCGACAGGCTTTTCCACCAACGGCAGGCGCGGCAGCATCTTCTTCAAGTCCGCCGCAAAGGTCTTGCAGTAGTCCGGCGAATGCAACAGACCATAGACATAGTAAAAAATGTCTTCCTTCGTTACTTTAGGCCCGTAACTCTCCCGACAACGCTCCAAAATGAAATTGGTAATGCCGTCCTTGCGGGTGTATTGTGCGTTACTCTCTCCATCAAACAGCGTCGGTTGATAGACTGAGCGTTTCTCATAGTAGTAGAGCGGAAAGCATTGCATGCCCCCATAGGTATCAAGATCACGGACAACATTTGTTATATGTACAGAAAATTCCTTTGTACTTCCAACTCCTGGCAAACAAATCACGACATTATGGCTGTCATTCTCTGGAAAGATTGACAGCATTTTATAGACCATCTCATTGAGGGATGGATGGAAATAACAGTTTGTTTTATTAAATGGACGGTAAAGTGCGGTACAGATAGCATCGTTATGGAATGTTTTCTCGCGCTCTTTTTCCAGATCACTCTGAAAAGCCCGCGTCATACTGATGTCCCTTCCGGAGATGCCCGGTAAGAGACGTTTTTCTTTTTTTGACTGCACAAGACTATTGTAAAAAGTGATAGTGTGTTTGATATATTCGGTCAGTTTTATCTTTGAAGCATTGTAGCACCATGCGTCACGTTGTGTTTTCAAGCCGTTGGAATAGAACGGCATAAAAAAGGTCTGTTTGTTCTCCTTGTTATCCTTATCGCCAAGGGGAATAAAACTGCTAAAAACGTCATTGCGCTGATTGAGCCAGTCCCCGTGCGCGTTGGGATGGAGCTGCTGCCAGTTCATAGCAGGATTGAGGGCACTGCGTTTTTTGACGATGATGGCAAGTTTCTCTTCACGGCTCAAATAATCGCCTATATCATGATAATTGATAAAAGCCTTCCCCTTATGGGCGGGATTTTTCACCAGAATGGTGATAGCTATGGGCGTACGGCTGCCAAGGCCGAAGACATTTCCAGCCTCTTTGCGCCGCAGTTCGCCGGAAGAACGACAATTCCCCCTCAGATTGAAAACATAGATTGCGCTGAACTCCTCTTCCAGACATTTACGCAAACCGTCCATGGCATTGCCGTCCAGCCAGTAGCCGTTGGAAACAAAGGCGATGATGCCCCCCTGCGTTTTGTTCAGCCTGTCGGATGCCCAACGAAAAGCCTTGATGTAGGAATCGTACAGGGAGTTTTTGTTGGTCTGATTCGATTGGGCGGCATAGGTTGCGGCAATGCGCTGTTCCAAGCGGGGATAGGATTGATTCTGCGCATCGTCATTAGCGGACTTCTGCCCCACGGAATACGGAGGATTGCCGATGATGATCTGGATGGGCGTTTTCTGCTGCGCCTGTACGCGTTCGGAGTTTTGCGGCAACGCCGGGGCATAGAGCCAGTTGGTGTCGTCCGTTTCTCCAAGCTGGAAGGTATCCGTCAGGCAGATGCCGTTGAAGGGCGTATAGGCTACGTCTTCGTTCTGTGTTGCATGGTATGCGTTTTCGATATTAATGGACGCGATATAATACGCCAGAAGGACGATTTCGTTGGCGTGCAGTTCATAAGCGTATTTGCGCGGCAAGGCTTCCGCGCTGATGAGTCCGCTTTGGATCATGCGTGCGATGAAGGTCCCCGTGCCGGTGAACGGATCGAGCACATGCACGTTTTCATCCGACAGCGAACGTCCGAACGTGGCTTGCAGTACATCGGCCACGGAGCGGTTGATGAAATCCACGACTTCCACCGGTGTATACACGATGCCCAACTTTTCCACTGTCAGGGGGAAGGCAGTGCGGAAAAATTTGTCATACAGCTCGATGATGATGCGTTGTCTGCCTTCGGCATTGTCGATGCCGGAAACACGCATTTTCACGGATTCATAGAAGCGTGACAGAACCAGCGTATCCTTTTCCAGAGCCTGTTCTTCCAGAAGGTTGACCATGCCTTGCAGAGCCTTGGAAACGGGATTGCTCCGCACAAAGGAGTAGTTATCGAATAGGGCTTCAAACACCGGCTTGGTGATCATGTGCTGAGCCAGCATTTCCACCACTTCTCCGGGCGTGACGGATGGATTGATGTTCTTGCGCAATCCGTCAAGAAAATCGTCAAAAGCGGCTTTATGCGGACCGGGCGCGGCAATCAGGCGGTTGATGCGCTCCATGTACCCTTGGGCAATTTTTGCTACGTCAGCAGCCCATTGCTCCCAATACCGCTTGTTACCGACTTTCTGTACCATGCGGGCGTAAATGGCGTTTTGTAGTTCCTTCAATTGCGGAAGGGGAAGCTGTACGGCTTTTGCCTTGCCGTCTCCTCCGGAAATTCTGTCACCCGTATCTGTTCCAGAGCCGTCACCAATACCGCCGATCAGCACGGAGCCGCCACCGGCAGGTTTATGGCGGTTAAGCTCAATTTTGTTGACCGTGGCGCTGAACCGGTCATCGTGCGCACGCAATGCGTTGAGTACCGTCCAGACTACGGCAAAACGCTTGTTGTCGTTGAGCGCTTCTTCCGGCGTGACATTGGCGGGAATGAGCACCGGAATGATGATATAACCAAACTTCTTGCCCGGCGCAGTACGCATGACGCGCCCAACGGACTGCACCACGTCGATCTGGGAGTTGCGCGCTGAAAGAAAAAGAACCGCATCCAGCGAAGGGACGTCCACCCCTTCAGAAAGACAGCGTACATTGGTCAGAATACGGCATTCATTACCGTCGGAAGGCGAGGCATTGAGCCACGCCAACTTTTCATCCCTCGTCGTGGCGCTCATGGTGCCGTCCACATGCTCGGCGGCAACGCCCACCATTTCCTCTCGCTCTTTCTGCGTCAGACTGTCGTAATAGCTGTCCTTGAAGCTGGAGAAGACCGCACTGATTTTTTGAGACGTCCTGATGTTCTGACAAAACGCCACAGCCTTGCGCATGGGCGAGGGATCGGAGGCTTTCAAAAGCCCCTCGTCAACAAGCATCCGTTTGGAGAGCGCGTTGATACAGCCGATGAGCTTGCTGGCGTCATCCGTATCTATTTCTTTGCTCCGATCAGCCACGGCCTCCTGCAAAGCGGCGGGAATCTGACTTTCACTCAAAGTCAGGACCAGCACCTTGTAGTCCGCCAGCAGGTTCTTATCCACGGCCTCGCCAAAACCGATGCGGAAAACTTCCGGCCCATACATGGCCTCGTCATCCATGGAACAAAGATAGGCATCGGCTTCTTTGGCCTTTTTCTTGCTCTCCTCCGCGTACAGGCGCGGCGTAGCCGTCATGTACAGACGTTTTTTCGCCTGAATGAAGGTGTTGTCATGTACCTTAACGAAGGCGGAATCGTCTTCATCCTTCAGCGTGACGCCGGTGGTGCGGTGAGCCTCATCGCAGATGATCAGGTCAAAACCCCGCTGGAATTCTTTCTGAGCATTGGCGACAACAGCAATGGACTGGTATGTGGAAAAAACAACGACCACTCCATCCTTGTGAAACTTTTCAGACAGACGGAACTGTCGCACGATGTCCGTCACTCGCGTTGATGCGGGAAAAGCCAAATCTGTGACGCTGTAACCGTCAGTGTCATCATCACTTTTTTTCTTGCTTTTACTGACTTCCGGATCGGAACAAATGCAGATGGGAAAAATGGGTATGGAACTTTCCGCCGTCCACTCTCGGAGCGTTTGTCCCACAAGCGCAATGGACGGAGCCAGAAACAGCACCACTCCCCTGCCACCGGTTTCCTTCTCCATAATTTTCAGAGAGGTGAACGTCTTGCCCGTACCGCAGGCCATGATGAGTTTGCCGCGATCTTTAGTCTGGAAATGCTCATGAAAGACCGCAATAGCCTTCTCCTGATGAGGACGCGGAGACTTTTTGTGCTGACGGGCTTCTGAACCGGAAATACCGCTGTCCAGAGCCTTCCAGTCCACAGGAGCCGATTTCAGGTCCGCGAGGCTTATGCGTTGTACTGGAGGCACCTGATGCCGGATAGCGTTTTCAGCCTCGCTGCCCCAATTGTTGGTAGTAGAAATCCAGAGGCGCAAGGCAAAAGAAGTCGTCTGGTGTTGATCGTTGACGAACTGCTTGCTGGACGTGGCCAGAAAACTATCCACAGCGGGTTTGTCAATCTTGGCCTTTTCATCATAGCACTTGCACTGAATGGCCCAGAAATCGCCTTCCACCGTCTGGGCAACGAGGTCTATGCCCGTATCCTTGCCTCCGAGGTTTTCCTTGTACGGAAACTCCCGCCAGAGCCAGACATGCTGGAACTTGCCTTCATACCACGGTACTGTTTGTAGAAAAGCCTGCATCAGGCGTTCAAAGCGATCTCCCTTGTCCCGTTCTGAAAAGGAAATGGCGCGATACTTGGCAAGAAGATCTTGGAAGGTCATGGGTGCTCTCCTGAGAAAAAATAGGGCATTTAAAATTATCGCAGAACGCTACAAAAGAGAATCCCCAAGATGGAGGAAATGTATTTTCAGAATACGTCAGGAATCAGCCTTACGGGATAGCGATGCGTCACAGAAACTGACTGATCATGTGCTTTGAAATAACTGTCCAAGGTAGGCATCTCCAACCCACTTCCAGTAAAAGATTCTCCATTATCGCAAACTATTTTTCTATACTATTCCACCAATTGATACGAATAATTCTAATATTTTTTGATAGAAGCCTGCTGCATGACATATCCTCATATCAGACAAAAATAAAAAAGCTATGCTGTGTACATCTAAAGTACGACAGCATAGCTTTTTAATAAATATATAAATTATTCTGATTTTTCATATTCTTTATTGATTTTTTCTATAATGACATCCTTTTTTACTTTTCCTCTTGCTTGTTGCGCCTTCATAACGTTATCGCAAACTTTTTTAGCATGATTATTTGACATTAGTTTTTGTCCAGGAGCATATCCACACAATTTTTTATATTCATCAACACTGATACCATGCGTAGCAAGATGTCTCAAAGTAAGAGAAGAACGTTCTTTTCCACACAGACAACATTTAATTGCCTCATCCGTAATGGCTTCGTTAGGTTTGATGACAAGATCACGTTTGGTAAATTTCTTTTTAGGAGTAGAATCAACTGTCGTTTCTATTTGTTTGAGTTCCTCGGCATTCTGTGCGACAGATGAAGGTGTGATATCAACACAACTCCGCAAACTCTGCCTACGTTCGATTTCAAGGTTAAGAATTTTCGCCTTCTCGTATTGTTCCATGACAAATTCTATAGGTTGATCGCTATATTTATTAAAAATAGCATTGAACAGATCCTTATCTTCAAGAGCCATGATGTACCTCCTGTATCGTTTTAAACAACGATACAGGAGAATGTTTTCATTTTCAAGTCAGATTTATTTGCTTCTTCTATATTCATCTATAAGATCGACAACTTCTTGATACAAATCCAATAATTCCAATCCTCCTAGCTCAGCACATTCCGTAAGCATTTCTCGCACAGAAGATGGTATGGCAGGAGGGTTTTCTTCATTGAGCATGGCAACGAGAGCATCACCAAAAAATTTAAGCAAATCATTAGCAAAAACTATTTTAACAGGAAGATCATCTTCACAATATTTCATACTATCCGTCCTTATTTATAACATAATTTACTAATTACGCAAGAAAACAATATCTATCAATGTTGAACTTGACATCTTAACCAATGAATAAAATTATCCTTCTCATAAGCAACTTTTTTGCCAAATCGTATTTTGATTGTTGGTCCTTTAGACAGTGCATCAAGATTGGATAGTGTTTTAGGCTTAATCAGACCACCTGTAAGTTTTGAGACTTCGTTTCTTGTGAACACAGGTGGTAATTCATTTTCTAACTTTTCAAAAAATAATTGCTCTTCTAACATCATGTTACTTTCCTTTTGTAAAATATTTTGTCTTTTTCTACATACTATATTAATATTCATTATTTTAATAAAAAAAGAATAACTTATTTTTATTATGTAATTACATTTAGATATATAATACTATCTACATATTCTATACATTCTCTGTCGCACGTCGCACAGCACGCACAGTATTTTTAATATACTTTCTGCGACGTGCATTATGAGAATCATTTCATGACAATATTTTCCCATTTTCAGGCATATTCTGCATCAAAAATCTATCCAATATCTATGTTCTGTCTAATTTTATTCTGTAATATGTGTGCGACGTGCTACGCACATCAAAACACCATTTTTTTTCATATCAAACGCTATTCAATCAGGTTACAAAAAAGAGTTGCATTCATAAAGAATGCAACTCTTTTTTCTATAAACTAATTTTTTCTCTATATAAAAAATATACTGTGCGACTTGTGCGACGTGCGACAGGCTATTTTTCACTACCCTGTCGGCAAATTCGTCGCACAGTTTTCATTCGGAATCGCACATCGCACAGATACTATTTAAAATATATTTTCTTCACTCATCTTTTTAGAATCAAAACTAAACTGATGAACTTTACCTTTTTCAACATCATTCTGGACAACTTCATTTTCCCACTTGAATGGAATCAAAGCCCATCCTCTCATATTCGCGTTCTTGTCCGGAATTCGTTTCGTCTCCATGATATTTCCATTACTATTTCTTGCTATCCAGCCCAACTCTACAAGTTTATTTTTTACACTCTTCTTGGATACGCCCCGAAGAATTTCCCTTTCAAAAGGCTCTGACAAGATAAAATAAATCATCGTATCATTTTCTTTAAACTTATACCCAAAGAACTCCGCATAACAAGACCCCACATTACTGTAAGTTATCTCCTTAAAACCACTGTCTCCGTATTTTCGAATAAAAATCTTAATCCGTTTGAGTACCTCTTCAACTTCGAGATCCCCTACACTCGAACGACGCTCAAGCCATTTTTTGAAACAATACTCAGAAGCGGCAATCGCGGTTCCACAATCCCACGGCAAAATCCCGAACTGAATCGCAAGTTCACCCGCTCCGGCTATCATTCCAAAGTGATCGGCAACGCGCACCACTTGTCCTGAAGCGTCCTTGGGACAGTATTCCTGAATAAAATGCTCACATTTTTCTAAGACAAAAGATGCATATCGTTCCTTATCAGTCGTTAATATAGTTAAAAAGTCTTCAATGGGACTACCATAATATTTGATTGCTGAATGAGATAAATACGTACTGAATGTCTTACTATCCATTCCTTGTGGGAGTTTTGTAAATATTCCCATATTCATTTCTGCATCAGCTTCTATATCAATGACACGGACAGATTGACCAGGCATCATCTTGTCCTTACCATTTTCGCTTATCTTGTCATTCAAAGTCTTTTCACCATTGGAGAGTAATGTTATACGCCATTCATGACGACTTCTTGCATTGCCTTCACGTGTTGCCCTTCCCTTGCCGACACCATTCATAGCCATATAAACAATCTCACCAACGGACTTTGAAGGAGCCTGACCTATTTCATCGAGACAAATCAAACTGTCGTTCCTCTGGGCAGCCAATGATTCAAAAGCATTATCTGTCGTTCTCCATTGAGTCATAAATCCATGCTGATCTCCTTTTCCATAAACAGAAGACGCCACACGGCATGTCGTGGTCTTCCCACTTGAGGAATGGCCGAATAAATGAATACCGAATCCATCCTTATTGCATGGCGTGAGTAAAGGAGCGACAAAAGCAAAAGACAACACAAATTCAATCAGGGGGTTGCCCTCACACATCTTTGCAATGTTATCCTTCCATTCTTCAAGAGTGCCGGACACGGCATATGGGTTTTTATGAAGCGTATATGAAGGCATGAATTTTTCAGTAGTGCTGGCTCCGAATGATTTATCATAAAGAATGTAATCCCTCCCCAACCATCCTGAACGATCTACAAGCTTTACCCTGCAATCCGGTTGCATAGTCTGGATATATCCCAAGACTCGTTCCTTGCTCTTTCTCGTTGGTTCAATCCATAGCCCTTCGTTCAGAAGCTTTTCGAGAACACATTCGCCATTTCCCTTAAACTCAGCATTTTTGATGACCAGCTCATGCTTGACATCATCACCATCTAAAAATTCAACCAATTTTCCCCATGAAATGCTCTTAATATCTCGTGTCTGTGCTTTTACCTCTATTTTACTGCTGATTTTTTGTTTGCTGCTTTCATCATCAGGATTTGTAAGAAAATATAATCCATCATCAAGATTCCTGTAACAGGAAATATTTGGATTGTTATCTATGATTGATTTTTGAAACAATAGCATTGGCATCGTAACATCACAAACAGATTCACATGAATAAATTTTATTGATTTTATCACATGTTATAGGTTCATATACGAATGTAGCACGTCTGATTTCTTTTTCTGTCGTATCATATGAGTAATTTTCACGACACATTGCCAGTTCATGGCATATTTTAGCTCCTTCCTTCCCAAACTTCATCAAAACAATAAATAGATACATCCTTTCCACATCGCTTATGATCTCAATATCTTTAATGCAATGTTGAATGAAGTCACATTCATAAAGATACTCAAATTTCTTCATTAAATTTTTATAAGAATCGTTTGAGTGTATCTCATTTTGAGATGATATAAAAAGTTTCTTCAATTTATCGTTTATATTGTGATCAATATTGACATCAGAAATGACTCGTTCCTGTAAGGTTAATTTCATAAGCTCTATAAAAGGAAGCGAATCTATTTCGCACCATTTCACGGGAACAGCATATCTTCCATTGCTCAATCTTGCATTTTCGTCATAAATGAATCCTAATTTTCCCATGCTATATAACGATATATCAATATTCAATATATTCGAACAATAATTTCTGTACGAATCTAACATTTTAAAAACCATACTTTTATATATTCTAGGCAAATAAATATCTCCGTTTTCACCTCCAAAGCACCATGCTGGAATAATAAGGTAGTATCTATTATCGCAGGTAATGACATATCTAAATATATCTGGATTAATATCATAAACACTACTTATAATTTTAATAAAACTTTTAAAATATTCAAACGCTTTTTCAGCGTCATCATTATCATAAATACAGACACTCAAATCACCATAACGTACTGGCTCTTCTTTCCATCTTTCAGGATAAAAAGAATATGAATACACAGAAAAAGCTGTTGCACCCTGATATCTCGCATCATTTCTTTTATCCGGCGTGTCATCAATTTTATAAATTGATTTTACTTCTTCATTCGTGTTTACAACATAACAAACTTTTACATTTTGAGTTTCCATGACGTGATCCTTTTGATATATTTTTAACTACATATTATAGTCAGAAAAGGATCAATCAGGATATTTATACAAACACTATAAAGTTATCTTTTGATAATCTACATAGAGATACAAAATCTAAAATTCTTTGGTTAATACACAGATATATACTTCTACAAAAAATATAAGGTTATCTCTAAGACCGGCATATCTCCAAATCGCAAGCTGAGGCTGACGACGCTATATTGTTACGTCATAATGATTCTAAATAAATACAAATAATTTTCTGAGCACGATAACAAATATAAACTCATAGTTAGGCAACAGGAGTGAAGGGTAAAAAGCCTTCCAGCTTGTGAGCAAAGGCCTGCTCTATTACCATGTGCAAAAAAGAGAGGTCCATGCACGCTGTACGTGCATGGACCTATTCCTTACATCAATTTCTACAAACTATTCCCAAGTATACTTCAAAAGATATTCTGAAAGCGTCCCACTTAGCCAACCTACTTGTATTTTTTATTTAATATACTAAAGTACTGTGCGACTTGTGCGGCGTGCGACGGGTCATTTCTCGCTCTCCTATCGGTAAATTCATCGCACAGATTTTGGTTTGTAAACGCACATCGCACAGGCAAAATCATATTACTAAAAACTATGCATATGTATATATCCCTTGATAACTTAAAATATCTTTTCTTCAAACTTACTGAATCTAGCGAACAGTTGAGACGAAAAAAAGCAACCCCCAAAATATATTTTTTAGGCGCTAAAATCATTTAATAGAACCTAAAAAATCATTTTCAATTTTGAAAATATCCCTTCTCTCATCCAGAACGCATAAACCTGATTCAGCGTTGCATTGAGAACAGAAGATGTCACCTTACATCATATCAGAATATAAAATGCTACATAAGGTTGCAAGGTAATAAATCCTACTGCCATCCCATTGACAGTGGTATAGTTTTTGTCATGAGTATAACCGTATGACTGGATTCTTCTCCTTGATGTCATAGATAAGTGATGGGGATAAGGCATTGTCCCTATCCCCATTGAAATACATTGAATTTATCAACCTCTTCGCTTCATATCAGACTAGGTTGAAAGTACAAATTTCTGTATTCACAACTTCGTGGCCTTCCTCTTCTCCGAAGGGTGATATCATTGCCGATAGATGCAATGATCCCGTGTTGCTCAAGACAATAAAGCGCCACATCAATTTCAGATGCCCGATAAGAGGACTTGAGACGTTGTTTCAGTTGAGTTGCAATGAACATTTCCACGTTGTGCTCCAAAATCCATAAGGCAACATCGCGTGCACAGGCTTGCTCACGCTCATCAGCCGTACTACGAGCACATATCTGCATGTGATGGGCAAAGACATCAAGGATATCGAACGCAAGACGGATCTCATTTTCCTTAATTGGAGAAGTTTCCGGATTAGAATACTCTGCGAGGTGAAGTATCCCCGCAATACGGAGAGCATGCTCCCCTATACGTCTTACCCATTCTTCAATTTTCCAAAGCTCTTCCCAATTTCTCAGCTCCTGCATCCAGAGTTCATTTTCACTATTCCAAAATTGTTCCGCATCATGGCTTAACTCCATGCTAAAGCACGCCTTTTCATGCACGGCATCTAGTGCCCCAATGATTCGGGATAAAACGTTTTCCATGCGTTGCCGTATCTCATCGCTCAAAGGATACCTCTCGTGCCTATAGACGATTTCATCAGGCAAGTGTCGGTAGACAAGCATGCGTGCAATCAATCCGCGATTATTCGCTTCCTGATCATGGAGCAATGCTTGGAAAGGCCCGAGTTGCGTGAAGGTAACGTCAATGATAGCGGGATCGTAACTTACAGTCTGCCCACGTGAAATACAATCCTGAGCATGGGGTTCGCCTGACCAATATTTGCGGAGCTGATCCATTGCCCCCTTGGGCAGTGGTATGCCCTCCGGATCAATCCTTCCCACAAAACCTTGGGAGGCCATGCGTTGGGAATAGGCGGCGCTTGTGAGCTCAGAAAGCGTAAAACATGGAGGCACCAACTTGGTTTTCCTTTCTTTCTCGACTTGTAGCATTTCCTCATACTGTTCAGGATTTCCCGTACGGGCGTAGGAGTTACAAAGCTCTCGCATGCGACGAACCCGCACTCTGTTGTCGACGGCAATCTTGGCATTGAACTCTTCGTAGTGGAGTAAAATTTTTTCATCAATTTTCTTGAAAAAATCTAAAAACTCCACAGTGGCGGCAGATTTACCGGTTCCAGATTCCGCACCAACCATAAGCAGGAGGGAAAGTGGGCTTTTAATTCCAGCTCCCGGAAGGTAAACGGAAGCCCTGCCGTGGTTCGCCAAGGCAACGGCACCGAGCCAAGCCAAAAAAACGAGATTGAAATCCGCATGTCTGGCGGAAGAAATTGCGGAAACGATTTCCTCCGTTACGGGTGGCAATGGCAACCTGGAGAAGGTCTTCCCGGGAACTTCAGCAAAAAACTTTGTACCCCGAATTTCCTCAAGCAACCTGTCACGCGAGCGTCGGATTCGTAGCAGCCCTCCATCGTACATACTGGTGCTCCTTTTGCGGGGGAAAACTCCCCCGCACATTTGGACTGTTACAACAGGGAGGCGATGAAACCGGAAACATCTGTCTCGATCTTCAGCAGCGCGTCCGGAGACGCATCAGAAAACAGCCCACGAATGTCCTCCGGCATGTCTGCCAAAAAGACCGTCCGATAGGCCGCCTTTGCCCGCTGATGTCCAGCCGCAAAGGCCTCGGCCTGATGACGCTTCAGCTGGAGCTTAGTCCAGCCCATTCGCCGCATGATTTCGAGATCCGTCAGACCTGCGGACAATCCTTCGAGAAACTGCGCGTGTTCTTCACGAAACCGTTGCCGGGGGGACTTTTTGGGTGATTCGGACATGACTCTTTCTCCGTTTTTGTGATAATAGGGGGAACGGACCGCACAGAGGAAGACTACTTCCCAAGAGTGCTTTCCTATTTATCCGGAGAAATACACTTGCTCTCGTGTCCATGTCAGGGGGGAATAAGACAAAAAGCTTGTTCCCCTCCCAAGATACATTCGCGCATACTGAATCTTATCTGCAATATATGAAAAGGCCTGACGGTATACCGCTAGGCCTTCAAACTATTCGCATATACTGTTAATTTTCTAGTGGACAACGCTCAAGATAATGTTCTCCTGTAGGTTTATACATTTCCGGTGTTTCAGATGTCGGGGTCGTTTTTTGATTTTTGATTGAATATGCTGCTATCTTGTAATTCATTATAAATGATTTTAAGCAATTTTCATTTGAAGAGCACATTTTACATTCTTCTAATGAGCATATTTTCTTATTATACTTATATAGTTTTTCAGATACAATCCTATTCCTTATATCAGTAAAATTTGTCTTTCTGTTTTCTCTTAAAATATCCCAAGTATATAAACCAATTATCCTTTTATAAAAAGAATTTGTTCTATAGGATTCCGTTTTGTCAGCAGACACAAGTTTATTTAAAATTTCCTTATCACTATTTGACAAATAAATACCTTTATTTTCTTTAAAAAGACATATCTCATAACTTAATTGCAATATTAAATCGTCCTGTTTTTCATATTTATCATCAAAGTCTATATAAATATTGAGTTTTTTATCATATTCGTTTGCTACTAAAAGGTATCCATATTTCTCAAAAGTATGGATACTATCATCTTCTTCATCAAACGGATCAAAAAATGGCAAATAAAAACTTTTGTCGCCCAATCTATTAAGCAAATCTTTCATATCAGTAGGATATAAAATATCAGATGCATATACTTTATACTTTTTAGAAATATCATATAAAAAATATACGGTATCAATATCTATTTCAATATTTTTCCTGTCACTCGATGGATTATACATACATAAACTAATTTCTCTGTCGTATTTATATATACACTCGCGGACATCGATTAGTTCATATTCCTTTTCAAGATCATGTATTATGGATATTAACTTATTAAACTCTTCTTCTGAAGAAAATTCTTCAAAATGACGTTTACAATATTCAATACGTAAAAAGAAATCCTCCTTTTGCTGATTTGAAATATAGTCATTTTCACAGTAGTTGCTCATAAATCATTACCTTATTTTTATATAGTGACTGTATTTAGTTAAACTAATTCATACATATATTTCATATTCAAGTTGACTAATCACTTCATCAAAACATTGTTTGGGAGTAAACTTTGAACCATACTGTTTTGCCGCCAATTCAGGAATGTCATGCCCAAACACCTGTCTGAACACATCGTTCTGAAGATGACGTTTTTTATAAAAATCACTAAATGTATGGCGCAATGAATGAAAACTCTTCTTTCCCTTTATTCCGCATATTTTGATGATATCACTAAAATTCTTACCTACCTGCTTTCCGTATCTTGGAGACCTTTCTGTCTTATTTAACTTGTAAAATAATCTTTCTTCTCCCTTTATCTTGATACTATCAACATATTCAATAAATCCAAGATCTATCAATTTATTATGCATAGGAACAATCCTAACTGCATTCTTGTTCTTTACCTGCTTATCATTCCTTCCATCCCGTGATGGATTAGCATTCACATCAAAAACCCATATCCCATCTACAAAATAAACGTCATCTACGCTCAGTTGACTTATTTCCTCTAAACGCATTCCAGAGTAGAGACTTATAAGCGGACACCAATAGTAAGCTTCATTTACACGCCTTTTATCTTTAAACGCATCTGATAAAAAAATTTTATTTAAATCGTCAACGCTGAACGGTTCTCTAAACTCTATCACAGACCTTTCATCTTTAATCTGTAATCCCTTTGCTGGATTATGACTGTATAATATACCCTCATTGATACACCATTCAAACAAGCTTGAAATAGCTTCAATGATTATATTGATACGTGTCACACTCAGCCTCTTATGAGGATTCATTGCAATGATCTCATCTACACTTTTTCCTTTATACTCCTTTCGATTAAATCTATGGGGAGGGAGTTTGCATAGTTTATCTCTAAACTCTCGAATATCCTTTCGATTAATACTATCAATATATCTATCACCAAGGATATCTAAAGCAAAAGACAGTCTACCTTTATGCTCCTGAATGACATGCTCTTTCCATGCACCATCAGACACTTTTGTAGTGATATAATTTTCTATTGTTTCAGATAACAAATATCTTTTAATTTTTTCTTGTTCAATATCATAAAAATTTTGTTTTCTACCAATTAAACCCTCTTTCCAGAAGTGTTCATCAAATTCGTATTTTCCAAATTCTCTTGTTTTGAAAAGACTGCTAAACATAGCCATCATTTTCATATAGCATTTTGTAGCTAGAATTTTATCTTCATCCTTTGCCAATTCTTTTTCTGTAAATAATCCTGAATAAATCAGTAAAGGAATAATTTTATTAATATTCCATTCAAGGTTTTTTTTGCTTTTCAATAATAACTGATGTGTATTTTGAAAAAGACGTAAAGAGTATTCCTCATGGCTGATCTCATCGATGCCTGAAACATCAACGATAGGAGAATCAGGCTGCCTATTATTTTTTTCCAAAAGGACACGAAGGAGCCCATTGAGACGCTTACGGATAGTCTGATAGTCCACACCACGTTGTAAAAGCGCTTGAAGCTCGGAATAGATATGCCGCGCCAAAGAATTTGCCTTGCGTACATAGGACGTACGCAGGCTTATCCGGAGCTCGGAAGGAACGTCTTTCCCTTGCTTTCCTGTGGGTATTCTCAGACGAAAATAGAAGATATCGCCGCGTCGGTAAAGATAGGCGGGAAATGAAGGTGAGGATGATGAGGAATTTTTTCTAGTGGGGGTTCCGCCGTGGGACGTTCGCATAGCTGGTCCTTGCCGATTTTCGGCAGTTGTGACCTAGCTTGTGGCACAAAGTGGCACACTTTGCCCTCATGCAGGGCTTTCCAGCCCTTCACTCAACGGCTTCAAACAAAAAAAGAAAGCCGTCACAGCATGTTACTGCAACGGCTTTGAAAAATGGTGCCGAAGGGGAGACTCGAACTCCCATGAAGGAACCTTCACTAGACCCTGAACCTAGCGTGTCTACCAATTCCACCACTTCGGCATGGAAGGGAGGTATACCCAAAACATTCAGAGCTGGCAAGCGAAAAAACGCCCTTTCGGAAGAAATTTCAGCAAAAACCACTCTTCCTTCCGTTTTCCCGCCCGACTTCGGTTCAGCGCCACCCCGTAACTGGAGACGCCATCCTCTGAGTCACGGCGAAGACGCCGGGCGGGCGGACTGTCCGCCACAGGAGTAAACCTCTTACGATTCCAACGGACTACACAAGAATTTTCTTGAAGAGGATGTTGTTTTCAAGATGGTAGTGCTGCAAGGTATCTTCTTCGATTTCAGTAAGTTTCTTGTACAGTTCTCGGAAGGTATCGCATCCGTCGCAGGGGACGCTGTAGTCGTTTGTGGCATGGCGGAGCTTTTTGAGCAGAGTCCCCGCGGCTTCGTGCTCCTCTTCCAGGATATGCACCAGAGCTTGGCAGTGTTCCTTCGCCTCACTGTTGGCGATGGCCGGGAAGAGTTCCGTTTCTTCACGGATCAGGTGCGGTTCCATCTCATGCGACAACTGGCCAAACAGTTTATACACGTCGTAGAGCTCGGGATGGCGCCTTCCGTGGGCCTTGAGCACGTTCACAATCAGTTCATGCGCTTCCGGAAGCGCTCCCCACAGATAGCTGTGGTGCTTCGTCAGGATAAACTCCACGAGCCGTTCGGCGCTCATTTCGGAGAAAGGCTCAGCGGGCTTTTCCGTACGGGCGGCAAGCTCATCCAGCGCTTTATAAATATTGCTGTCGACAAGGCGCTGTTCCTTGATGACTTCGCCGAGCAGACGCCCACCGCCGCAACAGTAGTCGATGCCCGCAGCACGGAATATGGCGGAAGACAGAGGGAAATTCACCACGATGTTGCCAACGGAGTGTTCATGCCATTTATTCTGCATAATAAGCCTCCAATGCTTTGGTATGGAAGGACCGTAGCATGGGGCACGGAAAAAACCTTTTAGTATAAAGGGCTATAATCAAAACAATACCGCCGTTCCAGGCTCACGGCTCCACCATGCAGGCCCGGTGAGCCCCGCGAAGCCTCGCCCGCACCTACGCGCCGCCCCCCGTGGAGACAACAAAAAAGGCGGCCGAAGCCACCCTGTTCGTGATTTCTTTCTTACGCCTTGGCTTGCTTGATCACCGAAGTGAGGCTGCTGACGAGCCCGGAAATGTTCGCCAGATCCGTGGGCAGGATCATGGTGTTGCCCTCCTTGGCGAGCTTGCCGAACTGTTCCAGATAGTTTTCCGCAACGCGCAGGTTCGCCGCCTGCGTACCGCCCGGCTTTTCCATCTGGTCGGCGACGGTGGCAAGGCCGTCGGCGGTGGCCTGCGCAACCGCCCGGATCAGTACGGCGTCGCCTTCGGCCTGATTTTTCATCGCCTGCAACTTGCCTTCGGATTCGGCGATGGCGGCGGCCTTAGCGCCTTCCGCCATATTGATCCGGGCCTGCATCTCGCCCTCGGACTGCGCGATGAGCGCGCGCTTTTCACGTTCGGCGCGCATCTGCTTTTCCATCGCCTGCATGACCCCGGAAGGCGGCGTGATGTCACGGATCTCGTACCGCAGCACCTTGATGCCCCACGGCGCGGTGGCGGCGTCCAGCGCGGAGATGACTTCCTGATTGATGGTGCTGCGCTCCTCAAAAGTCCTGTCCAATTCCAGCTTGCCGATGGCGGAACGCAAAGCCGTCTGGGCAAGCTGCACGGAACCGAACATGTAATCGCTGATGCCGTAGGCGGATTTCTCGGGGTTCACCACCTGAAGGTAAAGCACGCCGTCGATATCCACGCTCACGTTGTCTTTCGTGATGCAGGTCTGTTTGGGCACGTCCAGAACGTCTTCTTTCAGGGAGCGGCGGTAGGCCACGGCGTCAATGAAGGGGATGAGGATATGGAAGCCCGCGAACAGAACGGCGTGGAACTTGCCGAGCCGCTCGACCACCACCGCCTGCTGGTTCGGCACGACAAGCGCCGTCTTGAACAGGACGAAAATAACCAGCAACGCCAAGAAAACGAAAACCGTCAACGAAGAACCGATCAAATCAAGCATATTATGCTCTCCATGTTTGAATAGCTACGCAGGATTCCGGGAGTTTTCCCCACCGGAAACCACTTCAAGCGTCAGTTCGTCATCGGGGATATGCCCCAAGACACGCACCTGCGCCCCCTCCGGCTGCGCTTCCGGGGACACCGCGCGCCAAAAACTGCCGCCCACCGAAATCTCCCCTACCCCGTTTACCGGAATGGGCCGGGTTACCGTCCCCATTTTCCCGGCGTGCAGATTCGGCAGCCCCACCGACGCGGCATCCGATGAAATCTGCGTCTTTCCTCGAAAGCTGCGGACAAACAACCGACGCAGCGAAAGGAGAAACACAACGGACGAGGCTCCGAAGACGACCACTTCAATGGCCAGATCGTCCACGAACAGCGCCGTCACCCCCGCCGCCCACGCGCCAAGGCCGAAAAAAAACAGCACGAACACGGGAGACACCAGCTCCACGGCCAGCAAGATTATGCCCAGAATAAACCACATGGCGGCGACAGACACGGCACCCTCCTCCTTCTTTGAGTACACCCCGCAACGGAAACACCCGATGCGGAACCCGCAAACGCTATGCATCCCCCAGAGGAAGCCGCGCGCCGACGCCATAGCCTGTTATGGTCGCCACGGCCACAAGGCCCCCTTCGGCATCGGTTACCCGGACCTCGTATGTGGAAAGCAGCTTCCCCGAACGGAGCACGCGCGCTTCCCCACGCAGGGGCCCCACGCGGCCGGAACGCACAAACGAAATGGAGGTCTGGGCATTCGTGCAGTACAGGCCGTTCGCATTGGAAAGCGCCGCAAACGCCACATCCGCCAGAACGAAAACGGCTCCGTCGTGCACCGCTCCCATGCCGTTGAGCTGGCATCCATGCGGCGGCATCTCGACAAGGCTGTACTCCCTTCCCACGTCCAGCACCTCAATCCCCAACGAGGAGGACACGGGGTCATGCCGTCGAAAATGTGCACGAATCTCTTCCAGCGTCAACATCCTGTCTCCCGGCAATACAAATCATTCGGCCCGCCAGCCCTCGGACGGCGGCACCCATCAGACAACCGATTTTCCATGCTCACGGCACTCCTGTCAACAGCCCGTGCCCGCCTTCTTTGCGGAATCCGGGCCTTATTCCCCGCCGTATATGACGAAGCGATCCCGCCCGCCCTGCTTCGCGTGGTACAAGGCGACATCAGCCTTGGCATACAGCTCTTCGAACGAATCCCCGTGTTCCGGGGCAATGGCCACGCCGATGCTTACCGAAACCCCGCTGTAACGGGGGTGCACCATGCGGATGGACCGGATGTGCGCACACAGCTCCTCAGCCTTGCGCTCAATGATTTCCCGGGTTGAGACGCCATACATGAGCGCAATGAACTCATCCCCGCCCAAGCGGCCCACAATGTCGTCCACACGGAAACACGACTCCAGCTCACGTGCGACCAATTGCAGCAGCGTGTCGCCCTCAAGATGCCCCAGCGTATCGTTGACATTCTTGAACCCGTCCAAATCCATGCTGAAGAAGGCAAGCAATCCGTCCCCAGAGGCCGAAGCAGCATACTCGGAAAACCGTTTTTCCACAGCGGACCGGTTATACAGCTTCGTCAGGAAGTCCCGCTCGGACTTATAGACCAATTCAGCCTCGCGCTGCCGCCGTTCCGTGATGTCCGTCAGGTAACCAAAAGCCAGCAGCTCCCCGGAGGCCGGATCTTTCAACAGGTTAATGGAGGCGGACACCCAGATGAAGGTGTCGCCGCGCAGCGTGCGGTATTCCAGCGACGTTTCCCCCTGCCCCGCCGCGTACAGCTGCAACAGGGATTCCGTGGCATAGAAACGCAGGACGCCCTGCTGATCTTCGGGGTGTACGGACACCTCCACAGCCTTGCGGAACCGTGCGGCGGCTGACGCGTCCGGCTCTTCCACGCCCAGCTCTTCACCATCCGCGTACCGGGATAGCAGCCTGTCCCGCGTCAGGTTTACGGTATAAGACGCTATCGTCTTGGACAACATGGCCTCCCGGTACCGCTCCTCACGGGCAAAACGGAGCTCGGCTTCCTTCAGTTCGGTAATGTCTTCCTGCGTGCCGAGCGCGGAGTATGGGCGGCCCTCGTCATCGAAAAGATTGGTCAGCGTGACGCGGAACCATCGGCTGCAGCCGTTTCCGGAGCGCATCACCACGGAGGCCGAGGCTTCCCCGGACCGCAATGTCTCCAGGACGCCCTCCATGGTCTTCCTGCTCTCTTCGTCCATGCCGATCTCATCCATCGCTTCGTGCAGCGACGCTTCCGTCAGAGAGGCCCCCTTCCCGGCTATGCGCATGATCCGCCCCGTGGCGTATACATATTCAAACAGCATGTCGTCGGTATGGGAAATGGCGATCAGGAAACGCTCGTTGCTCATGCGGAGCTTCAACTCCGCTTCCTTGGCGTCCGTGATGTCGGTCATGCTGCAATAGAGGCACGCCGCGCCGCGCTGTTCCACCGCAAGGCGCATACGGTGCAGAATCCACCGCACTTCGCCGGAACGCGTCACGATGCGGTATTCGCATTGCAGCGGCTCCGAACCGCATTCCCGCATCAGAGCGGTAAGCCGCTCCCGGTCTTCAGGGTACACGACCCCAAGAAACACGTTCTGGAACCTGTCTTCCAGCTCTTCACGCGAATAGCCCGCAAGCTCTAGGCACCCCTGGTTGATATAGAGCATCCGGAAATCATCGCGCGTACACTTTACGATGCCGCTCGGTGAAATGTCGGCCATCGAGTCCCTTTCCTGATTCACGCCCTCCACCTCCCGCCGGGTACGGAAGATGATGAAACTGATAAGCATGGCGCTCATCACAAAAGCAAGGAAAAGTTTGATGGAGAACGACAACGCGCCCCGGTTGATCGGATCGCAGATGTCCTCGGTGACGGCGTCGGGCACGATGGTCACAAGGCGCCAATCGTTGATGCCCAGCGGCGTGATATAGGCCGTACGCCCGTATCCGCCCACGGAGAACCGGATGAAACCCGACGTCCCGTCACGGAGCATCGTCCTGTGCCCTTCAAAGGTATAGCCGTCCAGCATTACGGCGTTGGCTTCAAACGCTTCCAGCCCGTTTTCACTGCCGCCGATGATGTTCGACGTGTGGCGCGAGGTCGTGACCGACTCGCCGCTGGACGTCAGGATATTGCTGTAGCCGCGCTCGTGGAAGTAGCTCATATCCATGATCCGGGAGAGGATGGCCATATCATACACGCCGGCTACCGCGCCGACGATCTCCCCGTCCCTGATGATGGGCGAATAAAAGAGCAGATTGTCCGGGCCATGCCCGTTACGGATGAAACGCACGTCGTGATTGCCGCGCAGCACGTCCTGGAACCACGGCTCGCCGGGCTCCACGCGGACGGAACCTTCCAAATCGCGGCCTTTCCCATCGGGCGTGAACACGCGGACATCGTGGAAGTCGTAATGGCCCGCCATGTTTTGCAGCAAAGCCGCGGCATCCGGCCCGGCCAGGCGCTCAACCGATGAAAAAAGCTCCGCGAACATGGCCGTATAGGCAATGGCGGCATTCATCCTGATGGAGATGCGGAGATTGGACTGGCGGGCAATCTCTTCAAGATAGGCGTTGTTGACGGCCTGGATACGTTCCCGGTTTTCGCTCCTGAACTCCAGGAAGGAGAGCGCGACCAGAACCGAAAGCGCAAAAATGCCAAGGAGGCACAAAACGTAGACGTTTCTCCCCCGAAAGGTGCGGACCGCTCTCACCATTCCCCTCCGTTGTCTGGCGGGTCTCCCCCCGGAACCGCCCGTATCACATCCCCACAGCGCCAAGGAAAGCGCCTCTCCCCGGCACGCTCAGACGCAGTGGGAGCATACCTGCCCAGTCGGCATTTCGCAAATGTTCCCGCCATACTTTTCAACTTTTCCGACGCCCCGCGCTTCCGGCCACCGGAGGAACGCCGCCATGCCCCTGGGGTTATGGACGCCTCCCTTCCCCTTTTCATCACGTTCAAATCAGGCCGCGCCGCAACCTCTTTTATACCTGCTTCATTTTCACGGCGGATCTCCGGATATCCCCCTATACCGCCGCGCATTTTTCTCCTAAGAACGGATGCACACCCGCTCAATCCTCCAACGAGGGATCGCCGTCCATGCCCGAGCATCCGCACCACATCCGATCGGAAGCCTACAAATACCGTTTCGACCTCCTCTTCGCTTCACTCCTGTGCACGATCGTCGTCAACATTTTCTTCCCCGAAGACATCTACGACGGCATCGCGCAGACCATCTACCTGCCGATCCAGCTCATCGCGGGGATCACCCTCTTCGATATCCGGCGGAAGGGATACCTCTTGACCCTGTTGATCTTCCTCGGCGGCCTGCTCATCGTCGGGCGCCTGCTGGACAGCTTCACGCCCCTGAATCTGCGAGAGTATCTTGTATTCGCCTATGTCGTGTTCTTTGGGTGGGTGACGCTCGAACTCTTCCGGCAGATCTACACGGCCCCGCTGGTGGACCGGGAAAGCGTGCTCGCGGCGCTGTGCGGCCTGCTCCTCATCGGCTACTGCGGTTTTTTCGTCTTCGTCGCCGTGGAGTTCCACCAACCGGGCTCGTTTTCCGGGCTCACGCCCGGCGGGCAGGGTTTCCGTGATCTGTTCTATTTCAGCTACGTGACCATCCTGACCATCGGCTACGGCGACATCACGCCCCATACATGGGTCGCCAAGAACGCCACCATCCTCGTGGCCTTGATCGCGTACATGTACTCACTGGTCATCGTCGCCATGATCGTCAATCAATTCGCGGAAAACCGTAAACTGAAGCAGCAGGAAAAAGCCCGCCTTTCCGGAAGCGCCCAGGCAAGGCGCCGGGAGGCGCCCCCTTCCGGGGAGAACGATTGACCGGATGGGCTCAGAGCGTAAAAAAAGCGCCCTTCCCCAATCGGAAGGGCACCCTTATCGCTTACTTCTTCGGCATGAGGGGCCGGACGGTCATCACCGGGCATGGCGCTGCCCGCACCACTTCATGGGCGACGGACCCGAACAGCAGGCGGTCAAACCCCGCCCGCCCGTGCGTGCCCATGACGATGAGGTTGGCTCCCTTCTCTTCAGCCAGCTTTACCAGCTCTTCGGAAGGCCGCCCCACAAGAATGACGCCCGTGGCATCCATCCCGGCGAACTGTTCCGCCAAGAGGGCGTTCATGGACTTCTGGATGGTTTCGTTGGGATTGTTCACTTCATTCGGCTGGTTGTTGACGGAAAGATACACATCCTCATACGGCGTGTGAGCCGGGATGACATAGGCAACCAAAATGGAGGCCCCGGTCATGGACGCCATCATCTTCGCATATTCAACGGAAGGGGCAATTGTGTCTTCCAAGTCCACCGCACAGAGAATCTTCTTCACTTCCATAGATGATGCCTCCGTAATGAAGTGATAGGAAACGCCTTTTCCTCTGTCTCCACAATAGCTCTGAACACGCTAAAGTCAAGGATGTTGGGGCACGCCGCAGTATGGCGGGCCGTCCCCCATCCCGTCGGCTGCATGTCCGGAACCTTCCCCCTTACGCCTTCCCCGCCCGCACCCTTGTGCCCTCTTTGACGCGGAGCCGTTCTCTGCTAAGATTGGACATGGAGGCAACCCTATGGAAACGATTTTTGCCATTCTGACGGTTATCGTATACATCCTGCTCGCCCTTGTGGGCCTTGTGGCCCTCACAATCTGCGTCTTCCTCTGGATGGTATCCACACGGACCAGGCAAGATTCAAAAATATTTCAGGAACGTTTTGACGGCTGGCGCAAGACGCGCGGATAGGTTCGCCCCGAAAGCCGGGCTTTCGGGGCTTTCGTTTCACCCGCTCCCCTGCGGGCCGATCCGGTGCCCGGACACCGCCTTTCAGCAAAACGGCCTCTCCGCCCCTAGCCGCTCCGATCCGGCGGCCATCCCTCGCCCCCGCAACGCTTCCGCCCGGATTATAGTTTACATTTCCTTTTCCCCGCGTATCTTCTCTCGAACCCCCTCTTCGCCCTTCAGGGCTCCTCCCCCCTACTGGTTTTGAACACGAGAAAGATACGATGTCACTTATCGCGCGCATGATCATTCCCATCAGCGTCATTGTGACGCTCGCCACGTCCTTCATCGGATGGAAGGCATACAGCGACGCCCGGGATTCCGTGGCCGAGGCTACCCGCATCCTTGAAATTTCCACGCTCGACGCCGTGGGGCGCGAACTCACCACCGTCATGAACCTCACCCGCCAGCATTTGCTCACAGTGGCGGATCGCATCGCCATCATCGAGCTGCTCCGCAACCCTGATGAATCCCCCGAGGGCGAACGGAGCAAGCTCCTTACCCGTCATTTGCGGCGGGCCGTGCTCGACTTCCCAAGCATCGACGGGCTGGCCGTCCTCAATAGCAGGGGGACCGTGATCGCCAGCGTCAATCCGGGCGAGAACGCCACCAGCCGGAAAACCTCCTCCTATTTCCACAAGGCGCTGCAAGGCGCACAAACCCTCGACGGTCCGCTTGTCCTTCCCTATACGCAGGAAAAGGCGTTCATCATCTCCACCCCCATCTATGACAGGGGCAAAGTATCCGGCGTGCTCGTCGGCGCGATCAACATGGAGCACCTCACGCGCCTTATCGTCGATCCCGTCACCCTCAACGGCATGGGGTACGTTTTCGTCTGCACGCCGGGCGGCTCGGTCATCATGCACAGGGACCGTAACAAGATGTTCGCCGACAATGTCTCCGAACAGCGCTTCATCAAGGAAGCCACCGCGGACAAAGATCGGTTTCTGGAATACAGGAACCCGCAGGGGCAGATCATGTACAGCGCCTATACGGCCCTGCCCAACGGATGGATCATTGTGGCCGCCGCATCCAAGGAAGCCATGCTCGCCGGGGTACGCAACCTCCGCAGCGACATCATCCTGAGCTGCGCGGGCGCGCTGCTGCTCGTCACCCTGCTCATCTACCTCATCCTGCGTAAAGTCACCGGTGTCCTTCAAGAGGGGGTGGAGTTCGCCGAGCGCGTAGCCTCGGGCGATCTCGATCGTTCCCTAAACATCCGGCGCGAGGATGAACTCGGCAAGCTGGCCCGCGCCCTCAACACGATGGTCCAGCGGCTCAAGGCAAGCTTCAGCATGGCGGAAGAACGGGCACGGGAGGCCGAAGAGGCCAGCGCCCGGGCGACTGAAACCTCGCAGGAGCTTGAAGCCGTCATCAACGGCGTCAGAGGCGGGGTGGCGCGGCTCGAACTCACGGACAACCTCCGTGTGCTCTGGGCAAACGCCGGTTTTTACGCGCTTGCCGGGAGAAGCCACGCGGAATATGAGCAGGACGTGCACGACGAAGCCCTGCTTGTGGTGCACCCCGACGACCGGGCACACCTGCTCGGCGCGTTCCGTTCCAGCCTCGCAAGCAACATCCCGGTGCATACCGAATACCGCATCCTGCGCAGGGACGGCGGTGTCGTCTGGATCTATCTCCAAGCCAGCCTCGTGGGACACCGTGACGGCGTGCCCGTATTTCAGGGCGTGTTCGTGGACGTCAGCAAGCAGAAAAACACCATGCGGGCATTGGAGCTGGAACAGCAGCGGAACCGCATCGTCGCGGAGCTGACCAACGACATCATCTTCGAATACGACTACGACACCGACGAGATGACGTGCTCGGAACGCTACGAAACCATTTTCCATAAGCCCCGGGTCATCCCTGATTACAGGCGGCATCAGGACAACCTGCTCAACATGCTCCTGCCCGAGGACGCGAAAACGCTTCAGGAGGCCTATCGCCGCATTGAGCAGGGGGTCGATTCCTATGCCCTCACCCTCCGCCTGCTTCAGCCGGAAGCAGGCTATCAGTGGTACTCGATCCGCTTCCGCAGCATCCGTGACGAAACCGGGCGCGCCATCAAGCTCATCGGGCAGCTCACGAACATCCACCACCAGAAGCTCGAGGAAGACCGCCTCCGCCACGAAGCAAGCACGGATCTGCTCACGCAGATCTACAACAAGATCACTACGGAACACCTTGTCTCCCTTGAGTTGCAGGAGGGGAGGAACCACGCGCTCATCGTTGTGGATCTCGACAAGTTCAAATACGCAAACGATACGTTCGGGCACTTGTTCGGGGACTCGGTGATCAAGGCGGTGGCGGCTACCCTGCGCGCGACGTTCCGCGCCACGGACATCGTCGGGCGCACGGGCGGGGACGAATTCGTCGTGCTCGCCAAGGACATTTCCCTTTCCGATGGGCTCGAAACCCTCAAAGCCAAATGCAGGCGGCTTTCCGTCGAGCTCGCCCATGTCTCCCTCGGGCAGGATTATGTCATCTCGGCAAGCATCGGCATCAGCCTGTTCCCGCGTGACGGCAAGACCTACGCCGAACTGTTCGCCAAGGCCGACGCCGCCTTGTACCAGATCAAAAACACCGGGCGCGGTCACTTCGCCGTGTACGGGGAAGTGCCAGAAACGGAAACAAAGGCCCTGCCCTCGGGTGGCAAAGGGATGCCTCTCATGCCCCAAGGGCCACGAAACGACGCCTAGCGTTACCACCGCACTCCGGAATATCCATAAACAGGCAAAGGCCCCTTCCCGTTCGACAACGGAAAGGGGCCTTTGCCTGTGCGCGATCGGCTTGCATTCACAGAAAGCAACCAGTGTGAGTCCACAGACGGTGCAAACACACACGCATCAGGCTCCCCGCAAGGAGCCCCAAAAGCGGGAGTAACTGTGTGCCGGAAGAAATGACTTCGGGGACGGGGATGATGCCGTTGGTGTTAGTGATGCCGTCGCCAATCTGAGAGTCAGTGATAACTGACGACCAAGGCGACCACGTACCATTTTTATTTTTCTTTCTTGTGAATATACGGCCTGTGGAACCCATCGGTATCGTATATCTTGTAGATTTTCTCAGCGGGCTTCGCAGTCTTGATGCGCGTATCTGTCAGGGACATTGTTGCCCCAAAAAAATGTGAGCTGCAATGGTTCCAATCGAGAAAACATGAGCGCATTTGAGCACGGGAAAAGGACAAAAGAAGAACTCCCGTGAGCACTTATGAGCACTCACGGGAGTTCTTGAGAAGTCTTTCTGGTGGAGATGAGGGGGATTGAACCCCTGGCCTCAGCGATGCGAACGCTGCGCTCTCCCAGCTGAGCTACATCCCCAAAGGTCGCCGTAGCAACGGGAATCTCTATACGGGATCCCCCTTACGCTGTCAAGCAAAACGGCCCAGGGCATCCGTATTTTTCCCTTTGCGAGAAATGAGCGGGGCTTTCCCAAACGCCGCCTCCATCGTATGCCCCTCCATCCCGTGAACATCCCAAAGGGAACACGGCTGGCGAAGCGCTCCGAAAGCGTCCCTTCCCGTCATGCTCCCCGATGGCGCCGTTATCCGCGCAATTCGCGCTGCATATCCCGGGTCTCGGCACGGCGCTTCAGTTCCACGCGGTGATCGTGCAGCTTGCGGCCCCGTCCAAGAGCCAACTCCACCTTGATCTTCCCGTGTTTGAGATACAGCTTCGACGGAACCACGGTCAGGCCCTTCTGTTCCACTTTCGCGGCAAACGACGCGATTTCCTGTGCGTGCATCAGCAGTTTGCGGGGCCTGTCCGCGTTTTGCTCCACGTACCCGGCATTCGTATACGGGGCAATGTGCAGGCCGATCAGCCACGCTTCGCCGCGCCTGAACTCCACATAGCTGTCCGTAAAGTTCACCTGCCCGGCACGAAGGCTTTTCACCTCGGGCCCGGTCAAGGAAATACCCGCTTCAATGGTTTCCAGATATTCATAAATATGACGGGCTTTACGGTTATCCCCAATAAGGGGGCCGCCCGATTTCTTGGCGCTCATAGCTTACCTCCTTGCGGACAGCAGCGCGTAAATGCTCTTGACCGTCCATCCGGCCGTCCGGGTCTGCACCCGGCGCGCAACGTCCCGGGGCGAACCGCCCAGTTCCCGCTCCTCGGCGATGAGGCGAAACACCTCTTCCCTGTCCGTCACGCCTCCGGCCTCCGCCGGTCCGACCACCACCGTGATCTCGCCAAGCAACTCAACGCCCGTCGGGACGCCGTCCTCCAGCCGCCCGAGAAGGTATTCCTCATGCGTTTTGGTCAGTTCGCGGGCAATGCAAAGTTCCCGTGGGCCGAGCACGGCATGGGCAGCAGAGAGCGTTTCGCTCAATCGGTCCTTACGTTCAAAGAAGATAAGCGTCAATGCCAGATTGGCAAAGGGCGCCAGCGTCTTTTCCTGATCCGAGCGGCTGCGGGGAAGGAACCCCAAAAACGCGAACGGCTGCGGCGCGATGCCGCTCCCGGCGAGCGCCGTCACG
>OGXY01000571.1_pt1 | contig 32766 bp, 35 predicted proteins | sample 1576411 | NCBI WGS metagenome assembly OGXY01 (sample SAMEA3541498, study PRJEB24748) | human gut metagenome | biome: human gut; feature: human-associated habitat; material: faeces | place: China | collected 2012 | reverse complement strand
GGAAGCCATCTTTTCAACTGTTCCATGTCTGCCTGTGGCCCGGCATACCAGCTTTTTGCAATACTATCCCACTTCGCACCAGCGGCCCTTGCCGCATCCCGTTCATTGTAGGAAACCGCAAGATATACACGTTCCGAATCTCTTACTTGGGACATGGATACTTCCTCCTGTTTCATGGCTTGTCCGGTCCTCACCAACCGCTCATGAGAGTTCACGCCAGCCGCCGGTACTTCAGGTGCCACCGTTTCAACAGACTGAGCCAGTGATTCCTTGAGCCCGCGTTGCGCGGCATCGCTACGGGCAACCTGTATAGCCGCTTCCTGTGACTCAAACTGCTTGAGCTTCACTCCCTGCGGCGTATTCGAAGTGCTGTGCCATTGGCCGTCCTCATAGAAACTTTGCCCCAGGGAACCGACTCGACGGCTAAAATGGGTACGGCGCAAGACATGGCCATCCAGGGTATAGCCATTGTGCTGATTGGAGACGGTATATTCCGTTCTTCCTTCGCCGTCGCCAAACGTGAGCGTGTGGAACTGTTTTGCCTCCGGTCGGACGCCTTTTGTGACGGCAGCGGCACTTTCCCGATTTTGTTCCGCCGATTCCGCCAATATGGGAGGTTCCACAATCAGGGATTTTTTCGGCTCCCAAGTGGAAACATAGTTCGAATCATCCTGCATCCGCTGCAATTCCCGGATGACCGCGCCGTGGTTTTCCCGTGCCAACGTCAGTTCGTCCTTTTGCGGAAATTCCTTACCCAGGGCGGCTTTGACGGTTTCCAGCTCGGCGCTTTCCTGCCGGGCGTTCTCCCGTTGCCTTTCTATGGATTCGTCCAGCCCTTTGGCTAAGAAGTTGTCCATACGCTGGAACAGGCCGGACAGACTGAATTGGTCGTCAAAGCTGTATCTCAGATTATCGGGCAAAAATTCCTGTTCGCCTTCTCCCCGCATTGTGAGACGGAACCCGTCGCTGCCGTACAGCAGCGAAGAACGCACGATATGTACGTCAAACCCACGATAGGAACCAAACGGCACCTTTGCTGAGGAGTTGCGTGTCACTTCCTTCACACCGTCGAGCAGGCGATTTTTGATTTTTTCACTGTCTTTTTCCGTCAGGAGCTTGCCGTCCGCCAGAAGCTCAACGCATATTTTCTCCTTCCCCTTTTCCTTGATTACATGGGTATGTGAGTCCCGACGCTGGATATTGGCGGCATAGGCGCTTTCCGCCTTGTCCAGCCGCGTTTCAACGGAGCCAAGCCATTTCAGCCTGTCCCGCAGACGATGTTGGCCGCGCTGGTGTTGAGAATATAGGGCTTCCAGTTTCCGCAGGTCGCTGGCCAACTGAACCTGCATAAGAATCAGGGGATTGCCGGAAGCTGCCGCTTTCATTTCCGCCGCATTAGCGGCTTTTGATTGCACATCGTCAATGACGCGCTGGAGGAGATCGCCCTTTCTGAACTGCTCTATGGCGGCAGCCTTGTATTCGATGGTCTGCCACATCCGCGCATCGTAAGTCTGTTTTGTTGCGTAGTTATATACAGCGACAGAAAAGTTGTCAGGATCTCGCTCATAGAACAGATTCCCTTGACGTATGATCCTTCCATTTCGCTGTTCAAGGTCGCTCGGCCTCCAGGGGGCATCAAGATGATGCGCGGCTACCAGACGTTGCTGCACGTTCATGCCCGCACCCATCTTGGCGGTGGAGCCGAGCAATACTCTGACATGACCGGCGTTCATGTCGCTGAACAACTTTGACTTGCGAATATCCGTATTGGCATCATGGATAAAAGCGATGTCATCTTCAGGAATGCCTTTATCTATGAGCTTTTGCTTTATATCGTTGTAGACGGAGAATGTGCCGGACGACAGGGCGATAACGGCGTCCATATCGGCGGCGACCGTAGGATCTTCTCCGTCCGCATCGCCGCTCTCAATCAGATCCGCATCATCGTCATCCGACCGCACCGCTTCTTCCTCCCGAAGAAGCGTGCCGTCCACATCCACAAAGGACTCAAGCTCCAAGTCTGGCCGTACAGCCTGATCGGGGGCAACCACTTTTCCAGACTTGGGCGTGGAGAGATCGCAGAATACAAGCTGTGTGCCCTTGTCCGCCGCCGTATCGCGCCAGATTTCGTAGATGCGATCCACGGCAACATTGATTTTCGAGCCGGGATGATCACCCGCAGCCGGGTCAATCAAGCGAAAGTCCAAACCCGCTTTGCGGGCGTCATTGGTGATTTTGAGCGGATTATCCACACGAGGGTCGCTGGGCAGATGCTCCATACGCTGGATAATCCTGTCCATGTATTCCGCCTGATCCGCCGACCGTTCCACGACATCGTTAAAGGGTTTACCGCCCTTCACCGGCGGCGTGAGAGGCCGTAGACCGGCCCGCTTCGCCTGCTCGTCCAAATCGCTTTTCGTCACCACGTCCGCGAATGTGCGGTACATGGAAAGCAGTTCCGGCACGTTCTGGAAGCTGGCAAAGCGCGATTTCATCTTGTAATTCACCCCTGTGGCGTCCAACTCCCAACCATTGGTAATCTGGCCAAACGTCGAGGCCCAGGCGTCGAAATGCTCAATGCCCTTGGACTGCAAATCCTTATATTGCATGTAGCGTTGCAGGGTATAAACTTCGGCAATCGTGTTGGATATGGGTGTACCGGTCATGAAGTATACACCCCGGCCATCATGTTCGCGTTGCAGGTAGCGGCACTTGATGAACAGATCCAACGCCTTCGCGGAACCTGTGACGTTTCCCAAGCCGGACACGTTCATAGTCGTGGCGTAACTCAGATTCTTAAACTCGTGCGATTCATCCACAAACAGAGCGTCAACGCCCAAATCACCGAAGTCCACGGAGCGGTCTTTCTTACCATTACCGGCAAGCAGGGCTTCATAGCGGGCTTCCATTTTTTCGCGTTGCTTTTCAAGTTGCTTGATGGTGGCGCGTCCGCCATCCGCTTCCTTGGAAGCCTGTATCGCCTCGATTACCGCGTCAATTTGCTCTTTGAGAATTTCCTCCTGCACGTCGCGGGGCATGTCGATTTTGCGGAATGAGCTATGAGCCACAATGACGGCATCCCATTCTCCCGTGGCGATACGCCCAAACAGCCGTTCCCGATTCTGTTTGGTGAAGTCCGTCTTGTCCGCCACAAGGATGTTCGCGTCGGGATAGAGCTTATAAAATTCGTCCCGCCACTGGTGCAGCAGGTGATTGGGCACAACAATCATGGGCTTGGAAAGAAAGCCCATGCGCTTGGATTCCATCACCGTGGCGATACAGGCCAGCGTTTTGCCCGCTCCCACAACATGGTCGAACAGTGCTGTACCTTCCTGGATGCTGCGCCAGACCACATCCTTCTGGTGCGGCCTGAGCTGCACCTCGGACGACGCGCCCACAAGCTCAAGGTGCGAGCCGTCATAGCGCGGGGGAACGTTCGTGTTGAAACGCTCATTGTAGAGTGTGGTCAGCATGTCGCGCCGGGCGTCATCCGTCCAAACCCAATCAAGGAACGCCTGACGGATTTCATCGGCCTTCTGCATGGCGGCAGCGGTCAATTCCTGATCAATCACCATGATCGGCCTGCCGTTGTCGTCATACTGGCCACTTGCCTTTTCCACCTTGATGGGCTTGTTCGTCAGCAAGGCCCCGATAATTTTGTCGGCGGGATACTCCGGGATGCCCCAGACGCTCGTGTTCAGGGATGAGTCCCAGATGTTGACGGAAGCTTCCCATCGGCCAACTGTCGGGAAATAATTGATGCTCTGAATCCCCTTGCCTCCATGAAGATGCTCGGCAAAGTCGGAATACACCTGCGCCGGAACCCAGGCTGAACCGAACTTAATGCCGATGTCCACGGCTTCGATGTCCGGCGGCATGGCGGCGGACAGGGCTTCCACGTTGGAAGCGAAGCGCGCATCCGTTTGCGCGGCCTCCGTTGCCAGATGGAGCTTGGCCCGGACATTGCCGGTCAGGTATTTATCCCGGATTTCCCATTCCTCATTGGCCGGGTTCAGGAAAATCAGGCCCTGTTCCTGCAATTCCTTCTGGATGGAATCGGCGGGACGCCGCAGGAGCTGCTCCATGCGGCTGAAATCCACTTTGCCGGTTTCCCGCAACGTAATGAGCAGAGCGTCCTTGCCGCTCTCGGCCTGTTCAGCGACCTGTGCGGGTTTGAGCACCCGCTGTCGGAAAATGGCGGCTTTTTTGGCCGACGCGGGCCGGGCCTGCCGGTTCTGCCGTTTGGCGGTTTCGGGAGAAATCCCCTTGTCGTAGTCCGTTTCCAGGGACTCCAGCAGGGAATGCTCCGGATCGTCGCGCATGAGGGCGCGGTTCGTCTGCGAGTTCAAATGTCCGTAGCGCCGCACGAAGGCATCATACTGGCTGTTGAGCTGTGCACGCAGCGAGGTCATCCGGCTTTCGTCGCCGTCCCCTTTCTCCTCGTTGAGCAGTTCACGCAGGGTATCTCGGACTTGAATGATGGAGGTCAGGCGTTGCCGAACCCCCTCGTTCTTGACCGGCAGTATGTCGTAATCGCTTTCGCCAAAAGCGGCGGCTGTCTTGAAGACGATCTTCCGGCTCTGCGGCTCGACGCACAGGGCATCCATTTTCAGAGACTGGAAATACGGACTACGAATGAATTCCGCGTTGCGCGTCCTGACCTCGGTGTTGAGCGGGTTTTCCACCTGCGGCACGAAGCGGCCTGCCGGAAGCACATCCAGGCGTTCGGCTATTTCCTGTCCTAAATCCGCATGTCCCGGATCGGGCACACAACTCACAGCATCAAAAAGCCCCCCAGAAAAGGCCAGAGTGCCGATGACCTGCCGGGGGTTCTCCACAAAGTAACTGTTGATTGTGGCCGGGCGTCTGCCGCCGTTTTTGAGGTCGTCCACTTCTATGGAGGCTGTGTTCACCCAATCCCGGCTGTACAACTTTTCCCCGGAATTTTTCTGGAAGAACACGACATCCGCCGTGACATCCGTCAGGGCGTTCTGGCGGAAGGCGTTTTCCGGCAGGCGGACAGCTCCCAGAAAATCGGCGTACTGCGAGATATGTTCCCGCACCGTGGAATCGGCGGAATCCATGAAGTAGCGGCTGACCACGAACGAGGCTACGCCGCCTTCCCGCAGCAAGTCGATGGATTTAGCAAGGAAGTAGTTGTGGACGGAGAACTTCCGCAGTTCGGGAAAATCCGGGTCGTACAGCGACTGGTTGCCGAAGGGAGGATTCCCGACTACGGCGTCGATGCCGCCTGAGCGGATCTGACTGCTTTGGAAGCCAACGTTGAGATGCTGCTCTTTCGGATAGAGGTATCGCGCAATGGCTGAGGTCGTGGGATCAAGTTCCACGGCCATAAAACGGGCATTGAAGTTTTCAGGGCAGAGGCCGATGAAATTGCCGATACCCGCCGATGGTTCCAAAATGCGGAGGGGTTCACCTGTACCCAGCCCCAGAGTGGAGAGGCCACGGTAGATGCCCCTGATAATCGTCTCTGAAGTATAGTGCGCGTCCTGTGTGGAACGGCGGGCAGCCGCGTAGTCGTCCGGGGCAAGCAGACCCTGCAATTCCCGGTGTTCAGCGGCCCATTGTTCATTTTTCGAGTCAAAGACTTGTGATAGCCCGCCCCATCCCACATAGCGGACAAGAATTTTCTGTTCTTCCGGTGTGGCCAGTTCCGCGCCATCATCCCGGAGCTGTTTCAGCAGGCGTATGGCGGCGACGTTATCCGCGTATTTGCTTTTCGCGCCGCCAACGCCAAGCCGATCTTCAGGAGTTATTTGGTAATTTTGAGGTTCATGTCGATGCCCATGCTCTCCAGTATCTCCCAATCCGACATCCCACGCAGACTCAACTGCCGGGCTGTCTCGCTGCTCAAGGCTCTCGCTTCCGTCTGCTGCTGGCCGTACACCTTCAGATCGAAGGCCAGACTCCCTTGCGCTTCCAGCTTCCTCAGCTCTTCGGGGCTGTTCAGCGCCCAACGATCCAGTATCGAATAGCCCAAACTGGTGTACCCCCCGCTTCTCACGTCGTTGATTGTTTCGGGCTTGAGAACTTTTCTGGCTATTTCCAGCGGATAGGTTTGTCTGTCGAGCATGTTGCGCCTCCAAGGGAAGAATATGAGTGAAATGGGAAAGTTCCTGTATGGTCAGGTAGCTGTCGGCGGCATCCGCATACAGTTGTTCCGGCGTCCTTTTTTCGCCGTCCATGACCTGTATGATTTCCGGGTTACCGCTGTACATGCGGGAGCCGTCTTTCAGTTCATAAACGGAATCGCCATTCCCGTTGACGCCAAGGCGTTTGATGGAAGCCGCATCATTTGTGGGGAAAGAAAAGAAGTTCGCTTTCCGAGCCGGTTCCGGCTGACGCCCTTCATTTTCTTCCGGTTGCGATGCGGGTTCGGAAGTGCTTTCCTCCCGCATGTCGTCCTGAATGTTTTCAGCCCGTATCTGCTCGATCTGGCTTGCCATTGCGTCGAACAGCGACAACTGGCCGATATTGCGTTCTCTTCGTTTGGCCATAATTTTTCGTCCTTGTCCAGTTTCCCTTACGCGCTCATGCTCATGACGTAGTTCAATATCTTTTCAGCATCGGCAGCCGCCCGGAAAAGTTCACGGGGATCGTCTTCAAGCGCCTTAATCCAGCCCTGTACATAGGCCGCGTGGTTACCGGCGCTCTGCCCGATGCCAAGTTCCACCGAAAGCATCATGCCGCTGATTTTGGCTCTCAGCTCCTCCTTGGCGTACGTCATGGAACCGAACGGGCCAAACTCCCGGTTCAGGCGCGACTCATGCCCTGTCCAATGTCCGAGTTCATATAACGCCGTGGAGTAATACATGGCTTCACTTGGAAACTGTTCTTTTTTGGGCAGATAGATGGTATCCTGATCCTTCTTGTAGAAGGCGCTGGCCTGGCTGCGATTGATGATGGTCGCCCCAGATGCCTCAAGAAGTTTTTCCGCCCATACCACGTCACATTCGCGTGGTTTTTCGGCCAGGAACGGCGGCAACCCCTCGATTTGTTCGCCATTGAAAACATAGCTGATAAAACTGCGTGGACGTTCCAGCTGCACCTTCATCCGATTGCCGCTTTCGCCACGAACGCCCCTCTCTTCCTCAAATTTCCAGTAAATAATGGGGGTTCCTTTTTCCCCCTCCTTGACCTGCGCTCCGGCCTCCTGAGCCTGCCGATACGTCATCCATCTGGGATCACGGTGATCCTGCAACATGAGGTGGATCATGTTGCCGCCACGGTAGCGTTTTCCCGTCGTCGGGTTCATGGGGGGCGTACCGTATCCACCGGCATCAAAAGGCTTCTGCCAGGGGGCTGCCCCCTCCTTCAGCTTTTCAATCAGTTTTTCGGCTACCCGAGTGTAATGATCATCCGCCTTGGCCATATTCCTACTCCCATACAATAAGAGGTTTCAGGGGCGTACAGAGGGTGTCCGTGCTCACAGGGCCGAAGTAGCGGCTGTCGAAAGAAAGGGGATGCTCGGACATAAGCAAAGCCTGATGGTGCAGCTCGACCGCTCCATCCACACGGGCGGGGATAGCCTGCTGCCTGGAACTGTTCTTCAGGGGAAGACCATTCACACGGACGATATCTTCGGAAAAATCCACGCGGTCGCCGTCCAGTGCCTCAACCCGCTTGATGAGGTAGCCGAACCGATTTGGACAAACGCCATAGGAAATAAGCCCGCGCTCACGACCAAACCGGCTCACTTCATTATCCTCCGGGCACATGAGGACGAGATCCCCCCAATGTATAGGGCTATACGTTTTCAGGTAGATTCCTAAAGGAAAGCTGCGAGTGGTATTGATGACAAGAATATACTGTGCGGTCACAATGAGCATGACGCCCAGGCTGACGAACTGGAAACTACGCTTCAGGAGCGGATGTATTCTGCGGCTCAACATCAAGGACGCCTCCACAGGTATTCTGTTGGCTGTCGAGGTCAGCCCGTTCTTCCTTGGGTGGCTTTGCCTTTTCCGGGGCGGGGACTTGCGTCCGCGCCAATAGGACGGGATCGAGGAAATAGGGCATCTGCTTTCCGTAGATCGCGGGCGTACCGGCCACAAACACCAGCATGGTGCCGCCTTCCAGCATCTTGTCGTCCACAACCTTGGCCTTGGGCATCCGCATAACCTCATCTTCCGTCATAAGCGGGCGGGAGACTTCCTGGAATGTTGTGCTCACCTGCGTATTGAACGGCCCCATGCGTTTGCCGCTCGTCGTCACCTGTTCTTTGATGGCCGTGGTCTGCCCCGCCATTTTGGAGATGTACTGAATACTTCGCTGCACCATCGGAGCGAAAACGATCTGAATATGCGTGTTGGCCGTAATTGTCTGATGTTCCCCATAAATGCCTATGAGTTGATCCATATCCTGACAGATGAGATAGAAAACAAAACCATACCCTGCCAGAAACGCCAACGACTCCTGTATTATTTCCAGTTTCCCCAATGAGGGAAATTCATCAAGCATCATGAGGAGCTTATGTTCGTGCTCCATCGTCTGGGCCGAGAGGCGACAAATCATGTTGATGAGGATACGTGTCAGGGGGCGGAGACGATCTTTGTCCGTCGGGTTGGTGATGATATACAGACTCACCGGCCTGTGATCCCCGGCATCCATCAAGTCTTTGATCTTGAAGTCCGATGTGGCCGTATTCTTCGCAACCGTTTCGTCGCGCCAGAGAGACAGGAAACCGCGTGCGGTCGAGATGATGGAGCCCCGTTCCTTTTCCGGCGTATTGAGCATGTCCTGTGCGACACGCGCAACGATGGGATGTGGCGTTTTGTCTTTCCGGCCTTCCTCTGCGCGGTGCCCATACCGCTTCATCCCATTCCAGAATGTTTCGTCGAGCTGGTTCTCGGAAAGCAACGCGTCAATCGCCGCAAGGGAAGCCTCCCCCTCTCCATTTTTTTCCTTGTAGAGAATGTGCAGAATCAACCCTACGAGAAGAGACTGAGAGGACACGATCCAGTGACGCCCCGGACCGTCCTGCCCCTTGCCGTCTGGATCAGTAAGCATTCCAGCAAGATTCTGTACATCCGCAATCTCGTACTCGGGTCCAAGCCTGATCTCCTGCAACGGATTCCAGCGAACCGATCCTTCCAGCGCCGCCGGTTCAAAACGCAGTACGGTCTGTTTCGCACAGTTCGCTCTCCATCCCGCCGTCATCTGCCACAATTCCCCCTTCAAATCTGAAATGACGGCGCTTTCCATCCACGTCGTCAAAGTGGGGACGACAAGGCAGACGCCCTTACCGGAACGAGTCGGGGCTAGTGCGAGGACATGAAGATTCCCTTTGTGGCGTAGGTAATGGAACCCACCCTTCGGGTCGATCCAACCACCGACGAAGAGTCCTTCAGTCTTCAGGAGTTCCGCAGAGTTAATATCTTTCTGGTTTGCCCACCGTGCCGAGCCATGTATTGTTTCCATAGCCCGGCTTGTATTGGAAACGACTGTCTGCCAGAGAACAGCGACGATCAGCATAACTGCCGCAACCACGGCCCCAATGCTGCCAGCGCCCGCAAACAACCGGGGGGCCTGGCCGTATCCCTCCATAGCCCACAGAAGAACAGACCACGGAGGATAGACGCCTTGTATGTTCCATCCCAATCCAGGGGCATAGTTCACTTTCCAGGCAACAAACTGTGTCGCTGCCCACATGCCGCAGAGGAGGGCCAATAAAGCCAAAACCTTGATTACCACCTGTGAGCCTTCCTGTTTGCCTGTACTCATCGGCTATACCCTCTGGATTGTTCTCTGGCCTGATTGCGGGCGCGCTCTCTCGCTGAAGAGAGTTCGAGCACCCGCCTCCTGATGCCTTCCGGCGCATGTATGGTAAACCGTGAAAAATGCCGTTCAGCAAAATCAAGAAGGTGTCTCAACTCCTTCTCCGTAGGATTGGCCGGTATCAGAATACGACCGCCCTGCTCCCTGATGCCTCCCGGATACATTCGGGTTCCTTTACCTGTGACCTTTTCGGGACGTCCGAACGGCAGCTTCTCCACTCCCGCAAGAAACGCTTGGTGTTCAAGGCGGTTCCTTGTCTGCAAATAGCTGAGGGAATCAGAGGACTGTTGCCGGGCCTTCGTCTTATTCCAGTCAATCCATTGTTCCTTTTGCAATTTTTTCTTCAACTTGGCGCGGCTCAATCGGTACAGGATGAGCTTGTTGAGAATTCCGCTCGTCATGTTCTTGATAAGCAGATTACGGAGTCGAAAATCCTTCACGGCATCATCACGCTGCTCAAGCCGATCCTGCCTCATTTGCTCACGCTTCTTCTGGCGCTCCGCATCCTCCCTTCGGTATGCCTCCCACAACGGAGAATTGCCCGACATGGGCTGGCGCACATACTCTTTCTTTGGAACGGTCGGGCTCTGGGCGATCCCCTCAAACGTGCCGAACCGCTTTTCCAAATTGGATCTGGAGAGGCTGCGATCAACGGAACTGGCCTTGACGTGTACCTTGCCGGACATGAAGACGAGCCCGTTTCCCCGCGCCTTCAGGGACAGGCCATGCTCGGCCAGCACCTTGCCGAAGGCATCCCAATTCCCTGCCTCCTTCATCTCCGTGAGACAGTTGCGCTGTATCCAGCCGATCAGGGACTCCATGTCCCCGGCCCGCTCCATGTTGATGGCCACCGTTGGCCGAGCCTGTGCCCGGGGAATATGGTTGTCCGCCGCAAGCCCGAACGCCTTCTCAAGCTCGGTGCAGGCGCGGGCCAACGTCCTGAAATCCCTGAGCGGTTCATGGATTGTCAGTTTTTCAGGGTGGACTTTGTTGATAGCGACGTGAAGATGCATATTTTCCGTATCGTTATGCACAACAGAAAGCCGCTGGTGTTCGCCGTAACCAAGCTGCTCACAAATGTGCTTTTCTATTTCGGCCAGTGCCTCAGAAGACGGGCGCTCTCCCTCACGGAAGCTCACAACAAGATGGTAGGTCTTGTCCCCCTTTGCCCTGATGTTCTGCTGCTGTACCGCCAGCATCTCCATTCCCGCCCATCCTGCGTCCTCAGACTCACATCCCGTCACGCGCACTTCCCCAACCCGGCTGCTGCTCCCCTGCGTGTTGGTCAGGTAGGAAATCAGCCGGGTAACGCTGCTTTTCGAGGGGGTGTTCATGCGCATACGACGGGCAATCATTGTTAATCCTGTAAAATTTTTTGAGAAATCAACGCCAGTGAAGCCTGAAGCTCCGTTATTTCCTTGACCGTGGCGCTTGTCAGTTGTTTGAGCTGTAACCCTGAGTAGCCAATCAGTTTTTCGTCGTTTTTCAGAAGCATCTTGAGGAGCCCGCCAGCACGTCCCAGATCAGCATTGACCTTGCCCAAGGTCTTCACGGCCTGCTGATCAACCCGGTTTTTGATCGGCGTTCCCATACCCACCTTCCGCAAATATTCCGAAACGCTCATTCCGGCTGTTTCAGCCTGACGTTCGATGTCTTTCCGTTCTTCTTCCGTGCAGTAGCATTTGAGAGGAACCAGCCTGCGTCTTGCTTCCATGCCTTTGGCCCCGCAGGGCAGGATAGTTCCCGTTGAGCACGCAGTGCGAATAAGGGAACCGTGGTGGGGGCGTAGGCCCACACCACCTATCCTGCCCTTTTTTTCATCTGATAAAATAAAAAAAGAAATGGAGCAAATGCGAAAAAAAGAAAAATGCTTCGCTTGTTTCTTATCTTTTCCGATCTTTTCTAACCTTTTCGTTTCTCCTCCAATCTTTTCCAGATTTTTCGCTTATTCTCCAATATTTTCCAACTATTTCAATTTGTTTTCGATAATTTCCATTCTTTTCCAGAAAAATTTTTTCCGTAATATCCAACTTTTTACCTGCCATTTACAAATATCTTGCATAGAAATGCTATTTGTGACTATACAAAAATCATTCGATATACCATTAATATGAGGCCAGGCATGAAGTCACAATCGCTTTCCGAAGAACTTCTGGCTCGATCCACAAAAATCCCGTTAAAACAGGGCTCTAGGCATCTCAAAGCCTTGTTTGCAGCCCATCGGGAAGAGATCGGGGACGCACTCCAGCAAGGATGGAACATGTCCCAGATATGGAACGTGCTTCACTCCGACGGCAGGTATCCGGGCTCGTACAGCTCATTCAACCAGCACTGTGCGAAACTTCTTAAAAAGATAGAAAAAACGGCTGAAACGCCAGAAAAGGACGAACCGAAGTCCAGCCAAGACTCTCCGGCATCTCCCCAACCGGAAACCTCGCCTCCAGTTCCAAAAGACTGGAGCATCAAGGGTGCCGAGTGGAAGCCGGGGAGTGCGAGCGAAAAATCACTTTTTTAGGAAGGAGAATAACCGATGGCTCATGTTCACTTTTTCTTGAATCCGAAAGGCGGAACCGGGAAAAGCCTCTTCAGCTATATTATGGCTCAGTACCTCTCCAGCAAGGGACTCAAAACGACCTGCATCGACTGTGATCCCGTCACGCCGACTCTCATCGCTTATGAAGCCCTCCATGCTCTCCGCATTGACATCATGGAGGACAACAACATCGAAAAAATAAAGTTCGACAAGTTTGTCGAACTGATCATCGCGGGCGAAGAGGGCGAACATTTCATCATCGACAACGGCACCAGCTCCTTTGTCGCTCTTGCCGATTACCTTGTCGCCAATGGTATCGTTTCATTTCTTCGTTCGATGGGGCATGTGGTGACATTCCATGTCATTATTGTAGGCGGAGACAATCTGAAAGGTACTGTGGAAGGTTTTCAATATATTACGGATAAATTTAAAGGTGATTCCCAAATATTGATATGGCTCAATCCCTTCTTCGGAAAAATAGAAAGAGATGGCAAGTCATTCGATCAATTCAGTGTTTTTGCTGAAAACAGCAAGTTCGTAGATGCAATTATCAATTATCCTGACTTTCCAAAAGATATGTTCGGGAAATCATTTGCCCTGCTGCAAAAAGACAGGCTTACTTTCGCTGAAGTATGTGATGTTGAAAAAGCTCCCAAGGGATATGATCGGATGACATGCCACCGTCTGGGGATGATTAGAACACAGGTATTCAATATGCTTGATGCCACAAAGGTAATCTAATGGATTCCCTTGAGAATTACCTTCTTGCTGTCATGAAGGAAAACAAGGTCACTCTTGAGCCGAATGATCCTTTGTGTGTCCTGTATACGATTCTTTCCAAGTTCGAGAACGACCTCCTTGAGAGCCAAAGAAAATGTCTCGAAGCGTTCAAAAGCGATATTGAAGCCTCCTGTTCCAGTATTGAGGCAACTGAAAAGCTCCGGGCTGAACGGGCTCTTTCCTACATTCAGGCCAGCGCTGAAAAAATGCTGGTTGGACTTCCTGAAAAGCTCAACTCCGCCATTCAGCAGGAGGCGTTCAAGAAACAGCTCCTCAAATATGCCCTCGAAGCCATTCCCGAAAGAATGACCGTGCCTATTCCGCAAAAACTCTGGATATTCGGGGCCTGTCTTGCGGGCTTGAACATTCTTGTTCTCATCATGGGAGCAATACTTTTGTTCTGAACATCAATAAAGGTGATAAGATATGGATTTTGAACATTACCATACCCTGTTTGCCGGGCACGTTCTCAGGCTGCTGAAAGAGCGTGACATGTCAATGTATGACTTCGCCAAACGCAGCGGAATATCCCCGGCAACTCTTTCCGAAATTACGAGGGGAGGCAATCCGACTCTCAAAATGATGATCGCCATCGCCAATGGCTTCGGTATCCCCTACACCATGTTTTTCAAGCCGCTGGATTCCGAAGAATGGCAAGCCGTCAGAGCTTCCGTCCAATACGCCACAAGCTGCAAACCAGCCGAACTGCCCAGCGACGACTATGTACGGCTCTCCGATGTCATCCTCCCCTGCCACAAAGCCGCCATTGTCATGGACTGGGGTTCAAGTGCGGAAAAGGAAGTGAAAAAACTCATGAAAAAGCGAAAAGACAGCGAACGGCGCACGAAAGAAAAAGAGGCTGTCGCCACTGAAACCAACCCAAAGGATGAACACGATGGAAACTGAGCAGACCATCTCTCAGGAAGTCTTCGAACCCACCATTGAAGACATGATCCAGACCGAAAACGGCATCCCTACGACCACCTCCCTCGTCATCGCTCAGGCGTTCGAGAAGGAGCATAAGGATGTATTGAGGGCTATATACAACATGGAATGCTCTCCAGAGTTCAACGAGCGCAATTTTGCGCCCGTTGGGTACAAGGACGCTAAAGGAGAAATACGCCCCGCCTACCGGCTCACCCGCGACGGCTTCGCCTTCCTCGCGATGGGCTTTACCGGCAAAAAGGCTGCGGCATGGAAGGAACGTTTCCTTGAAGCCTTCAATGCAATGGAATCGGCCAACCTACGCACATTTCAGTTCATCGCACATGCAGCGCCATTGGTCATATCTGCCTAAACCTTCATTTTGGGGAGTCATTAAGTTATTTCCTTAAATATCTCACATATAACTTCGTCAGAATCATAATTTATTAGAAGAACTTCCTGCTTATTTGTGATCACATACTAGATACATTTATCACAGACGTTTTGTAAAAATAAATATCGGCCATCATACAGAGAATATGTTCTTAGAGATGGTTTCAAAACATTTGGAAATAGGTTAAAGCTCCTCTGTACTAGATGATGGTTAGGTCTCAAATTCGTCTGAACAAGAAGCAATGGTCAAAAATTTAACCGCATCTTTCAGGCAGGGCAGCTACTGACCGTCCTCCTGCTGATGGCAAGCAGACTCCCGAAACCATTCTTTTTGTCCTGACGACGGGATGTCGATGACGCGAGCTTCCCCGAGAATACAGCAGTTATGCCACGGCATGGCGAAGACTCAGGCGATGGAGACAGAATGGACCCCTTGCTCACATATGGCCATGTGCTTCTTTCAGAACTGGAATCCAAGAGGAGCTTGACCTCAAAAAGTGCGCACTGGATGGCTCGTTTGTTCGAGCAAAAAGAGGCCAACGGGTCGGCAGAACCTGTGAAGGATCAACTAGCGCGTGTCATGCCGTCATAGATGGGAATGATTTACCTCTGGCAGTGGTACTTTCTGATGGACGATGTCACGACATGCCCATGCCGTTGCCGTTGTGGAAAACATCTAGACAGGTTGTTTGTGTCGTCGCCCTCGCGGACTTGCTGCGGACAAGAGGCATACGGCATAGTATCCTGGAAAAGAAGAAACCAAAGAGGAAACGGGGACGACCTCAGGTTTTTCACAGAGGCCTGTCCTCGAATCGCTGGAAGATGGAACGTTTTTTGCTTGGTTGGACAACTTTAGTCGTCTGGCGACTCAATTTGAGCGACTTTGCATGATACATCTTGATTTTATTCAGCTGGATTGCGTCATGCTCCTTCTCAGAAACGTTTTGAAATGCTCTCTAACTCGCTGCAAGTTCTCAAATTTTTATTCTCGGCAACCTAGCAATTTCATCGTTTTTGACGGAATCATTTAAGCTATATAATTTTCAAACAAAATGCTATAATTCTAAGAATAAGCCAATGAACACAAGCATCGTGCTATCACGATTCAACTTAGATTGAGGTGCTAGGATGACCGAAATCATCAAGAGCGAAGTAGTAAAATTTGTCGCAAGCAACGAACCAATAGAGCAAGGAGACATATTATTTTGGAAGGACTCTCAAAGGCCGTTTGAGCGTGCTGGAATTATCGTCACAGCAGATTGTGATCTTGCATGGCGTAAGCATTGGGGAAAAATTTCTGTTGTTCCGATTATACCTCTAGAAGATTGCCTTGAAGAACTGCTAGCTCCTAGGATATTGTCAACTCACCAAAAAAAACTGGAAGAAAGTTTTCACAAAAAAGTGACATCGCTGCTAACTAAGAATGAAGGAAACTCCCCAAGCAGCGAGGCCCTTGAAAATCTATTGAGGATAGAAGAGCTCCCCGTTTACTTTAATTCGGATAAAGATTTAAAATTCCTCCATTCTTGCCTCCGGCAAATCCAAGGAGTAAACAAGTTTTGCAGTCACAAAGAATTACTACGACGTGTAGAAGCCTTTTTCAATCAAGGAACAAAAGAAGACAAGATGGAAGATCAACTTCGAAAAAAAATCCAGCAACGTTTTACCAATTTACCAGGAGATCTGCTGTTACTTCCATCTATTGAAGGTTTGCCATTTCAACCTGCGATAGTCTGGCTCAGGATTATTCGAGAAGTTGATGAAAAAAATATTGCGCTGAGATATAGTGAAGAAAAAAAAGACGTAGCAGTACGGATTGGCAGGCTTCAACCTGTATTCAAATACAGGATAACTCAAATGCTTGCACATGTATTTTCTGATATTGGATTACCAAGCACATATGAAGAAAAAATTAAAAATGAAATAAAAGAATTCATATTAAAAATATAAAATATTAAATATGATTACAGTCTCGTTACCTTTTTATTAAAAACACAGGACTTAAACAATGTTTGATTATATAATTATTAGTGCAAACGCGGCGGGAATTCTTGCCCAACAAAAAAATGTTAAATTTGTACCTCCTTTTTTAAATCATAATGTGGATCAATTAGTTCATCATAATTCTAATAATACGTGTCCAGCAATACTCACAACAACAGAAGATAGAGAGGGCTATAGGTTTGCCGCGATTTCACTAAACGAACTCCAACGACTTCCGGAGCAATCGGCACCTTATGTTTTTGGTCGTATTGAACGAGCGTTACGCGCAAGCATTAAAATGCCTGTACGAGTGCCCATTTCATGGCAAGAATACCATTACCGCTCTCTCTTTTCTTTCTTTGCTGCACCTATAGAGTATGGAAATTTTCGCTGGGTTTCTCATATAAACAATGATGATAATACTGTATTTTTTCTTAAACTTACTGACTCTAAAAGTAAGAAGCTTGAAGAGTTTGAAATTCCTAATTTACCCTCATTTCGTTCATACTTTGACGAATGTGTTGCCAAAACTCATAGTTTTGAAGATAAAAAAACATCTTTACCTTTTGTAGAAGAGTTCGACTTTAGTACCATAGGTTCATCTGCCATATCAAAATCGTGGAATTGGGAAAAATGGAACTCCAACTTGAATGACGTACAGAAACAAGTGAGGGATCTACCAATTGATGAAAGTATTAGAATTGTTGGTCCTGCAGGGAGTGGAAAAACACTAACGTTATGTTTCAAGGCATTACAAGGTGTTCGTAAGGATAAAGAAAACAATAAAACAAACCAAATACTATTTGTCACCCATAGCTGGGCAATGGCTGAGCGTATTGACGAAACACTATGCATTCTTAATAATGGGGAACCCATCCAAGAAATCACGGTAATGCCTTTACTAGAAATGTTTCGTGACGTTCTTGGTAAATCCCAAATAAGCAATGTCCGTATCCTTGGCGATGACTCCACGGAAGGGCGTAAACTTCAACTTAATTTAATAGAATCATTGATTCTTAATTTTCCAAAAGGCGATATTGAATTGCTTAAGGTTCAGTCGTTGTCATCTCATATCATCACAGCTCTCGAATCTGTTGAACAATCTCCTGAGCGTGCGGAATTAGTTGAATTTGTATATGAAGAGATAAATGGCGTCCTCCTATCTGAGGGCATAATGCCTGGAGACAAGACTAAGGAAGAATCTTATTTATCAAAGGAAAGGGCTGATGATCTTCCACCTTTTTTAACCCGAGGTGACAGGAGCTTCGTCCTACTAATATATAAAGCTTTTCTCCTGCGATTAGCTGATCGCGAATATATTACAACTGATCAACTTGTTAGCGATGCGACTAAGTTGCTTGAAACCTTTTCGTGGAGAATAAAGAGAGAGACTAGTGGCTATGACAGGATTTTCATTGATGAACTCCAGTACTTTGATGCCCAAGAGCGGTTTGCAACGGTTCTTTTGGCTTCAAATCCAGAGACCGTTGTTCTTGTAACTGCTGAAGACCCCAGCCAAGGTGTGTTTACCTCGATCCTCCCCAACAGACGTGATGGAATTTCTGCCCGCCAAGAGAAGCATGCGATCACCATGACCGATGCGCACCGTTTTTCTCCAGGGATACTTAATTTTGTGAAACATCTATACATGTCCTTCCCCCTCAATGCACAGTCCATAATGATTGAGAATGGACAAGTAGATGCCTCTGGATCTGTGCCATCTTTATACCATGCAAATAGTCTTGAGGATAGTCTTGATTGTGTAGGTAAGCTTGCACGAGAACAATATAATTCTTTAGGAAGGGATGAGCGGTTAGCAATAATTTGTCTTGATTCTAGCAGCAAGAAAATTGTTGAATATCTCGATAACAATAATTTTCCTTCAGTTGTACATATTGATAGCCTTGATGCTGCTGACCGTCTTTCATATACCAAACGCTCTATAGTTGTGGGCGAGTGGAGATTTTTGGGGGGGACGCAGTTTTCAAAAGTCATCGTACTAAACTCTTCAGTCTCTCTCTCTCAAAGTACTTTTACAAGAATACGAGATCTAACCGCAATTTATGTGGCTTCAAGTCGCGCCTCAAATTCACTTACATTAATTCTTTCCGGTGGTACTCCAAAAGAAATTCGTGTCGCAGTTGAACAAAAATTACTTGAATCTTCTAATATATAATTTTTTGAATAAATAGAAAAAGTGCGACTCAAAGTCGCACTTTTTCTTTGTGTGTCAATATAACTCAAAATATTTAAAATTTGGGCCATGTGTAGCACAGAGGCAATTCTCTGCACATTTTTAGGACGATTTTATACAAGTCTTCGTACCTATGATTAAACCGGAACTCACACGCTTTCAAATGGAAATAAAAAGAGTGCTTTTGCATGCCTCTAAAACGAACCAAACGGGTTTTGGCATAGGCCCAAAAACTTTCTATACCGTTAATATGACTGTGTTCGTTTACGAATTCATTCTTGCCGTGCTGCGCCCAGTAGTGCTTTTGATAGCCAAGGACTACAAGACCATTATAGCCGTACCAGCCGTCAGAAAGAATAACACTTTCCGGATCTACGCGGCCCCGAACAATGTCTTGTGAGGTGGCTCGATAACAATCCGGCACAATTTCTGTGTAAACACGGCCCTGCCTTTTGAACAGGCAAAAACTATGTTTTTTCCTCTGGCTCCACGGCCTCGGGTGCCTTTAACGCGCCGAGCGCCAAAGTAGCTTTCATCAAACTCAACTTCGCCGAAAGCTGGCGATTCAGCTTCACAGGCAAGGTCTATTCGCTCTCGAATTCCCTGAAGCAATCCGCTCGCAGTGTTGCTGTTTAGCCCTGCAACCTGGGCGAGTTGGGTGACATTTAAATCCATAGAAAAGATCCTGACAAACTGGCGGAATTTTGCCTCAAAAACTTTCGAACTGTGAATATACTTATTTTCCATTGCCATAATTAGCTTTTAGAGCCTCATTAGCCTCTGTGCTAGTCATGATCTTATATTTTTATATTAAAATCAGGCAGTTTATCTATCGAGTTCATGTAATCCGGCGAAAGATGAGCATATCTTTGCGTCATTATCGTCGTCTTGTGTCCAAGCATTTTCCCTACGCTATATAGTGGAACTCCTTGCATAACTAACCAACTCGCAAAAGTATGGCGCAGCGTATAAAAAACAACTTTATATAACGGATCGGTTATATCCTCATTAAACCTACATAGTTTTACTGCTCTCCGAAATGGAGATCCTGCCTGCGTAAAGGATTCTCCATTTTCCTTATGGAATAGCAATGCCTCACGTGAGGCAGGTAAATGTTTTTGGCATATCGAGGCAACAATAGGTTTCATTTTTATGTATCTTGAATCTCCATTCTTACTTTCAGCCACATATATTATTTTATTTTTTAAAGAAATATGACATCGCCTGAGATTAAAAAGTTCATTTGGTCTGAGTCCTGTATTCAGGGACAGCACAGTCAAATCTCGCCAAAGCATACTAGAAAAAAACTTTCTATTTGATAAACAGGTTATCAGCATATTAGCTTCATCAATTGACAGGAAGCGATAGCGTTGATTTTTAACTTTAGGCATCGGAAATGATGGCAATTTTGTATCGCTGAGTTCATATTCTTTTGCGGTATACAGGACACGTCTGAGCAAGCTCAGACAGTGGTAGATGGTTTGTGGGCTCAAATTCTTTTTTTCGAGATGGCAGCGGAGCCGAGCGAGATCGAGTTTTTTTATAGAGCTAATTTCTCTCTGTTCGAGGTGAGAGAGGTGAAGCTCCCACCTACGGAGTTCGGTTCTTACTCCCTTTTTTGAGTCATCACAAAGAGTTAAAGAATTATAAAGTTGCCAAGCATCTTTCAGTATTGCCATTTCTTACCTCATGCGGTATATAGGGAAAAATTCGCATGTAGGTAAAAAAAAAGTCTTTGAGAATCAAAGACTAGTAGCTAGAAAGACATACGGCCTTTCACGCCGTCAACAGCGGTTCAAATCCGCTTGGGGACGCCAAAAATTTTATCACAGAGGTCCGAGGAAGTTTTTTAAGTCGCTGTAATAGCAACACTTTGAAGCCAAAAATGTGTGAGTAGGTCCACGTTTGTACGCTTCAGTCCAGCGCCGATGTGAGTTGAAATGTGAGTAGGTTTTGCTACAAAGCAAATACCTACTCACATTTTTTTTTTGGAGCTTCAAATGGGAAAACTCACTGTCAAATTCGTTGAAGGCGTAAGAGCTACCGACAAAAAGGCAGCTTATGGTGACGGGGAAGCCTTGGAGCTTCACGTCGAACCGTCCAAAAGGAAGGGCTGCACCAAAAAATGGATTGCCCGCTTCCGCTGGGAAGGCAAGGCCAACAATAAAACACTCGGCGCATTGCCGGATACCTCCCTGGCGGAAGCAAGGCAGTTGAACGCCGCCTTCCGCGCCCATCTCGACCAGGGGCTGCACCCCGCCCTCTTTGTTCCGCCGCAAATGGCGCGGAAAGCCAAAGCTCAAAAAAGAAATCCTGATACCCCCGCGCCGCCCGAATCGCCGCAGCACTGGACAGTGAAGCAGTACGTCGAAAAGTGGCTCAAAAGCGACCCCAACTGGTCAAAAAATACCATAAAGACCAAGAGCGACAGAGCCCACAAGTATATTGTCAAACCTTACGGCCACATGAAACTTAGGGATATAACCCACGCCGTAATCGAAGACTGCATACGCGCACTGACCGAAGAGGAAAAACACGCCCAGGCGAAAAAAGTCGCCGGTGTCTGGAAGCAGCTCTATGAATATGCGGAGCTGCACGACAAAAGCCTGCCGAATGTCGCTCAAAACCTGGGCCGATACCGCAAGAAGCGGGTAAAGGCGAAGCACCACCCCCCTGGTTGAACCGGCTGACATAGGTGATTTTGTCGTGCGCCTGGAAGACTACAAGCCGAAATACAAGGGAACAAAAGCCCTTCCGTATACGATCTACGGCCTGTGGCTGGTTTTATACACCATGAAACGGCCTCACGAAGTCTGTGAAGGCAAGTGGGCCGAGATCGACTTTGAGCAAAAGCTGTGGCGCAAGGATGCGGAAAGCACCAAGACCGGACTTGAAAACGATGAATGCCCGTTGAGCGAACAGGCATTGAAGGTTTTGACCGAGCTTCACAAAATTACCGGCGACTTTGAATATATGTTTCCGGGCGGCGCTGGCAACCTCCACATTGTTCCTGAAACGCTCCGCAAGCTGATTCTTGAAGGCTTGGGCTACTCTGTAGGTGAACTGACCACGCACGGGCTTAGAGGCATGTTCTCGACCACCGGCAACGAGCTTGGCTACAATTTTGAGGCTGTTGAAAAGCAACTTTCCCACAATATCGGCAATGAAGTGTCCCAAGCATACAACCACGCCAAGTATCTGCGAATGAGAAGGCAAGTGGTGCAGAAATATGCCGATTGGCTGCATGTTCAAGCAAACAAGGCTAGAAAGAAAAAAATGAAAACTGCCAGTGAGCATGACAACGCTGAACAAGTGGATTGCATAGCCGTTTGACGCAGAAAAATGATATTGGAGGAAATATGTCTGAACACCAACTTAATACAAAAGAGTATGTTTTCGCCGAAGCAGATGAAGCAATGCCGGAAGAGGCTCAAATCACCGTCAATGATACCGGATGGAGCGAGGAAGAAAAAGAGCGTATGAAAGCATTCGGGTACGATGGACTTGATATGGTCAGGGCGTGGTGTAGCTAATCAGGCAAGCACAACCCGACGCACCAGGGCGGCACGGATTTTTGCAGCGCGGCACTTCGTTTGGGTGCCGCTCACAAAAACCGCGCCGCCCTTCTGCTTATTGCCCATCTGTGGCCTTTATTGTACTCATAAATTCATGTTAGACCCACAAAAAATAACAATGGGCAGAGTATGCCAAGCTTACGGCCTGAGTAGAAATGAAGTCGAAAAGACTATTCAGGTGCTCTGGCCGAACGCAGTATTTCCTGTGGAATTATGGAGTAAGGTACATGAGGTGTACTGGCGGGCCTTTGCGGACAGCAATCTGGCCGTATACAAAATAGAAAGCCCGACTTTACCACCAGTAGATACAAAAAATAAAATCTTCCTTACGCACCTATATTCTATGGATGTGGTGACTTTTTTCAGAAAACTTTCGTTGAATATTCAAGCCAAAATTTTGCGAGAAGGACTTAAAAACATTCTGGAAGAAACGTATGATGACATTGACGCCGTTTATCCAGAGGAAAGGGAATATTTGTTCAGCAATTTATCCCGACTGGAAAAGGTAGATATTTACGATCAATACTCACCCAACTCCGAGTTGTTTGAAGAAAAAATATTGTCGCTGCCAATCTCAAGCTATCACTTTATCAGCTATATCTTTCCTGAAACCCTTGTCGTAGATAAAATGGCCGCCATTCATTATTGGTCTGTAATCCGGTGTTACCGTTTGAAACAGGAAGTGAAGGGAATTACCCACGACCTTGTTAAATACGTTGTCAAACGGGCCGCTGAAGGAACGCCGCCAGTTCCCCAAACGCCTCCGGCCCTGGACGAGCCATCCGTTGAAGTTCCGCCCCAGGAACAGGGTAATGTTATTCGTGTTCCCGCCGTGCTATGGGAAGGAAAGCCGGATACCGCCATCCGTGACGCCATGAGAGCCGAATTTGACGATTCGGTGATTGCCTATGTCCTTTTCAAGTGGTGTAAAATCAAAAAAACCCGCATTGGCAGCTTGCTTTGGAAGAAAAAGCATCCAGAGGACGAAAAGCCTACGGATGGCAAGACATACCGAAACCTCGCCAATAAACTTTTGGAGGAAGCCGAGTTATTGACCATCGTCAAAGCCTGATTCCCGTCATACTCCCAGGTTTGTGCATTTTTCCCGTGAGATTCCCTTGAAACTCCCGGACGGGCGCTACCATTCCCGCGTAATGGCCTTCTGAAATCCATAAACATTTCAGGAGGCTTTTTATGTCACAAAAACATTTGAATTCATCCGTCAAGCGGCTGCTCCGGATTGAAGAGCTTATGGCTCGCCTTTCCATCAGCAGAAGTTCAGTTTGGGAAGGCTGCCGCACCGGACGTCTTCCTCAACCCATCAAGATCGGCCCTCGTACAACAGTCTGGAAATCCGAAGAAGTAGATGCATTTATAGATAGCCTTGGCAAGCAGGATGCTGACCATGAATAGCGATATTCGGCTGTCGGTTGGTTTTTTCGACCACCCCAAAATCATAAAACTTGAGCGCCAGTTGGGGCTTGAGGGCGTAACAGCCCTCTTGCGCCTCTGGCTGTGGGCCGCGCAGAACAGGCCGAGCGGCATACTTTCCGGCATGGACGGCGAAGATATTGAAATCGCCGCCCGATGGAAGGGCGTTCAAGGGGAGTTCAACGGCGTTGTAACGCGTTTGAAGCTGCTCGATGCCGTGGGGGAAATCTGCCGGATTCACGATTGGCAGGAGCACAACACATGGCAATCGGACGCTGAGAACCGTTCCAACGCTTCCCGGCTCTCCCGTATGGCGAAAACCCACCCGGAAATTTATAAGATTCTGGAAGATGCCGGAATTAAAGGAATTTCAAGGGAGATTTACGGCGTTGTAACGGCGTCAAACGACCCTAAAGCCGCCGTTGAACGGTTGTTAACGACCCCTTCAAGCCCTTTCCTTTCTTTTCCCTTCTCTTCCTCTCCCTGCCTTTCCTCTCCTTACGAGGAAGAAGAAAGAGAGACTTCACTACGTTCAGTCTCTTTGTCCGAGCCTGACGGCCCGGACGCGCCGCCCGAAAATCCACCGAAGAAAAACCAGGAGAAAAAAACACCAAAAGCAAAACCGACACCGGAGCCGTTGCCGGAAGACTCCGAGCCGTACAAGCTGGCCGTGCTGATGCGCGATACCCTCAAGGCCAACGTGCCTACCCTCAAGGAACCTAACTTGCAAAAATGGGCGCACAGCTTCGCCGTGTCGCTCCGAAACGACAAACGCATGTCCGACCCGGCTTTGTGGCTCAAGTAGTCGTGTGGGCCTGTTCAGACGCTTTCTGGCGGGCCAATATCCAAAGCCCGGACAAGCTGCGGGAGAAGTTCGACCAGCTCACCGCGAAAATGGAAGCCCTGGCGGAAAAGGCTAACGCGCCCGGAAAGTGGAAATCTCCCGCCGTCCGCCGCGTGGAGGCCAATATCGAGGCAGGGAGAGAAGCGAAAGCAATCCTGTTCGGCAGTTCTCCGCAGGAGGTGACGTATGACGCAAGCTGATTTTGACCGCTTTGACGCCCTAATCCAAGGCGTTGCCGAGTGCTACGGCCAGAGCTTGAGCGCCCAAGGCATTGCCCTGCGTTTCAGGCTGCTGGAACAGTTCAACTTTGCCGATGTGGAAAAAGCCGCGCTTTCCGTCATGGCAACGAGAAAATACACATCCATGCCGACACCGGCGGACTTTCTGGAACACATCAGAGGCGGCAGCGCCGAGGACAAGGCCGAGGTGGAAGCGGGCAAGGTCCTGGACGCAATCGGGCGGCACGGCGCGTATTCCAGCGTGGTTTTCGACGATGCCGTGACACAGGCCGTTATCGTGCAAGCCTACGGCGGTTGGCCGAAGCTGTGCCAGACGTGCGGCGTGGAAGAGTCGGAAAACTGGTTCCGCAAAAATTTCACCAAAACATGGGCAGCCTATTCCCGCCAGGGCGTGAAGCAATCCGGCCACCTTCCGGGCCTGTTTGAAATCACGAACTACAGCAACGGCCACCATGAGTACATCGACCCGCCGAAGCTGATAGGCGACCCGGCCAAGGCCCGCGCCGTGCTGGAAGCCGGGAAAAGCACACTTGCCCTCAACGGAGGCCAGGACGCCATACGCGGCGAAATCCGCACCCTGTCCGACCTCATGCACATCGAATCACCGGAGAAATAGCCATGTCATTTCTCGTCTTGCACATGGACAAGTTCAAAAAAGAGGCCGTCCGCGGCATTCAGAGCCACAACGAGCGGGAGCGCGAGAGCCATTCCAACCCGGATATTGATTACGAGCGGAGCGGGGACAACTACGAGCTTTGCGATCACGTCACGGAAAACTACGCCGAGGTAATCCAGAATCGCATTGACGACCTTTTGCTGGTCAAGGCGGTCAGGAAAGACGCCGTGCATATGTGCGGCCTTATCGTGTCCTCTGACCGTGCTTTTTTTGACAAGTTGACACCGGAGGACACCCAGCGCTTTTTCGAGGAAAGCGCGGCGTTTCTGGTGGACTTCGTAGGCCCGGAAAACGTCATTTCCGCAAAGGTTCACATGGACGAAAAAACGCCGCACATGCATTTCCTGCACGTCCCGGTAACGCCTGACGGACGGCTCAACGCGAACAAAATCTATACGCGGGAAAGTCTGAAAAAGCTGCAAACCGAGCTTCCGGCCTATCTGCAAAGTCGTGGATTCGTTTTACAGCGCGGTATCGAGCAGGAGCCGGGAGCAAAGAAAAAGCACCTGAATACACGCGAGTTCAAGCAGCAACAGGAGGCGCTTCACAGTCTGGAAAAAGAGGCTCAGGCCGTGAGCGTCGAACTGGAACAGCGCCAGCAGGAGGAAGCCGCCGCCCAGGAGCGTTTACAGTCCATAGAACGGCAAGCCCAGGAAGCGGAAAAAACGCTTGCCGAGCAACCGGAAATCCCCAAAGCGTCGATACTCAATTTCAAGTCCGTGCTGGAAGACGCCCAGGAGAGAATGGAGCTTCAGCAAAAGGCACTGGCGGCAAAGAGAATTGTCACGGCGCAGAATAAAAAACAACAGGCCGAAATACAGAGTTTGCGTGAAACGGTAACGGCCCTGAATACGAAAATCGGGCGAATGGAAACCGAAAGGGAAGAAGACCGGAAACGGAGCGGCGCAAGCATCATGCAGTTGAGCAACGCCAACCAAAATCTTTTCGCCCGGCTGGAAGAAACCGAAAAGTTTTTCCGCTGGAATACAACGGCAAGCATGATGCGCGACGAGTACGAGCAGGAACAGCGGCAGGAAGCGCAACGGAAAGCGGCAGAGCAAAAGCGGCTGGCCCAGGAACGGGAACAACAGGAGCGCCAGCGGCAGGAAGAACAGCAGCGCCGGGAAGCGGAGCTTGCGCGGGAAAAAGAGGCGCAGCAGTTGGAGCGTGAGCGCGAGAAAGAGCGGCAGCGGGAACGGAGGCCGCGCGGTATGGGCATGGGCCTGTGAGTCCGCGCCGCGTCTTTGCGGAAGTCAAAAGCATAGCCACTATGTTTTACTTCGTAAAACGTGGGCGACCGTGCCGCTCGACCGCCAAAGGCAAAAAGCAAACCCCGGGGCATGGCCCCGCCAAAATACAGGAGACAACAACATGAATATCACCACAGCCCAGGTCAAGGAAATCAGAACGGAGTTCGCCAAGCTCAAGCCCGTAAAAGTCACCCTCGACGGCAACCGCAGCCTGACCGTGAAAGAGGCGATTTGCGCCCTGGCCCCTACACTGGAACGGATGAAAAAGCGCGGCTTTGACGTACAGGAGATTGCCGAGAAGCTGCACGAAAAGGGCATCGAGGTAAAGCCGCCCACCTTGGCGAAGTACCTCAACGAGTTCAGACGCGGGAAAGACAAAAAAACAGACACACCCCCGCCGTCTGGGCAGACGGAAGAGGTCACCCCTGCCCCTAAGCTGGAGATGCCAATCCCGATTAGCCGAAGAGAGTCTATAATTGTTCCGGACACGCCCTTAGAGGATTTGTAGAATAGATTGAGGGCCTAGCCATAAAAATGATGCAGCGGCCCAGACATTTTCAGGCCGCTGCGTTCATATAATCTTAAGTTAAAAATATCCACGTTTTAATACGACATTTTCTGCATTTTGCTCATCGGCCGGAAAGCACTCGTTGAGATGGTAAATAATCCTTCTAAATCCATCAAGGCTCAACGGGTTTTCGTCCAAAAATTTTGAATACCATTTTGCCTGTTCTCGTCTACTTTTTGCATTCGAAAAATTAGAACGAACATTTGACCCAAGTCGTTTAGCTTTTCTTAAAACTATTGCTTCATCTATGGCTGTAAGCTTTGTATTGATTGGTGTCATATCAAGCCATTCACATAAAAGTACATACTTTGAACCTGGAGATGCACGTTTTAGTTCGCTTGCAGTTGCCGCTGCTTCCTGAAACATAGTTTTATCTAAATTTGTTTTTATTTCACAGGCGAAGAAAGAAACATGAATGTCTTGTTCGAAGATGTCATTTGCAATACCAGGGCAGGATACTCTAATATTATGCTTCCTAGTCACTGAAAAATCTTGGTCTTTACTCTTTAGGTAAACTCCACCGCTTGCAAGACTAAGAAACGGACTTTCAAAAGATAAACCTGCAAAACTAGCCCTAGGGCCGCACTCCATGCACTGTAGAGTTCCAAATCCTGGCACTAGTCGAACATCAAAAAGCCTAGGTAAAAATTCTTCCAGTATTGTATTATCAAGCTTAAGTTGTCCCTTTTGACGATAGAGGAAGTCATCTTCTGAGCAGAAAATCAATTCATACTCAACTGATTTTTTATATTCATTGAGTAAAGACACAAGATTTTGAAGTAGAGCGTCACCATTAAGCTCAAGGGAATTCATTGAGGAGACCCAAGAGTTGTACTTCAATATTTGCGCTTGGACTCTAACTTGATCACTCTTGGGAAGTTTTGCATTTGCTGCTAAAGCTCGCAGTTTATCTCCATGTGCAGTTGAGCGGATAACATCAATCATTTATTACACCACCAATTTTGGAGAGGGTTTAATATTACGTGCGTTATTGATAGCAGCATCAATCTCAGTCATTCGGTCATTAGGAGCATAACTTAGAGAACGGCGAAGAGACTCAATCCCAACTAGTTTTCCTACCGTTATAGCCTGACGAGATGAGCAATAACCTTTCGTCATCACTATAACATCCTCATATATTTGTTCGCCGTATCGATTAGTGAAAACTCGTTCATTCCACTTGTGAATCGTCCATCCTAATCCCTCTGATGCGATAGCGGCAATTAATTCTGCATTTTTAAAAGAAACACCTCGGACAGCAGATTCACGACCTAAGACGATAACCATCTTACCCTTTTCAGAAAGCAGACGAGAAGCTTCTACGAAAAACAGTGCCATATCTATGCAATACTGAATGACAGTCATAAATCGGTTTTGACGAAACTTTCGATTTGCGCCTAATTCTGCTTTCGCCGCTTCAAGTGGACTATATCCAAGAGCTTCAACGATTGGTCTGTAGTTTTGATGGTAATTAAAGACATTAATATAAGGTGGTGAAGTGAGTATTAAGTCAATTGAGCCGTCTTCAATATCTAAAAATCGAGCATCTCCTATTGAAATATCTATTTTCCCATCAAAATATGGAATATTGAGCAGCTTACAGCTAAAATTTGTAACTCCTCTAGATATTTTTTTATTATCAACCTCTTTATTATTCCCAAATATATTCAGTAAAAAAGCCTCAATAAATTTACCACATGTTAGGTAGTAATTTTGATCCTTTGTAACCCTTACTGCCTCCTCAGATGATAAATGCCCATTGCTTTGGCTAGCTATGTGCAAAAACATACTTCCCAGATGCTCTATGTTTTGCAATATAAATTTACGAGCAATAATATCTAAATTGCAAGCAGTAGCAAGTTGTGCAAGGCAAATAGCAGCTGGATTTATATCAAATAAATAGCAATCCTTATTCTTTGCTGCAGCCTCATAACTGACTGTTCCGCTGCCGCAAAAAGGATCTAAGATTTTTTTGGCAGCACGCCCCTCTTCTTCAAGCAAATATTCAATCAATTCAGGACTAAATTGCCCTCTCCAAGGCAGTACACTAGTCCGACTCTTATCAGAAACATCAAGCCTATGTTGCATAAGTGATTGCTGAACACGTAGCGGTGAGCTGGATAAGTTAAGAGCGTTTGAAGGGCAAAAAATACTCACAATATCATTCATATTAACATGTCTCATAACTAATTTGGCATGGTATTATCATGGCGTCTAATATGGGAATTGAACCGCTCCCCCGGATGTCAAACAATGAGGAATACAAGCTGTCTCATTATAGGACATTTACAACCTAGCTTTCCGTGACCTTAAAGCCCAATTCATCTTCCAGAGCGGCTATCAATTCGGAAGGGCGAACATTCAACGCTTTCGCAATGATGAAAAGCATGTCGAGATGTGGCCACTTCCTACCTACTTCCATAGTGCAGAGGTAACCAAGACTTATGCCCATTTTTTCGGATAACTGCTCTTGTGTCAGTCCTCCCGCCAGCCGATACCGGCGTAGTACATGTTGAAAATTTAGTCGTGCCGTTGAGTTATCAGGATTTTTCATATCCTCATAATAGGCGTTTGCATCTTTTTTGTTTCTAGCCTACAGACTAGAAAAACTAGCCTATAGGTAAGAACACAAGACTGACGCTGCGGAGGTGAATTTATGAAATTTTGGGAGCCGGAAGGTTATCACCAATTAGGCCGTGATTTATGCAGAGATATTCAGTGGGATGAGGTGTATGCCCGTTTCAAAATTGCAACGGGAACCACGAACAAAACAGACTTGGCGAACTACCTTGGCGCGAGAGTTTCGTCGCTCAATTATTGCCGAAAATATCAGATTGTACCTGTAAAATGGCTGCGACGGTTAGTGCTTCTGAAAAGCGAGTATACGCCTCAATGGGTCTTACATGGCACAGGCAAGCTAAGGTGGGAGGGATGGGAGCTTGATAGTCCGCAAGGGCAACGGCTTCAATGAATATGAGGCATTCTAAGCAATCCGTGTTCATAACAAAAAAAGGTGTAAACCAGAGAAGTGATTTGGCCGTGCATTTCATAAAGGGATTGCGGTTGGATTGCCAATATGTATTAGCTTTCGCGTAAAAAATAATTTTTTCTAAAAATAGACAATAATACCAGAATATTATATTAAATATCCAAATCCCCTTGGGGACGCCAACAGACATCAAAGGCTGTCGTTTTTTCTACTACTAGGTAGGAAAGGCGACATGCCAAGAGTACCCTTCCTTTTTAAGGCGACAGAGAATATCCCGCACACACCGGGGTCTTTTCTGTCGCCTTTTTTTGTACCGAAAAGGATCGGCTGTAAAGCCCTCGCCCTGCGTCGCCACCCACATCGGGAGGCCCGCAATGCGTAGACCACGCCCGAATCTCCATCCCCAAGCCGCCAAGCTGCTCGGAATCCGCCTGATGTACGCGCCTCCCTACAGGCACGTGCCTCACGTCCCAGCACGGCCTCTGGTCATTCGCTCGTCCCTCCGCTTCCCCGGAGCAATGCGCTACTGCGCCGACATGCGCCGAAACCTGAGACGGCGCATCATCATGGACATTGCCCAACTTCTGTCTGGCCTTGCCCTCATCCCCCCGTTCTCATTTCTTGCCGGCAAGCTCATAGACGATCCCCTCTGGTTCCTGATCTCGATCATACCTCAGTCCTGCATCATCTTCGGTCTGACATATACGAGACCCTTTCGCTCCTTCTACATGGGATTCGCCAACTGGTGGATGAGGAGTTTGGTTTAACGCGATGAACTTTCGAGGGAAATGATGACCCAAAAGGCTCTCCACCCAACCTGCACCCACGTCCTGAGCAAAGAAGAAGCCAGAGACGCCCTGAGCCGTGTCCTGCGTGTCTGCCGGGAATCCGGATACCGAAAGTTGGGCATTCCCAAAAGGATTTACGAAAACAGGGAGCTTGTTCGCTACCTATATGAGCAACACATGGCACTCGGGCAAAGTTTTATCATTTTTATAAATATGGCCGAGTCCTCCAGAATGTTTTTTAACGCCATTGTGGATGCTCTCAAGGAAACATTCCCGGATGTCGACAAATTCCATTGGGAAATTGTCGATGACAAATCGGGCAGTTCCCTGCCTGAAGAAACCAGTCTTGTCATAAAATGTCTGGATGGGCTTATCGCGGTTTGTGGAACCAGTGGGGAGAAACTTGCGAAACTCCAGACCGAAAATCGTGAGATTGTCTATTTGCTGAAAAACAATCCCGCCTTTTCAGAAAGGCTTGGCTTCATCGAAAGCTGGCTGGAAGACCACGAGCTGTTCTTTGAGGATATGCGCCATGCTCTTCAAGGCATTTTTAAAAAACTTTCGGGTGATGCAGCTTTACCATCCTATGGATGGGTGGGAAATGAGCTTATTGCATATCTGATACAGTTCGACGCTGGAAAATTTCCGAAGAAACGTGAATCAAAAGAAATCTTGAACATCAGAAACTGGCTCCAAAAAATCATGGAAGCGCCTTGCCCGGTAAGAAAGCCAACAGAAATAACGCGAAACGGCCCTGTGAAACTGAAATGAAGGATGTCCAATGAACATCAAAAGCTGGTTCACCCCACCAGAAGGCCCAATAGACATGGAAGCTCTTACCGAAAAAATTCAGAAGGCACTGGAACGCCGTCAAAAGACAGCTTTTTTGGCGGGATTCTTGGCCTCCTGTGAAAGTTGGAATGGCGAATATCCATATGAGGGCAACGGAGCCGCCTGGCGTGACGGCGTGGGAAGCGCCTATGCCCGATGGGTGGAAAGCCAACAGAAATAACGCGAAACGGCCCTGTGAAACTAAAATGAAGGATGCCCAATGAAAATTTCCATTTTCAGGTTAGCTCAATGGCTCGGGTGGGCCTGTTGTCTGGCTATGACATGGATGGCTCAAGCTCTCTATCACAAAGGTGATCCTATGGATGGCATTTTCTGTCTGCTGCTCGGCATCCTCTTTTCTTTGATTCTGATCCATCTGCTCCTGCGCAGATCATATGAAGAAAAAAACAAAACAAGATATGCGGCAATAACATTCGCATCAGCAAAGGAAAAAGCGGCAACACCGATCTCATCAAAAAAGGAAAAACAATGAGAAATACAATACAAAACTATTTATCAGGATTTAAAATTGAAACATTCTCACCTGTTTCGATGGCGCTTTGTATCGGTGTAATGGCCTTTTCGTTGTACACACCACATGAGAGAAACTTTATATATGAGTTATATGAGTCTCTTTTGCATATTAAAGCAGTCCTCGTTTACCCAATTCTTGGGCTGCTTCTCATCAAGATATTGCTCCTGCGGGAATTAGACACGTTCTTCGATATAGTAACGCTGCTTATCCTCCTGTGGCTCATCTACTCTGTAAGCTGAAAATCTGACAAAGCGAAACGCCCTGCGTCGGGTGGCCGGGTGGCCCACCTCTGACGAGCAACCTGTCAGCCAAATGAAAACAAAGGAGAATGGTATGCGTATGCGCCGGAAAAGGAACAGAGCTGCCACTCCTCGCAATCGTGAGGAGCAGCATCCGCTCGTAAACCCGCTTTTTGCCCCGCTCTGTAACACGAAG
>OGXY01000535.1_pt1 | contig 34073 bp, 30 predicted proteins | sample 1576411 | NCBI WGS metagenome assembly OGXY01 (sample SAMEA3541498, study PRJEB24748) | human gut metagenome | biome: human gut; feature: human-associated habitat; material: faeces | place: China | collected 2012 | reverse complement strand
ACTGTATTTCAATTAATTCAAAGAGCGATTAGTCCACTTTAACGGGACAGTAGTGAGTTGGACTAATTTTTTAACTATTAATACATACAATTATGGGAAAGAATTCAAACAAAAATTCATCAAAAGAGATTGTTAAGACAACTGTGAAGATAGCAGGAGCTATTGCTTCTATTGGAGCTGTGATTCTTAACGCTATGGGTGATAGCAAGAAGTAATAAATGCAGAATCTTGACTTTTAAGAGATACCTCCCTAATTCTAATTGGGGGGGTATTTTGTGGATTTTAAATTGGATTTATAAAAATATGGTTTTAAGTATTGTAAATGAAGCAGCCCTTCCTGTGTGGATTCTATGGGTGTTTGGTAGTAGTTTAATTAGTTTACTAGTAGGTCTTTTCTATGGATTAGTGTCTTCGCCAGATGAGAAAACTAAACGAATAGTTGTCTTTGGTTCAAAGGCATCTGGTAAAACAACTTTGTGGAATCAGCTTATGGATAAGAAGGTAGTGACAGAATATCGAACTACTAATCAAGAAAAGATAGAAAGCTTTAATGTTTTTGCTAATAATCGCTATGTAAGGGTCTTTGCGACAAAGGATATTGGTGGTGGTGATATGTTTGTGAGATATTATAATGAGCTAATATCTGAAAATGGTACATTTGTTTATTTCTTGGTTGATTTGACACGCTTGCATGAAACAAAGCAAGAAATACGCTCACGTCTTCAAGTAATATCGAAATGTATAAAGGATAAGAAACTGCTAAATTGTGGTTTTAAGATTATTGCAACACATTTTGATGAATATGATAAGAATAATCATTATCTTCTGGAAAAAACTAAAAAAGCAAAAGCTGAGGTTATTAGCGTTTTAACTGATAAGAAGATAATTAATTGTTCTTTGAAAATTGATTTAGACCATATTATGGTTGCTAATTTGTTGAACAAATATTATATAGATATTATAAAAAAAGAAATAGCACAAGAATAGTTATGAAAACAATTTTATGGTATCAGCCCGAAAAAATAGGTGCTCCAGATATAGTTGCTGCTGATGGAGTGATTTTAGCCAAAACCAAAAGGGATTTTGCATTTTCTAAATTAAAAGAAGCCTCAGATAAATGTATTGATAAGAAAATGCCTTGGTGTGGGATTGTTGAGATTTCAGATGGTAAGGTATTCTTTGTTAAAGGTTCTTTTAAAGGTGTTGATGAACATGGACGTACTTTGTCGTTTATGTTCTTGAGTACAAAGTGTGATGATTATTTACTTGCATTGAATGATGAATTGCAAGTAGTACATCAAGAATTGTCAGAAGGGACATTGAAGTGTATAAACAAAAAAAAAACGGTCACTGTTGAAAAAATCATTGCCGCAATAATAATTGTTATATTAGCTGTAATCGCTTTTTTAATTCTTTAGAATAATGGAAACTAAATCAAGTTTATTAATAATAGCCGATGACGATTTGTCATACGGCATTAATCAGGGATATTATCCTGATATGACAAAGGCTATAGACTTAGGTAATTTAACAGTCTATCCTTTAAGTAATGTAGACAATCTGAAAGAACATGATATTCAGTTGTCTGCTCAGCCGATAGGTGATGGAGAAGATGTGTATTTCAGAAATCCATATGCTAATTGTTATGTTTCAATGAAGGATTCTGATTTGCTGAATACTTTTGTTGAAACTAAGAGTTATGCTATTAAGGAGGCTTTGGTTCTTATGGGTGCGAAAGATATTGTTATGAAAGAATCAGTTCATGATAAAGATTCGCAGAATTATGAGTCAAACAATAGAATGGGCAATAATTTTGCTAAGGCAGAAATCAATGGTAAATGTGTTAATGAGGTATCTGTTGATATGACGTCTACAGTAGAAAGTCATGATCCCAATAGAAAGCCTAAAAGCTATAATGAGGTTATTGACTTTATGAATAGTCATGGTTTAGCCTCGGATTCGAAGCTCAGATTGTTATGTGAGCGTTTGAAATCAGACGGTAAGATAAGTGGCATAGAGAAGTATGAGATTTCGTATTGTAGTGAAATAGCGCAAGCTATTAACATTGCAGCGAAGATTGATTACAAATTATTCAGTGCCAATCTGGATTTCTCAAGTGAGCATAATCATGTTCATATAATTAAGAAGTCGTTGGAAATTAATTTCGGATAAATAATTATGGTTAATAATACACAATTATCGAAAAATTTAGCAGATCAAATATTGGCTAAAATAAGCAATCTGCTTATTGTAAATAAGCAATATAACACAATCTATCAATCTTCTTTCGGTGAATATGAAATTGCAAACTATAAAGGAGAATTGTTGATAGAGTTTGATACACAAAAGCCTGGGTATGGTGTTTATTATGGGTTTAAAATTAAAAAAGAGACAGATATAACTGATATTGATATTAGTACTATAAATAAGTTGTTTGCTCCTATAATGCAACATATAGAATTCGTTCTACAGAAAGCTACTTATTTAACAGATGGAGTATATGATAAAAAGTATTATTGGGCTTTTTGGTTGAGATGCAATGATTTTGATATTGATTCTGCGAAGAAACATATGGAAATCATTCAAGACTATTTCAATCAGTTGACTATTTCTAAATATAATGTAGTGAAGTTATAATATGGCAAAGAATTTTGACGAGATTCTGACTTCAATGTTGGAACAATTAGAAAACAATCCTGACCAGGATATTGATGTACTGGTTAGGGATGAGTGTGAGAAAATGGGAGTTTCGGAGGAAGGCAAGGCTTTGCTCTCCGAGACTAACGAGTATATTGATGGCTTTGCAGAGAAGATGGCTGCATTGCAAAAGGCTAAGGAAGAAGGTAAGTCTCGTAAGCAATGGATGCTTGAGGAGATGGACAGGATATTGGAGGGACGTGACGAGCAAGAGAAGGCCGAAATTGTCTCTGCTATTTCTGATGCTGGCGAGAATGTGAACAATGAGACCTTAAAGGAAGAGGAGGACTAAGCTTATGAAGTTTACTGCATATAACGAAGACGAAGGTTGTAATGAGTTTGGTACTCATATTGAAGGTGAGAGTCGCAAGTATTCTGCACTACAGTCATTGTTAGCTGGTCGTGAGTTGGATAAAGAAGAAGTTGAAAGCCTTAAAGAATTTAAGGTGGTTCAGCAATTCTTGGATTCACCAGTAGGTGATGCTTCTGAGGCTAAGTTGAAGAAAGTATTTGCTGCCGCTATCATAATCGCTAATGAGCAAGGCACATTACCATTTTCTATTGATGGCAAGAGTCCGATTGCTATAGCGAGTGCTGTTGACGAAGGTCTGAATCGTGTTAAGCTTTCGTATAAGCTTGCCAAGGAGGAGTTGGATGTTATTGAAGTTGCAGACAAATTGATTGATGCTACGGTGGCTCGTGTTATAACGGTAGCAGATAAAGTAATAGAGCGTGGAGTACCAGTAGTATTGAACCGTGTTTGTGATTTAATAACAAAGGTGTATCCTCCTGCTTCAGTTTTCGTCCCAGTTATAAAAAATGCAGAAAAGTATATCGTAACAGCTGCAAAAGTAGCGGTACGAAAAGGATTGAAATATGTGGCTGAAGGCGCAAAGACAGTTGTACGTTCTGTTGTTAAAGGTTTAGTTAAAGTTCGTAAGAAATTGGCTTCTTGGTTAGGATTCTAACATTATGCGTATAATAGCTAAAGCAAAACCGATACAAATAAGAATAAAGTCAGGTGGGGAGGAACACTTCTCGCTTGACTCTTTGCGTCAGAACCTCAACGTGCAAGATTTATGGCCATTGATACAGGATAATCGCCTATCGAGATGGTTGAGGCAATTGGGAGAGGTTGATTTGGCACATGAGATAGATGCCTTGTCTGAGAGTCAACTTAATTTTTCTATATATTTCAAAGTTTTGGTTCTTTTTCTGAATGATGACCTTGTTGAGCATCACGTAACGGAATTGTATACTTTGTTCACATTTTGGCATGATTGTGGAAAGAAAAAGTCTAAGAATTATGATTCTTTGCGTAAGTACTTGTTGAGCCAATATGAAGGTGCTAAGTTTATATTAAAGCAGTATCCAGAGGAGGCTTCTGATGGTGAATGGTGGGATGTGTTCTGTAATTTCGAAAAAGAAGAAGACCCTGAATTCTTGTTTGAACAAGGAAAACTTGCATTTGATGGATTTACAAAAAGTGATGGAAGTAACTTCGACAAAGACCTTGTATGTGGCAAAAAACTAATAGAGAAGGCTGCTGAACTTCACTGTCAGAAGGCTGTTGATTTTGTTGCTAATTCTAATATCTTTGGTGTTGCTCGGAAATTAACGATGTTGACTCCTGAGGCAAAAGAAAAAATAGATAATTTAATTTGCAGATGGAAATCTGATAAGTTTGGCTTTATAACGAAAAAAACAGTTTATGATGAGGATATAGTCCGAGAAGTAAAGAAGTTGCTACAGGAATTTACCTCATTGTGGAAAACTCATGCGATGTTTGATGATTGGGAAGTTACTAAAGCTGAAGCAGAAGTTAACTATGATCAACTTGATGAGTCGGATATATTTTTCAATGAGCGTAAGTTCGTTCTGGATTTGGTACGTTACTATTATAATAAAAAAACACCAAGATTGTTTGTGAAATTAGCTAATGATTATCATTACCCCCTTGCGCAATATATGATTTGTAATACTAATATAAGTGGATTGACAAGTATGTTAGCTAGTATGTTGCAAAACAATATTATATGTAACCAAGCTCAGCCAAATCGCATTGACGGCTTCTGTTTCATTAATGCTAAGTTTTCTGATAAATTGGGTTTCATCGTTGAACATTTGTTTAAATATTAATCCCTTGCGATATGAACAAGAAGATAATATCTGATTTTCAGAAGATGATAGATGTCAATACACCTATTATCTACATTAACGACTATGATTTTGTCCGTATAGACGAAATCATAACGGAGATTGTTAGCAATAGCAAGGTGTTTGAATGGAATCCTGCAACTGGTACAACCAACTTTAAGACTAAGGAAAGTCAAGGTTTGGGAGATAAAGACACTTTGGAGTTTTTCTTGAAGGAGAAATACACTGTAGATCCTAATCTGAAAGAAAAGTTCTTGGTGTTGAAGGATATTCAAGATTTTATAGAAGAGCCGGCAATCAAGACATTACTTCAGTTGATAGCTCAGCGTAAGTTGTATGATAGGGATTACAACACAACCGTCATTATAGTTTCCTCCGTTCTTAAGGTGCCACAAGAATTGGAGAAGTATGTGTCCTATTTGGATATTCCATTTCCTGAAGAAGATGAAATTAATCAGCTTATAGACGAGCATGTTGAGGTGAACTGCTACGACAATTTCAAAGATGAGGACAGAAAGAAACTAATGCCATCTTTGAAGGGAATGACAAGCTTTGAGATAGACCGAATGCTTGATATGGCGATGAGTAGCAATGGCTCGTTGAGTGCTGAGGATACGGCGATGATTCTTCAGCAGAAAAAATCGATGGTAAAGAAGTCTGGCTTGTTGGAATTGATTGACACACCTGCCTCCTTGAAAGATATCGGTGGTTTGGATGCTTTGAAGGATTATCTGCAGAATAAGTCGAAAGTGATTGCTGACCTGCCTAAAGCTCAGGAATTTGGCGTTTCAATACCTAAAGGTGTGTTTATCGTTGGTATGCCAGGCTGTGGCAAGTCGCTTTGTGCGAAGGCATCTGCTGCACTATTTAAAACACCTTTGTTGAAACTCGACATGGGCAGTATGATGGGAAAGTATGTGGGCGAGAGTGAAGGCAACTTACGTAAAGCTATTAAGATTGCTGAGGCTGCTGCACCTTGTGTGCTATGGATTGATGAGATAGAGAAAGCCTTTTCGGGTGTCGGTGGTAAAAACGACATCATGACCCGTATGTTCGGCTATTTCCTTTCGTGGATGCAGGAGAAGAAGAGTAGTGTTTATGTTATTGCCACAGCCAACGATGCAGACAATCTGCCTACTGAGTTGAAGCGTAAAGGACGCTTTGACGAAATATTCTGTGTCAACTTGCCGAATAAGGAAGAACGAAAGGATATCTTCAAGATTCATATTAAGAATAAGAATAAACGTCTTGACGAAGCAGCATTGAATTCTGCCTGTCAGATAACCGAAGGTTTTAATGGCGCAGACATCGAGTCTGTGGTGAACGAAGCTGTCGAGAAGTGCTTTATAGATAGTTTGGATAATAAAGGCACAGTCTTTGATGAGAAACTTTTGAAGGGTATTGCAAGTGACACTATAAGCATTTCAAAATCTTGTAATAAACAGATAGAGAATATGAAAAAAGCATTCAAGGAGAATAACTTTAAGGATGCTACAACAGGGAAATAACAAAATAAAAATGTAGGCAAGTATGGCAAACAAAGACAGCAAAATCTTGGAGGAGCTTAGACGCCGCGGCACAATCTTTGAAGATCCTTGTCCGAAGTCTGAGGGTTTTATAGGTAAACTGATAGACTTGTTCTCGAAGAAAAAGTCTTGAATTGTGAAAAGATTGGTGAGGCGGAGGCTGGAAACCTCCGCTACTGCCAGATAAACGAAATAATATGAAGATATCTATTACTTATGCTGAGCTGCAGGATTATGTAGCCAGTCATTTTAATTTGACTGCAAAGTTACGAATTTAAGTCCGTTTCATTCCAAAATACCACCTAATAGACTGTATTTCAATTAATTCAAAGAGCGATTGGTCCACTTTAACGGGACTGTAGTGAAATAAAATATAAAAACTGAATGCTTATGTGGAATTTTAAACGGTGTTTTTGCATTGTACTGTTATTTTCAATGTCAATGTTTGTCTTGGCTGTATCGAATGATAGTAGTCAAGTAAAGACAACTGGAACAGCTATGGTAGTAAGCCTTGTTGCAAGTATTGTAGCTCTAATAGGTACTTTTGTGACTTATTGGAAGTTTAGACGTCAACTATTTACTGACACAATAACCAAGGAGCGTCTCAACTTCATAAAGGATTGGAGAGAGTGCGCTGCTTGTTTTTGTGGTTTATTGGCATTGAAAAATGAATCTTTTAAGGTAGACGAATTTGAAGGGCACAAATTGGAGTACTATTATTACAAACTACTTTTGATGTGCAACTCCACCAAACCTGAATCTTATGTGGATATTGAAGTTGTAAAACAGTTAAACCTGCTTTATCAAGCCAAAGGTAAGGTTCGTAACGAACAACTTGAAAAGTTCGTTGCTCTAATGCAAGCTAATATAGCTATAGAATGGAAAGGTACCAACCTTGAAAGTCGGAAAGGACAACTTTCGGAAAAAGAGAAAGAAAAATTGAGGTTAGATAGTTTTGAATGTTATAAAAAGTGGGAAAATGGAAAATAAAACTAAAAATAAGGTGAGCGAATCTGTGCGATTTTTGCAGATAAGTTTGGTATGTTATTGGCTATCAGTAGTGTTGTTAGTAGTCGGTATACGTATTATTATGCTATTGTATAAGCATAAGACAGATGTTAGCTGGTTGCTAGATTTATTTGTGCCAATAATTGTTCCAATTTTAGCTCTTGCAGCTTTTTTTGTTGGTGTATATTATTCTATTAGAGACAAGCAAACTCTAAAAAAAGAAAGAATTGAACAATTAAAGGAATTGAGTAAAAATCATTAGTGTCCCGTTAAAATCGGGACCAGTTAAATATTAATCAAATAACCCGAGAAAGAGGGGACAATCGAGTTCTTTGGCATTATTGAAATCAGTCCTTTCGAAGAGATCTACGAGTGGTGTCTTATCCATAAGAGAAATGCTTAGAATCTGAAGAACCTCATAAGTCGATCGCTGAAGTTGCAAATCATGTTGTACGATAGCAACAAGGCAATAGGCTATAATTGCCGATGAGATTTGTTCCATAAAGCGGTGAACTGGGCTAAAACGCATTTCCCTTGGAACATAACAGTCATTTGATTTTGACTGCAAAGTTACGAATTCAAGTCCGTATTCATTTCAAAATACCACTTAAAAGATTGTATTTCAATTAATTCAAAGAGCGATTAGTCCACTTTAACGGGATAGTAGTGATTGTCTATGTTAAGAGGATTGTATAAATATGTCTGTAAAGATTGTGGACATAAATTCATTGGTGCAGATATAGAGTTGAATGCAACAGCGGCATCTGCTCCTGTAAAATGCCCGAAGTGTGGCAGCGTTAACACCTGCTCAACAGGCTTACCTTATCCACTGTGTGAAATACCTGATATGTGCAGGAATTTCTTCCGAAGTATGGGTAAAGGCCGAAAAGGAAAATAAACATAAAAAGACTATATGAAGATATCTATTACTTATGCTGAGCTGCAGGATTATGTAGCCAGTCATTTTCATAAGACTGTGAATCTTGGGTATGTGGACGGGGCAACCGTGTGTGTCTCCGTACCCATTAAGGTGCTGGGCTTTACAAAGTCTATAAGCATAAATCTTATTGTGAAGAATATTGAGGGCACCGACTTGTTCTTGTCGTATGACGGCAAGATGGGTATCGACCTGCTTGTTTCGCCCGTTATCTCTTATGCCAAGAAACTTGTGCCGGAGAAAGCTGGTTGGGTGGAACAGATGCCTGGCAATATCGTTAAGCTGCGACTTGGCGATATTGACAAATTGCAGAAAGTGTTTGAAAAGGTGGAGCTGAAAGCCATCTGCTTTACCCCAAAGAACATCGAAGCGGAAGTCGCTTTGTTGTAATCAAAATTTACGTATAATAAATGTGTCGAACAATATTTTATTCAATATAAAAGATAAAAACGGAATTTTTAGTTGTTTTGTCTTTTATAAAAGATAAATTTACTATTTTTGCGGAAAATATCTTTTATAGTGAATAAATATGGCAACAATTAGGAGACAATCATACATTGACAAGATAGAGAAATATCTTGGGAAGGAAACGATAATAGTGCTTGTTGGTCAGCGTCGTGTTGGTAAAAGCTGTATCTTGAAAATGATACGTGATGAAAAGATGGCTGATTCAGACAATAATGTTATCTATATAGATAAGGAGAAGTGGCAATATGATGCCATACAGACTTATCGGGATCTCAATGAATATATTGAAAAGCATTGGGCGAACGACAAGTACAATTATATCCTTATTGACGAAGTGCAAGACATAGAGGAGTTTGAACGCTCCGTACGCAGCTTTCGCACTGAACCAAACACGGACATCATTATAACGGGTAGTAACGCCAGTATGCTGAGCAACGAACTTAGTACACTCATTGGAGGCAGATATAAAGAAATCTATATACAGTCTCTCAGTTACAATGAGTTCTTGGAGTTTCATAATCTTTCAGACAATGACGAGTCGCTGTCTTTGTATATACAATATGGAGGAATGCCTGGTCTGGCAAAAATCGGTTTGGAAGAGGATGATGCAAGAGAATATCAGATAGATATATACCATACCGTGCTTCTGAAGGATGTGATAATGAGGAACCAGATAAGAAACGTTCCTTTCCTTGAGAACTTGGTACGCTTTCTGGCTGACAATATAGGAAAGTTGATATCGGCTAACAGTATTGCAAAATATATGAAGTCGCAAGGCGAGTCAATCACTTCTTCTGTTGTCATCAATTACATTTCTTTCTTATGCGAAGCATACATCTTGCATAAGGTTAACAGATATGACATACATGGTAAGCGCGTCTTTGAGAACAATGATAAGTTTTACTTTGAGGACAATGGCGTAAGAAATGCCATAGCTGGTGGTACAAGGGAAGGAGATATTGAGAAGGTTATAGAGAATATTATATATGAACATCTCATCCGACTTGGTTATCAGGTTTATGTAGGACAGCTACAGGCTGGTGAGATAGACTTTGTATGCACAAAGCCAGAAGGACAACGTATCTATGTGCAGGCTTCGTTCATTATAGCGGAGCAAGCTACACGTGAAAGAGAATTTGGCAATCTGCGTTCTATTAAGGACAACTATCCGAAGTATGTTATCTCTATGACACCGCTTCTTACAAAGAATGACGATGATGGCATAACACACATTCATCTCCGCAAGTTCTTGCGAGAAGGTTTGTAGAGATTATTACTTACAAAGTCTGTAAGCATAACAAAAGATACCATCAATGCAAGTATTTTTATTGCCGTAAACGCGAAAAAATCCACCATATCTCCCAGCAGGCGTGTAACGCATTGTTTGGTAGTGAGTTAGAGGCTGGTAGATAGCTTCTGTTTTGCAGATATCTACCAGCCATCTACCAGTATTCTTACAGCCCGGTGCAGCCAGCATCAATTGAGTTTTGCGCACCTACGCTATTATTCCGCTCTCTTCCAATCCAAGAGCCCCTTACCGTCTTCGTCCAGTTCGATGCCCAATCCTACGACTTGGCGCTTGTCGGCCTTGAAAGGCTCCATGTATTGACGGTTGAGTATTTGCTCGGTTGCAGCTTCTTTGCCGCCGTTATTTCGCAGTTTCAGCTCAATGACGTAGATGTAGCGTGAGGTCTTCACCGTCATATCTATTCTGCCAGTTGAAATCATCTTTTCAACCTCTACATTCAAGCCAATGGCATTCATGATAGTGCTGATGATGAGGCGGTAACGCTCCTCCATATCCATAGATGCAAGCTTTTTGTTGCTGTATGGAACGTCGGCGATAAGAGCTTTCAACGACTTCATCGCTTCGTCTATCTGACCTGTGCCTAATTGGGCATACAGATTAGCTTGTATGGATTGGATGTCACTTTTTGAGCGCATGGTTAGAGCAGGCAACACAGTTTCGTACAGCGCTTGTTTGACCTCTTCATTCGGAAATCCTAAGATATAGCCAAACTCATCACTGTCCTTTATTGTGAGATAGCCCGACTGATATAGGAACAGTTCGGCACCGCCCCCAGAGACATCAGACAGTTCCAAAGTGTTTCGCATGATGCGGATATTCTCAAAGTTGCTGATGCGAAGTTCTGCATTGTCAACAAACTTTGGAAGTAGTGATGTTGCGCCGGAAGAAGCCCAGAAATTTTTAATTTTGCGTTGTTTCAACGCATTGACAAGACTATATGGGTTGTAGATATCCACCATATTGTCATCGCTGAAGTGATAGCCGTCGTAATATGCCTTCAGTCGGTCGTGAGTCACCTGTATAGACCAGTTGTTTGCTTCGCTCATTTGTCTGATCTCAGGCATGAAGTTCTCTTCAATCTCCTCTTCGGTGATGCCGCAGATGGCAGCATATTCTGGCATAAAGCTGATGTTGGACAGATTGTTGAGGACAGAGAAGAGGGAGATCTGGGTGAACTTGGTGATGCCAGTGATGAAAACGAAATGCTCGTACTCGTCGTCCGCCTTAAGTATGGCGAACACTTCACGGTAAACGCCCGTGCATTTCTCATGTTCGGGTGTTCTCCATGAATGTTGCAGGGGAGAGTCGTATTCGTCTATGAGGACAGCCACTCTCAGTCCGGTTTGCTTATATGCAGTGGCTATAATTGCATGGAAGCGGTCGGCAAGCATGGCAGTAGGGTCTGGAGTAATGTTGTACTTCTCCTCGTAGTCCTTAAAGCGCAGGTTCAGGTATGAGCGCAGAGTCTCCTCGTTGGCTCCTCCGCGACTCATGTCAAGACGGATGACGGGATAATGCTTCCAGTCTTTCTCCAGTTGCATAATCTTCAGTCCTTCAAACAGGTCTTTTCTTCCTTCAAGATACGACTCCAAAGTATCGACAAGCACAGACTTGCCGAAACGGCGTGGGCGGCTCAGGTAGTTATACTTATCTCCCAAGTTCACCATGTTCCATACGATGTCGCTCTTATCTACGTAGAGATAGTTCTCCTCTCTGATTACTTTGAACGACTGAATGCCTACGGGCAGTCTTCTATATCTGTTGTCTGTCATATCTCTCCTTCTCCTATTTTTATCTTGTTTTGCCTTATATCTGCGAAGATACGCTTTAAATCGAAATCTTCCAAACTTTTGTAAGGATTTATAACTATTTTATTGCAGTCAACGGAGATAAAACGTGATTATCATGATGTGTGAACCGCTATGGACTTGTACAGCTCACAAATAACCAATACCTTTGGCGGAGTGAATAAACAGACATTCATTCTGAAAACAACAAATGTTATGAGTGAGATAGAAAACAACATATTCTTTCAGCCCTTCGTCGGCAAGCATTATGCCGACGGAGGTATGTTCGGCAAGCGCATCATGATATTGGGCGAGAGCCACTATTGTGACGAGGGGTGTGCCGACTGTGGCGACTGCCGTCTGCATCGCGAGTGCATGGGCTTTACGCAGAATGTGCTCGCTGACTATCTCGACGAGACGAACGAACGGCAGGACTGGATGCGTACGTTCGTGAAGTTCGAGCGGTCGCTGGTGGGCGAGGAGACCGACCAGACGCTGAGACAGAAGATATGGGACTCGGTGGTGTTTTTCAACTATCTGCAGGTGGCGATGGGCGGTCCGCGCGAGGCTGGCACGTCTGCTCAGTATAGGCAAGCCGGCGAGGCGTTCTTCGAGGCGCTCGACAAGTATCAGCCCGAGTATGTCGTCGTTTGGGGCAAGCGCCTTTGGGACAAGATGCCGGGCGAGCGATGGCAGGACGGCGAGCCGATAGTAGTGGACGGGTGCAGCACGGCGATGGGCGCTTATCTCTTGAGCAACGGCAGGCGTGTGAAGGTAATGGCGGTGAACCATCCTTCCGTAGGCTATTCGTGGGATTATTGGTATCGTGTGATATGTAGTTTCATGCAATAAGTCATCGTTCTGCGTTCGCCGTCCAATCAGATTCCGTCCGCCGCCCGATCAGATTCCGTCCGCCGTCCGATCGGGTCGCGTTCGGTGTCCGATCGGACGGCGTACGGTGCACGATGAGAATTGTGGCGTTAAGGCTAACTCTTAATAAGTTTGGCTGCATCTCAACAATAAAAATAAATGAATTTATTTTGTATTGTCTTCGATTTGCACTACCTTTGTGCCTTGTAAACTCATTAATAACAATAGAAGGGCTTGGTATAAAGGTCCTGAAAACCGGCTCGACACGTAGGAGAGCTAGACGAAAACCTGCTTATTAATAATTAGTCAATAACTTAAACAAACCGAAATGAAACTTAATCGTTTAATTCTCGCGGCTGTAGCAGCGATGTTCGTAGAAGGAGCATACGCACAGCAGCCGTACGGCGGATGCTGGCATCCGGACGACATCAAGAACTGGTCGCCGGAGACCGACAAGGACGCAAAGTTCAACCGCTCGCGTGTGCCATTGGCAAAGCGTTTCAAGGAGCCAACGCTGATGAAGGCTAACCAGAATCAGTATTATGAAGGTCAGATCTGCAACGCTCCAATCCTTTTCCCGACATGTTCTATGTGTCCGTCGCAGGGCGCTTACAACTTCCTCGGCTATCAGCCTACCTACTGGCAGTATATGGACAAGCTCGTCTATTGGGCAGGTTCGGCTTCTGAGGGTATCATCATCCCGCCGCCAGCAGGTTCTATCGACGCTGCTCACCAGAGCGGTGTGAAGGTGCTGGGTCAGGTGTTCTTCCCGCCGTTCGCTTATGGTGGCAACCAGGCTTGGGTGCGCCAGATGCTTACTAAGGAGAACGGTGTGTATATCTACGCTAAGAAGCTCTACGAGATTGCTAAGTACATCGGCTTCGACGGATGGTTCATCAACGAGGAGACCGGCGGCGGTACCGATTCGGAGTGGGTTGGTTTCATCAAGGAGTTCAACAAGATTGCTGACGCGAACGGCGACACACAGATGGAGATTCAGTGGTACAACGCTAAATACTCTCCGAACGTTACAATCCTGAAGTCGCACAAGAATACATCGCAGTTCCTCGAGTACGGCTCACCGGGCGACTATCGCAGCTATGCAAGCCAGCTTGGCTGCACAGAGGCGGAGACATTCTCGAAGATATACGGTGGTGTGCAGGTGGCTGCAAGCGGACATACAGGCTTTGAAAGCGCGCTCAATAGAGCAATGCCTACCAGTGGACACGTTGGTTCGCTCGACCTCTTCTGCCCTGAGGAGAAGACATGGAAGGACAACGTGCGCAACTTGCTCGGCAAGAACGATACCGGTCCTGACGCATACTCCGCTATAACGAAAACTTTCGAGAACGAGATGCAGATGTGGACCAACTATGCCGGCGACCCCACTGTTACTGTAGATGCTTGGTCAGCCATTTCGGGTCACGTGCTCGAGCGTTCGGTTATCAACTCTATGCCGTTCACAACGTCGTTCTGCGTAGGTGTGGGCAAGCACCGCTTCGTAGAGGGCGAGGTGAAGGCTTCGCAAGACTGGTACCACTCTGGCGTGCAGAGCATCATGCCTACATGGCGCTACTGGATGGAGAACAAGGGCAAAGGTTCTATCAAGATTGATTGGGACGACGCTTGGAACTTCGGTTCGAGCCTTAAGCTGAAGGGCGGCTCTGCGTTCACCGGCGACCACCTCTGGCGTCTGTACAAGACTCAGCTCGCCGTGAACGGCGGTGGCACATTGCGTCTGGTTTACAAGTCGTCGAACACGACAAATGCTTCTGTAGAGGTGAAGCTCTCTACAACAAGTTCGGTAAATCCGGACGTTACGCTCTCTAATCCGACTACTAAGACAAAGAACGGTTGGACAATAGCTGAGTACGACCTCTCTTCGCTCAACGGCAAGACTATCTATATGATAGGTCTTAACGTTAAGGCTAAGTTCACGGTATACAACTACGAACTCTCGCTCGGCGAACTCTCTGTTCTGCCTGCAAACTACGCTCCTGAGGCTGTCGAGGTGAAGAACCTCGCTACGACAAGCACGCTGGGCAACGTGCAGGGCGACGCTCGTCTGACATGGGACTTCGACTATACAGCCGACTTCGACCACTTCGATATCTATAAGGAGAACGAGGACGGAACACAGACAATGGTTGGACAGACTCGCGACGAGGCGTTCTACGTTCCTACATTCCAGCGTAAGGACAACGAGGCTTACGTTAAGTTCATCGTTACTCCGGTTATGAAGGACATGCGCCAGCAGAAGGGCAAGAGCATCGTGCTCGACTACCCGCAGGCTACAGCTCCGGTTGTTTCGTTCACTATCAGCAACAGCTATCTGAAGGTGGGCGAGAGCGCTACTATCACAGCCAACGGTACGGGTAATCCGACTGCTTTCAAGTGGACTCTGCCTGAGGGTCTGAAGCTCGCTGACGGCTTCTCTCTCACCGACCAGACTATCATCGTAGTTGCTGAGAAGGTGGGCAAGCAGCGCGTGAGTGTAGAGGCGACTAACGCCATCGGCACATCTACCACTTCAAGCAACATCCTCGACGTAATGACCGAGGAGGAGTACAAGAAGATCTTCAACGTTGTATATCAGAAGAAGGTGCTCGGCTACAGCGGTTCGACAAACAATCAGGAGGTGCCAGATAAGATTATCGATGGTGTGACCAATCCTACTTCCGTATCGGACAAGTGGTGTAACGTGAGCGCTGACAACTGGGTGACATTCGACCTCCAGGGCGTTTACCGCATCTATAGCTTCAAGATATACGACGGCAACTCAGGTCCGGAGTCGGGCGTAGACCAGATCGACTCTTACCAGATTCTGCTCTCTGAGGACAACGAGCACTGGACAACTGTTGTAGATACATACAACCGTCAGAGCGAGAGAATCAAGACCGACTTCATCGCTCCGACTCGCGCTCGCTACGTGAAGCTCATTCCGCACGTCAACGGCATCCTCCGCATCTGGGAGTTTGAGGTTTACGGCAAGAAGGACAACAGCATGAAGATTTCGGCATCGCCTGAGCAGATGACTATCAACGCTGGCGAGACCAACAACATCTACGTAACTTACGACCTCGGCGAGGTGGCTAAGGACCCGCAGTTCAAGTGTACTGCTACAAGCAAGAACGGCAACGTGAAGATCGGCACAATCGAGGAGAACACCAAGAAGTCGACATTCGACATCCCGCTGACTGCTCAGCAGCGCATGGGCGACGACATCGTTACAATTCGCGTTGAGAACGGCGACGACTACGAGGAGGCAACTGTGCAGGTAGAGGTTGACGCTACAACACAGCCTAACGTGCTCAATGGCAAGAAGGCAGAGGTGCGCCACTACAAGAACGACTACTCTTTCGAGGCTGCTTACGACACATACGACATCAGCGGTCTTACCGACGGCAACAAGACTGACGAGGCTCTCAGCGATATCGAGGCGCCGTCTACACACCGCGACGACGTGTGGGTTATCTTCACAGCTCCGGAAGGCAAGCAGTGGGATCTTGCAAAGGTTGTTGTGAACATTCCGAACAAGAACTACGCAAAGAACGACAACAACGAGATGAACTACGTCAACAAGGACGTGAAGATTGCTGTGGGCGACGACCTCACACGCATGAATACGGCGAAGACATTCTCTGGCTTGAAGGAGGTTTCGGAGCTTAGCTACATCTTCCCAGAGAGCGTAAAGACTAAGTATCTCGCTGTGATTTGCAACCTCTATGTCTACTCTTACCCGTCGCTCGCTGAGGTTTCGGCTTTTGAGCAGTTTGCTGACCCGACAGCAATCAACAACGCTACCGTGCAGAACGCTGTTAAGGGCATCTACACAGTGAACGGCACAAAGCTCAACGCTTTGCAGAAGGGTATCAACATCGTGAAGTTCGCTGACGGCACGGTACAGAAGGTACTCGTGAAGTAAATTATTAATTGGTAATTATTAATTATTAATTGGTGATTATTAATTATCAATTATACATTTACGGCTATCAGAAGTCTAATGGGCTTCTTGATAGCCGTTTTTTGTATGGTTATAATACGTTTTTTGTATTGTTATTGCACACCTTTCGTGTTGTTATTGTACGAAAAAAGGTGGAACAATACGTATGATTGTTCCACCTTATATAGTGTTAATGTCTTAGTTTTTCCCAGATTCCTTAAACCCAAATCGGTCATTAGAAAAAATCGCTTTCATTTTGTCTTAAAACAGAATAAAAGATGCATATTGTGTTAGTATACAGATACTATAACGATGGTATAGTCTACTACAATCTGACTTTTTGTACGAGAAAATCTCTAATGACCGATTTGGGATTATCTTTGTGAACATCGAGACCACAGACATTTCTCATAGACTTGGGATTTAGGTAAAACATTGGGATCAAGAGCCCGTTTATTAACTCATTGGAGGAAATTCCGCTCTAAAGTTTCTGAAAAAAATGCGTAGAGCATGAATAGTCTGAAGGCAATGTATGGCTGTGGTCTCAACTTTTTTATAAAACTGGCGTATAATTCGCTTTTTTTATATAAGTTTGCAAACAAATTGTTAAAGTGAAATTATTACAACCGCTAAAAGTCACCATAACATGAGTAAAGACAATGTATTATACAGAGTGTGCCACTTCTATGTTGAAGGTTTTCGCAGTATGACTCTTGGCAAGGTCTTGTGGACAGTTATCCTCATAAAACTGTTTGTTATATTCTTTGTGCTGAAGCTGTTCTTCTTCCCCAACGTGCTTGACCAGAAGTCGAATGGCGACAAAGCATCATATGTAGCAGGGGAGTTGACGGGCGATAGGGTTGACAGATAGCCACTCGCATCGGTCGACGCAGATGATAGATGTATAAGTTCTGTAGCCCGAAAGAAACTAAATATAAACCTAATCAATAATAAAAAGACATCAAAAAATGACACATCTCTTGACAATCGACCCCACACTTATCGACTGGTCGCGTGCTCAGTTCGCACTCACAGCCATCTACCATTGGCTTTTTGTGCCGCTCACGCTTGGTCTTGCCCTCATCATGGGCATCATGGAAACGTGCTACTATCGCACGGGTAAACAATTCTGGAAGGATACAGCCATCTTCTGGCAGCGACTCTTCGGCGTCAACTTCGCCATGGGCGTAGCTACGGGCATCATTCTCGAGTTCGAGTTCGGTACCAATTGGAGCAACTACTCGTGGTTCGTGGGCGACATCTTCGGAGCGCCGCTCGCCATCGAGGGCATCGTGGCGTTCTTCATGGAGAGCACCTTCGTAGCCGTCATGTACTTCGGCTGGCAGAAGGTGTCGCGCGGATTCCACTTGGCGTCGACGTGGCTCACCGGACTCGGCGCAACCATCTCCGCTTGGTGGATTCTCGTGGCTAACGCATGGATGCAGTACCCAGTGGGCTGCGAGTTCAACCCCGACACCGTGCGCAACGAGATGACGAGCTTCATGGATGTGGCGCTCTCGCCCTTCGCCATCGACAAGTTTTTCCACACCGTCACCTCTACATGGGTGATAGGTGCCGTGTTCGTGTGTGCCGTGAGCGGCTGGTATCTGCTGAAGCGCCGCGAGCAGGAAATGGCGCGCCAGAGCATAAAGATAGCAAGCATCGTGGGCATCGTGGCTTCGGTGCTTACTATGGCTACGGGCGACTTCTCGGCTGTGAAGGTGGCTGAGACGCAGCCTATGAAACTCGCCGCAATGGAGGCTCTGTACGACGGAGGCGAGGGCGTAGCGCTCACAGCCGTTGCAGCTGTCAATCCGTTCCAACAGCCCGACTATGCCAAGGGTGGGGAGGCTTCGCTGCGCATAGCCATACCTAACGGTCTCTCTATGCTCGCTACGCATAAGGCAGACGGCTTCGTGCCGGGTGTGAACGACCTGCTCAACGGCTACACACGTGCAGACGGCACGCGCGAACTCTCGGCTGAGGAGAAGATGGAGCGTGGACGCAGAGCCATCTCTACGCTTGCCGAGTATCGCAAGCTGAAGGCTACTGACGCTAACGACAAGCGCCTGCCCGAACTCGCAGAGCAGTTGAAGCTCGACATGCCTTACTTCGGCTACGGCTACATAAAGGATCGTGCCGAACTGGTGCCGTATATCCCCATCAATTTCTACGCGTTCCGCGTCATGGTGGGCGTGGGCACGCTGCTGATGCTCTTCTTCCTCGTCATCGGACACGTAGCATGGCGCAAGGACATCACCTCGAAGTATCGCTGGCTGTATGTTGCGGCGCTTGTGATGCTACCGCTCACATACCTGGCGAGCGAAGCCGGATGGATAGTAGCCGAGCTGGGCAGACAGCCTTGGGCTATTCAGGACATGCTGCCTACGGTGGCAGCCGTTTCCGACCTGAAGTCGGGCAGCGTTGCCTTCACGTTCTTCCTCTTCCTCGTGCTCTTCACGGTGCTGCTGGTGGCAGAGGTGAGCATCATGTGCCGCGTAATACGCAACTATAACGCCGAGAAGCAACAGTAACCCCAGAGACCTATAACCCGAATGTTCAATACATATAAAGAAAACAATCTTATGACATACGAATTTTTGCAACAATATTGGTGGTTCATCGTCTCGTTGCTCGGGGCGTTGCTCGTGTTCCTGCTGTTCGTGCAGGGCGCCAACTCAATGGTTCACAGTATAGGCAGAACAGAAGACGGTCAGCGCAAGGTGATTGAGTCGACCGGCAGAAAGTGGGAGATAACGTTCACTACACTCGTCACCTTCGGCGGCGCCTTCTTCGCCTCGTTCCCGTTGTTCTACAGCACCAGTTTTGGCGGCGCCTACTGGCTCTGGATGATTATCCTCTTCTCGTTCGTGCTGCAAGCCGTGAGCTACGAGTTCCAGTTGAAAAAAGGCAATCTGCTCGGCACGCGTACCTATCGTTGGTTCCTCATGCTGAACGGCATCGTAGGTCCGCTGTTGCTCGGCGGTGCTGTGGCTACGTTCTTCGACGGGTCGAACTTCCTTGTAGAGAAGGCTTCGCTTACGGAGATCGGGTCGCCAGTGATAAGCTGTTGGGCTAACGCTTCGGCAGGACTTGACGCTCTGCTCGACCCGTGGAACCTTGCGTTCGGACTCGCCGTGATGTTCCTCGCACAAATGCTCGGTGCGCTCTATATTATTAATAATGTGGACGATGAGGATATCCGTTCGCGTGCCAGTGTGCGTCTCGTAGGCTGCACCGTGCTGTTCCTTGTGTTCTTCCTCGCGTTCTTCGTGCGCCTTCTGCTGAAAGACGGTTACGCCGTAGATGCTCAGGGCGTGGTGTTCATGGAGCCGATGAAGTATCTGCACAACTATCTCGCCATGCCGCTGCTCGCTGTGCTCACGCTCGTCGGCGTTGTGCTACTGCTGTATGGAGTAGGGCGCACAGTTTTTAGCAACTCGTATATTAAAGGCATCTGGCCGGCGGGCATCGGCGTGGTGCTGGTGGTTCTCTCGCTTCTGCTCGTCGCCGGACTCGGTGGCACAGCCTATTATCCCTCGAACGCCGATCTGCAAAGCTCGCTCACCATCAGCAACAGCTGCAGCAGCGAGTTCACCCTGCGTACCATGTTCTATGTGTCGCTACTCGTGCCGTTCGTCTTTGCGTATATCGCGTACGTGTGGCGTGTGATGGACAAAAAGTGACATTGTTATTATCCGTAATTATTATCCGTAGCGGAGGTCTCCGGCCTCCGCAGCAACCAATAAATCTAATCCAAACTTGGTGCTGCGGAGGCCGGAGACCTCCGCTACGGTTGTTTGTATAAGCTCAATTGGGCTTTTGCAGTAACTTTAAATAAGTTACGCTGCATCTCAACAATAAAAATAAATCCATTTATTTTGTATTGTCTTCGATTTAAATAAAATCCTCACGCTCACAAATGTAAATAAATTTCCATTTGTTTCGCTTAATCGGATTTTTGCAGTAACTTTGCACAACTAACATTGCTGCATTATGTTATGCAATGCAGACTCTCTAACGATAAAAACCAATCTATAATAAAATGAATACAAAATTATCATTCCGACCGCAGTGGTCGAAGAGGGCAATGGCACTTGTCGTTGCCGCAGCACCATTGCAGTGGGCGTTCGCCTCGGCTACGCAGTCGTCGGCGCTTTCGCAGAACTCTCCTTTTAACAATCAGGCCCCGGCTTCTGTTGTGCAGACCGACAAGACACACAGCGTGAAGGGACATGTGGCTGACGAGACCGGCGAACCGCTTATTGGCGCAACTGTAGCTGTCGAAGGCACTAACGTGAAGACTGTTACCGACATCGACGGCAATTTCTCTATCAATCTTTCTAAGGCTCCGGCTACCGCTATGCTCCGCATCTCGTACATGGGCTACAAGGACAAAGTGGTGAACGGCGCTGCCAACTTGAATGTTACGATGCAGCTCGACCAGCAGTCGATTGACGAGGTGGTTGTAACGGCGCTCGGCATCAAGCGCGAGAAGAAAATGCTCGGCTACTCGGTGCAGGAGGTGAAGGCAGACAAGCTCAACGTAACCGGCGACCCGTCTGTAGTGGGTGCATTGGACGGCAAGGTGGCTGGCTTGCAGATGAATACCGCAAGCACCGGCTTGGGCGGTTCGACAAAGATAACCATACGTGGCAACTCTTCATTGACAGACAACAACCAGCCGCTCTGGATTGTTGACGGTGTACCGTTCACTGACGAGCAGACCTCTTCGGCTTCTACATACGGCGGCTACGACCGCGGCGGCACATCATTCGACATCAACCCCGAGGATATCGAGTCGATCTCTGTACTTAAGGGCCCGAATGCGGCAGCACTCTACGGTTCGCGTGCAGGCAACGGCGTAATCCTCGTTACAACAAAGCGCGGATCGCACAAGCAGGGCTTCGGCGTATCGTATAGCGGCAACTTCACATGGAGCCAGGCTGCAGAGACTCTGAAGATGCAGAAGCTCTACGGTCAGGGGTCGCAGGGCCAGTTCCTCTTCAACGAGGACGAGAATGGCAACAAGACAACCATGACGGGCGAACTGGCGTTCGGTCCGCGCTTCGACGGATCGATGCAGACCAACTGGCTCGGAGAGAAGGCTCCTTACTCGTACACCGGCGACCGGCTGAAGGACTACTTCCGCACTGGCTTCTCGCAGGCACACACCGTGGCTGTAGGCACATCGTCAGAGAAGTCGCACTTCCGCCTCTCTGTAGGCTATAACGGCAACGACGGCTTGTTCAAGAACGAGTCGCTCAACAAGATAAACGTAGACCTCAACGCCGGAGCTACCATCAACGAGTGGCTCTCACTCGACGGTAAGATTTCTGTGTCTAACACTAAGGCAGAGAATCGTCCGTACACTGGTCTTAATGGCGAGGTTGCTCAGCTGCTGCTCATGCCGGGCAACGTCTCGCTGCGCGACCTTGAGCAGAACTATACATCGCCCAATAAGCTGCACCAGAACTGGTTCGGTCCCGACCAGCATTATTCTAACCCTTACTATGCTCGCCATCGCTTCAAGAACAGCGACGAACGTTGGCGCGCATTCGGTTACTACTCGGCTAATCTGAACCTCACCGATTGGTTGAAGTTCAACGCAAAGTATTCGTTTGACTACTATCGCACACGTCTTCAGACCTCTGACCTCTCTCTTGGCGACGGCGCTATCTCTACCGACGGCACCGGATGGCAGGGCAAGCTCGTCAACGACGGCATGACACGCGCAGAGGAGAACCACTTCGAGCAGAACATACAGTTCCTCCTTATGGGCGATAACCAGCTCGCAAAGAAGTGGCGTCTGGGCTACACAGCCGGCGCTAACATCATGTATCTGAAGTTCGAGCAGCTGTCGGCTTCTGTGCAGAACATGCTCGAGAAGGACAACTGGATATTCAACACCGGCAACAAACTCACATCGGCTCTCGACGACGGACACAGCCGAGCTATGTACTCGGCATTCGCTTCGGCTCAGCTGGCTTACGACGAGTGGCTCTCGCTCGACATCACAGCACGCAACGACTGGTCGTCAACGCTGCCTAAGAAGAACAACTCGTTCTTCTATCCGTCGGCATCGCTTAGCTGGGTGTTCTCCGACTTCATGCGCTCTATCGACCATAAGCTGCCGTCGTGGATTACGTTCGCAAAGTTGCGCGTGTCGGCTGCGCAGGTAGGTAAGGATCCCGCTCCGTACAACCTCTACAACGTGCGCAAGTATCAGTTCGAGATGGGCAACCGCAAGCCTATCAACAACACCATCAAGCTCAACGCCAACCTGAAGCCAGAGATTAAGACCTCGTATGAGGTAGGCGTAGATATGAAGTTCCTCGACAACCGTCTCGGCTTCGACTTCACCTATTATTATAATACGACCAAGAACCAGGCTATGCTCGTAGACGCTTCGTCGCCTTGGACACAGCAGTGGGTGAACGCTGGCAAGATCAACAACACCGGTGTCGAGTTCATGCTCTATGGTACGCCGGTGAAGACACGCGACTTCCAGTTCGACATCACCGCCAACCTCGCTCACAACAGCTCTACAGTGAAGGAACTGGCTGACGGCGTGAACCGCGTTTACTTCGCAGGCGACTCGAACATGCCGGTGAAGGTGGGTGCTGTGAAGGGTGGCAAGCTCGGAGACATCTTCGCCAACAACCTCATGCAGCGCGACGCTCAGGGCCGTGTAATCATCGGTGCCGACGGTCTGCCACTGGCTGCTACCGGCGACGGTAACCTTGAGCAGTATCTTCTCGATCATCCTATTGGCAACATACAGCCCGACCTGCTCATGTCTATCACTCCGACTTTCACATACAAAGGTATCTCGCTCACCGCAATGTTCGACATGAAGTTCGGTGGCGACATCGTTTCTGTATCAGAGGGTATGGCTACATCTGTAGGTACATCTGAACGCACAGCATATCGTGGCGAGTACAAGACCGTTAATGGTGTGCAGGACTGGTATATGGTAGTGCCGGGCGTGAAGGCTGACGGCAGCGTGAACACACAGGAGGTTAGCGCACAGAAGTATTATTCTACAATCGGTCTGTACAGCTCGCAGAAGGGTTATGCAGAGGAGTTCGTTCACGATGCTTCGTACATCAAGCTGAAGGAACTTTCGCTCGGCTACAGTTTCCCGCAGAAGATGCTGCGCCGCACTCCGCTCACACAGCTCAAGCTCTCGTTCGTGGCTCGCAACCTCTGCTTCCTCATGAAGCACACACCGGGCAACCCAGACGGCGGCTACGACACAACGATGTTCTCGCAGGCTATCGACTATATGGCTGTGCCTTACACACGCACATTCGGTTTCTCTGTTAACGTAGGATTCTAAATTTAAAACAACAAAATGAAGCGCAATATATTATATACTGGTCTGATTGCAGCTACAACGCTGCTGACACTCGGTTCGTGTTATGACCTTGATGAAATGAACCGCGACCCGTACGGAGTGGAGGATACGGACAAGGGCGGAGAGATTACGCCCGAGGAGCCTACCGACTCGAAATATGCAAATATCAACCTCAACTATCGTGTGAGCAAAGAGGATTCTGCTGCGTACAAGAAGCAGCTGGCTGACGCTCCGGCTAAGTTCCGCAAGTTCCTCTACGAGGGCTACTACAACGACTATCAGCGCACAACCAACCTCTCGCACGATATCTATGCCGGATACGTGGCTAACAACCAGCCGAAACATGCAGGCAAGGCGCCCGACTACAACTACACCGACGGATGGTCGGCGCTGCGTTGGAGCTTCTTCTACAACGACCGCTCGTCGGAGTATCGCGACCTCGTGCGTGCGTACAAGTTCAACGATACTCCGGAGAAGTATCGCAATATGTTCTACATCACCCGTATCTACTATGCGTTCCTCGCTCTTGCAAATACTGACACCTACGGCGATATGCCGTTCACGGAGTACGTGCAGGCTAAGGTGCCGGAGACTAACAACGTTGCATACAACACCCAGGAGGAGGTTTACGACGCAATGTTCCTCATGCTTGAGCAGGCTGTAGACAGCATCAAGCCCGACGATGCATCGCAGTACAAGATTGACAAGGACGACATCTGCTACTTCGGCGATGCCAACAAGTGGTTGCGCTTTGCCAACACGCTGCGTCTGCGCATGGCGCTACGCATAAGTAATGTGGCTCCTGAGCGTGCAAAGAAGGAGGCTGAGGCTGCACTCAACAACAAGTACGGACTGATGACTTCAAATGCCGACAACATGCAGACCGTGCCACGCCATGCTCCGGTTGAGATGGGCGGTGAGGATTCCGGCGGCGACGAGAACGGCTTGGCTATGTGCTCTGTTGCATACGGTGGCGAGAGCGTTCTGTCGAAGGATATGGAAGACTTCTACCGCAATCTTTCTGACGGCGGCAAGGACTACATCATCAAGGAGAGTGGTCGTAATGGTAAGACTATAACAAAGCAGATCGACCCACGCTGCCTCGTTTGCTGGTATCGCAGCAATATGACATCTTCTACATTGGCAGAAGGTAAGGATGCTTTGAGTAACGACTTCGTTGGTTGTGAGCGTGGTGCTCAAGATCCGATTATCTCTATGAACCCGTTAAAGTACAGCCTTACACGCACCGTTAAGGATGGCGGATCGAAGGATCTGCCCGACGATCACTGGTTCAACTACTCTCGTCCGACGGTATGGCTCGGCTATGCTGAGTCGCTCTTCCTCAAGGCTGAGGCTGCGTTGCGCGGTTGGGCAGGTGCCGACCTCACAATGGGTGCTAAGCAGTATTTCCGTGCTGGCGTTAAGGCGTCGATGGACTACTATCACATCGCTGCGGAGGATGCCGACAAGTATATCAACGGCATCAAGGCTCTCAACGACGGCACATTCGAGAGTGGCGACCGCGAGCGCATCCTCGAGGCTATCATCACTCAGAAGTGGATGGCTGTGTTCCCGAATGGCAACGAGGGTTGGGCTGACTTCCGTCGCACCGACTATCCGGCTCTGCGCACTCAGTTGAGCAACTTCTCGGGTGGCGATGTGCCTAACGGCAAGCTGATAAAGCGTCTGCAATATCCGAACAACGAGTCGCAGAACAAGTTCTTCCAGGAGCATCCCGAACTGAAGACTGCAAACACTCAGGGCACACGCCTCTGGTGGGATGTTAGTGATACTAACGACGCTGCAGGTAATCGCCAGCAGCCGAATAACTTTAGATAACATAAGGGGTGGTGCAGCGCTCTCCGCTGCACCACTTTTATATAGCTGAAAAAATCCCCCATATCTTCCAGTTTCGCCGCAATACTCTAATTATAAGGCTTTTAAAGGCTGGAAGATATTCTTTATGACGGGTTATCTGCCAGCCTATCTTCCAGCTTTTTCTTTCCATCTTCCAGCCAATAAACGTAAAATGTTCGGAAAGCCTATGAAAAAGTATTTGTACATACTTCCTTTTTTCTTTTTGCAATGCCAGCAATCGGGCTTTGCACAAGGCAAGCCTACCTCTATGCAAGACACCATAAAGCTTTCTGACGTAACCGTTGTTGCAGAAAGGCCGATGGTTCAGCGTAAGGCTGACCGAATGATTGTGAGTGTGGAGCATAGCAAATTGCTCAAGTCGCGCTCGCTTTCCAACATCTTGAACCTTATTCCTGATGTCGATTACGATGGTGAAGGAGGCATTAGCGTGATGGGCAACGGCGTAAAGATATACGAAAACGGCAGAGCGGTGAAGCTGAGTGGGGCACAACTCAAGAGATACCTTTCCTCTTTGCGTGGCAATGACATCAAGAGTCTGGAGATTCTGCCTCAAGCCACAGCTGAGTACGATGCGGAAGGCGCTACGGCGATTCTTGTTATCAATAGGCAGAAAAAGCACGAGTACGGACTTTCGGGGTATGTTGGCAGCGAATACGAGCGCAAAAGTCGAAACTCGTTCTCCGACTTTGTTGGTCTTACATATTCGTGGGGCAAGCTCGCCATTTATGGTAACATGGTTTTGGGGCGATCTGAGAGTAGAACCAAGACCGCAGATAACGACTACGGACGCGATGCAACTGTTGAGAGTCGGTCGGAAAGTACGGACAAAGGCCATTACTACATGCCGAAGTTGGGCTTCGACCTCAACATTTCTCCCCAACAGTATTTAGGCGTAGAGTGGTCGGGCAGCTATTCGAAGGACTATTCTAACGACTGTCGGGTTAATTCTACGGTTGCCGACCGTAGCGCACAGCTGACGGGCATCAGAAGTTTCGCTCCGTACACATTGCGAGACAACAACAATAACGTCACACTCAACTATGAATGGAAGACAGACACGTTGGGCAGCAGACTGAACATTGTTGCTGATTATGCTGGTAAACGTGAGCGTGATATATACAAATACGAGAACAACTATAACTTAAGCGGAGGTTCGGACAGTATTATTTCGAAGTCGCAACCCTCGTACGAATGCATTGACATTTACAGCGCGCAGGTCGATTTTGCGAAGATTCTGAAGCGCCATCAGTTAACCATCGGCGCCAAGTATGTCTATGCAGACATCGGTTACAATAGCAGGATGCACCTCGGAAACACCACTTTAGGTGGCGTGTTGTCAGAAGACATTGACCAGCGCGACGACTTCAAATACTTTGAACGTCGGTACGCTGTCTACGGAATGTATCGCTACACCGCGCGTCCGTGGGAATTGCAGATGGGAGTGCGCGATGAATATACCGAGTGGGAGACCTGCCAAAGAGTGAAAGACAAGTTGCGCAACAAGCGCACCGACAATACGCTCTTTCCGTCGTTCTTCGTGCGGAGAGATGTGGGCGAGGGAAATGCCTTGTCGCTAAGCTACACGCAGTCTATCAACCGCCCGTCCTACCAGATGGTGAATCCGTTTGTATTCCACCTCTCCGAAACATCATATAAGGAGGGCAACCCCAATCTGAGAGGCGAGTTGCTGTACAATGCGGCCTTGCAGTTCGTTCTGAAATCGCGCTATGTCTTCTCTCTTTCCGCACTCTTCATAGACAGAAAAATCAATGAGATGTATGAGCAGATAGGCGAGCGGCAGACACGCTATACGCTGAAGAACGATGGCACGACGAGGCGACTGACGCTGTGCATGGGCATACCGTTCACGTGGGGCGTTTGGACCTGCAGAAACAATGTGGAGTTGACCGAGAGTTGGTACGAGAATAGTGCGAAACGTGTCAACGACTTCGGCGTAGTGCTCTCCAGCTTCAATCGTTTCCGCCTTTCTAAGCAATTCACGGCGATGGCAAACGTACGCTACGTGAGACATTACAAGCAGCTCTATCTCATTCAGAAAACAGATTATGTAGGCGTCGATATTGAGGGCGGCTACAATTGTTTCAAGGATCGACTGAATGTGAATTTCGGCGTAAAGGACCTGCTGAACAGCCGAGGAAAGAACCGTCAGATATTCAGAAATGGCGATTTCGAGCATCATTCCGACTTCCATTTCCTTTCGCGCAAGTTCTTTGTCAGCCTTACATATAGCTTCTCGGCAGGATCGAAACGCGCAAACCGCCACGACAAGACGTATTCTATCGAGGAGGATAAAGAGAGAATGTAGAGAGTTGAAAACGAGAATGTAAAGAATATCAGTAGAATGTCTAAGTTCTATATCCGTTACACGTTTCGTGTAATGGCATTACCACGCACATATAATATTGTTACCGTTGCGTGGTAATGTTGTTTTTGCTTCGCGGTAATCGTAAAAGGAGGGTGTGTTAAAACTCTCTTATTCTTAAAAAAATCACAAAGCCCTGACTTTCACAAGCCAGGGCTTTGCTATGTCTAAAAGTTGTTGTAACTTCCTGACTTCGTCACTCAAAAAACATGCATTTTATAACTTGTTGATAAACAATATTTTGTATCTTTGTGTCACCTAATATTGGGTGACACGAAAGATATTTTAACTATGTTTGTCCGCAAAAAGAAATATCCGTCCGGCAATATCGGAGTTATTGTTGTTGAGAAAATCGGTGGCAAGATGAAGGAACTTGCCACAATTGGTGTTGCATATAGTGAAGATGAGGTCGAAAATCTTGTCAATGAAGCAAAAGAATGGATTTCAAAAGAAGAATCTCGGCGCCATCCACAACTCGATTTATATGGTGAGGAGCGTGAGGCGTGTGACCGTGAGCGAGAAGAAGTCCGCCGTGTTCTGTCCAATGTCAGCAACATCCTTCTCAACGGATGCGACTTGATATTGGACCGCACGTTTGACCGGATTGGTTTCAATCGTATTGACGATGATGTGTTCCGCAAGCTTGTAAAGGCCCGTTTGGCATATCCAACGAGCAAGGCTGCTACGGTGGAATATCTGAAAAACCACTTTGACGAGGATGTGGACCTTTCCAAAATCTATCGCTATCTTGACAAGCTTAGCGACCATCAGCACGAAATCGTACAGGACATCAGCGTGCGCCATACTGCGAAACTGTTCGGTGGTAATATCGGTGTGCTGTTCTATGATGTCACCACACTTTACTTTGAAGCGGATTATGAGGACGACTTGCGCAAGACCGGCTTTTCTAAAGAGGGACGACACAGTAATCCTCAGATCATACTCGGCCTGCTTGTAAGTTTGGGTGGCTATCCGCTTGCCTATTGCATCCATGAGGGCAACAAATATGAAGGCCACACGATGCTGCCGACGATAAACGAGTTTGTAAGCAAATACGGATTGGAAAACTTCGTTGTGGTGGCCGACTCCGGCCTGATGAACAATGCAAATATAGCGGAACTTGAGGCGCACGGCTACAAGTATATAATAGGTGCGAAGATAAAGAATGAAAGTCAGGGAGTTAAGAACTGGATACTGGAACAGCCCAAGCGCGACTACCAGATGGTAGAATATGACAAAGGAGGCGGACGCCGTCTCCTGGTCGGCTATACAGATGACCGTGCAAAGAAAGATGCCTATAACCGGGAGAAGGGAATACGCAGGTTGGAAAAGGCTTACAAGCATGGTGCGCTCACGAAAGGTAACATCAACAAAAGAGGTTACAATAAGTTTTTATCCATGGATGGTGAAGTGAAAGTAGCCATCAACTATGACCGTATTGCCGACGACTCCAAATGGGACGGTCTAAAAGGATATCTCACCAATACTAACATACCAATACAAGATGTTTATGCTGCATACCACAACCTTTGGCACGTAGAACGTGCCTTTCGTATAGCCAAATCAAAGATAGAGATACGCCCCATGTTTCATTTTACACGCAAACGCATCGAGGCTCATATATGCATCTGCTTTGTGGCTTTGAAAGTATACAAGGAATTGGAGCGTATGCTGAAAGTCTCAGAGATTAAGATGAGCGTAGACAAGGTGCTTGCATTGGCTAAGACAATCACAACCATACAAATCAAACTACCTCTGAACAAGGAGGTTTATACGCAAACCATGCTGATGGCAAGGCATCAGAAAATAGCTAAACTCTTTGACGAAGAATTTTGGGGTACGCAATGACGAAGTCAGGAAATAGTAATTTTCCAATACTTTTTCCGGGGTAATCTGGGTGGTGATTGGAGAATAGTGAGTACAGGAATCAATCAGGTTCAGGTTTTTATCGTATAAAGCAAAACGACTATATGCATTATAAGTTGTTAAATAATGATCGGGGTCTAATCTAAAGAAAGCAGTACTGGATAAGGGTTGTCGCAACCTTTTTTCTGCAATGTTTACTTTCCCCCAGGGAAGTGAGTCCAATTGAAAAATAGTTATTCTGCAGAGATAAAAATAGATTTAAATTTCAAATTTATACCGGTATAATTCCTCGTTACCTTTTAATCCGTATATATAACGATGTTTTTCATCCACTGCAAAATAAATAATATTGTCGGGAATCCGGATTTTAGCTATAGGTGCTCCTTCCCAATTGAATACGTGAATTTCAGTCTCTCCTTCCGCATGAGAAAATAAATTATCTTTCTTATTAACATAAAGCGCGTAGATATATTCCGAAGAAACTTGTAATGACGAATAATACAGAATAAAATCTGATTCCGGCAAGTGGGCTGTCTCAAAAATATCGATGGGAGGTTGATAAGACAAAGAAAAATTGGTTTTCATATCACTGGAAAATACATTTATTTGATTAAAAAACAACATATTGCCAGCAAACAAATCTTTCTCCGGATGCCTGGTTATTCCCATGCTCAATAAAGGAACAGGAATCGATTTCGGGATATAGGATTTCAAAAATTCATATTCCTGGATCGTTTGGCCGGTATGTTGATTTTGTACGGAAAGACAGATATTACCGGGAACATATTTTTGTAAAAGCACCATGGAGTCGTTCACTTGAAAATAACTACAATCTGAAGTAATCCGGAAAATGGTATCACATACAGTCCGGCCAATCCGGAGAGACTGGGTAATATTTAATAATGCCCGTTTTTGTAAAGCACCATCCGAGATCCATAGGACCAGATTGTCATCTTTAAAAAAATAATCCTGGGAAAATTGCACAGATAGAAACTCATCAGGGCCTCTGCCCTGAGAAAGGAATTTTCCCAGATATTGCCAATTGTCAGTCGAATACATTTCGAAAAAATCATTATAACCACTCGCTTTAAAGGCAAACAAAAGGGTATCTATAACCATAAGATCGTTTATCCCTATAATTTCCAGATCTATCTTTTCACTTTCGGCAATTTGCGTGACCGGAAAGTCATAAATAATCGTATTATTTCCTGTAGATACGTTCGTATTGCCGTTATGACAAGAAGTAAAAATCAGGAATGCGACAAATAAAAAAAAGGTTTTCATAGACAAATCAAATATGTATATCCTCCTCCGTTTTCAGCCAATATCCATTACCTTTATCCAGTATAATTTTAACCTGATTTTCCCTCATCAGTAATTTTCTCAATTTCCGGATCACTTTATTCAACTGTGATTCGTAATTATAAGCCGTACTATTCCAACCGGCCAGTAAAAGGACTTCCCTGGGCGACAACCTATTTTTATTCTTGCACAGTATGGCAAATACCTTACTTTCGAGCATGGTCAATTTCTGCCGTTGTTCCCCAATACACAACTCAGCTTTAGCAAAATCATAAGTGATGTTATCCGTCAAACCGATCACCGAAGAGGCAGTTTTCCCAATCAACCGTTCCACCTGTTCTAATAGAAGAGCCACACTGTAATTCTTTACCAGATAGACCTGTGCTCCCTGACAAAGGCCAATTTTCAAATCCTTCTCCTCTGCCAGCGAACTATAGATCACGACAGGTGTCTGCAAATCGTTTACCCGAATCAACTGCAATACTTCGAGTCCCGATCGTTTCGGCATATTCACATCCAAAACGACAATATCCGGCCGATACTTTTGTACTTCACCAAAGCTTCCTTCCCATCTACCGCCTCAATTACCTCCCAGCCTTTTGCTGTCATTTTCTCCTTCATTTCCAACCTCATCAACCGATCATCTTCTGCACACAATACTTTAATAATCGCCATCTTATTCTGCTTTTATCCGGACTTCAAACCGACTGCCTTTTCCCGGAGCACTTTCCACCCGGATCTCCCCTCCATAAGCATTCACCACTTTCTTAGCAAAAGCCAGTCCTAATCCGAAACCGGTTTTATTCTTTACTTTTTTATCTTTCACCCGGTAAAACTGTCGGAATATCCGTTTCAACACTCTTTCCGGCATCCCGATTCCCCGGTCTGTTACCGTCAGTACCCAATCCCAATTTTCCCGGTAAAAAACAACTTTCACCCAAGGTTCATCTCCACCATATTTAATAGCATTATCGACCAAATTGATCACAAGATAATTAAAATAAACCTGGTCGAGCAAGGGTTTCTCTTCTCCTGTTTCCACCTGAAATTCCAACCTCGCATACGGATACAATATTCTAAACATCTCTGCCACCATCCCGATTTCCTGAACGATATCCACCGAAGCCCGCTCCACCTCCAACCGGCTGTTTTTCAAGGTCACCAACATGGTATCGGTAATCTCTGCCATTTTGCGGATGCGCACTTCCACCATTTTCAGTTTTTCTTCCTGTATCGCCGTCAATTCCCGGTTCTTCCGGTTCACAATTCCTTCTAATGCCGAAGTAACTGCAGCTAAAGGTTTCTTCAATTCATGTTCCAAATGGGCTATCCCCATGGTCTGCACATTTGCGCTTTGCCATGTCAGACGAATCGCTTTCCATAACCATACCAAACACCCGATAAAAGCAAAGAAAAACATCCCCTCCCCCACCAAATGCCAAATCATGGAACGGAAGATCAAAGGCAATTGAAAAACCGCTTCTATCCGGTGCCGGCAACGATAACCGGCTTCAACAGAAACGGTACGTATTTCTCCTTCGCAAACGCCTGTTACTTCCAAAACCTGCCCCACCGAATCCCGCAACAGGATGCCGGACAATCCATTCATACCTGTCTTTTCCAAATTCTTTCGATATAAAGAGTCCAATTGAAAAACATCAAAATTATGTTGCTCATATAAATAATCGTAAAAAACAGCTCTGCCCATTTCCCGAAACTGATCAACAAAAGATAAAGTAATTTCTCTAACCCTACAGCTATCCCCATAAACAAATGTCTTTTTATCTTCTTTTAGTCCGTAGCTGAAAGGAACTTTACGTGTCATCCATTCCTCATCCAAAAATTCCTTAAACGAATCCCCCAGTCGGTCACCGGCTTCCTGCCTGAAGCGATTTATCTCCATTTTCCGGGTTTTATACAACCACCCTCCCTGACCGATCAACACACATATCAATAAACCAATACATAAAAAGAAAACTATCCTGATATTCCCTTTCATCATTTTTGTTTTGTCCGGTACGTTATAGAATGTTGAAACTTTTACAAAGATAAAATTCCCTTGTAAATTTGTTCTATAAATTTAAATAAAAATTAATATGCATAAAAAAAGAATCTTATTGACAGGAACGATAATTATTTTATCTGTTTTATTCCTGAATATCGTATTCTCGGACCGGTCAGCGAAAACCAGTCTGACGTTAGCCAATATCGAAGCGATGGCAGAACAAGAAAGCCCTGACGGCGAAAGAAAGGACCTGTGCCTCCAGGCCGGTTATATATGTGTCGGTATAGATAAAAATGGAATAGATGGAGAACATCACGGATTAATGAGAGGAGAGAAATACGATATGAAAAAGCTATCTTACCTTTTTATCGCCTTATTTATTTCCGCCTGCCAGGCAGAGCCGGATTTTACAGAAGAAGTTACCCCTTTGTTACATACCCGGGCGGGATCGTTGCAATTCGCCCAAACCGATAACCTGAATCTCGACGCCCTGGGGATCGTCCATCCCACCAAAATCGTCCGTAAAGATTCTTTGTATGTCATCCTAACCCCCCAAAGCGCTTATCGCTTTGCCATT
>OGXY01000534.1_pt1 | contig 34087 bp, 34 predicted proteins | sample 1576411 | NCBI WGS metagenome assembly OGXY01 (sample SAMEA3541498, study PRJEB24748) | human gut metagenome | biome: human gut; feature: human-associated habitat; material: faeces | place: China | collected 2012 | reverse complement strand
ATAGAAACGCTACTTTCTATACAGTTCTCTTATGAACTTCCGTTACTTTCATAACTGCACAGACTATATCTTATCCCTCAGCTTTATTGCTTTTGTTTTTACCTTTTTGCCTATAAATTCTATTGATTTACTCAATATAGACTTAAATGATAAAGACTCTTTATTTAATGCATTAGAACATGATATTTATAAAATCTGTACTAAATCTGATTTAGAAATCAAAATATCTAATGCTGGAACGACCATTACACAAAAATATAAAATGTTTGATAGCAATCAATGTGTCTTAATTATGGAAACTTTATACAAAGATGATAAAGTTATTTGTCACAATAAATTCTATATTCCCAAACAATTTGCCAACATAAAAATATCCAGAAAATAAAAAAAGCAGGAAAAATCCTGCTTTTTATTTATTATAAACTTGCCCTAAATAATGTGTTACAAACTGTTGTGCTATTCTGCCGGAACGTCCAGAATGTTCTTTTTCCCATGCCCCAGCTTTTACGCGCAATTCTTCTTTGGATAATTCTATGCCATGCTGTTTTAATAAACCATCTACAATATCTAAATATTCTTGTTGGTTTGGTGCCATATAATAGATGATTAAACCAAATCTATCAGAAAGTGAAATAGTTTCATTCAATGTATCACTGCGATGCATATCATCATCATTTGCCCCTCTATCTTTATAACTTTCTTTAATCAAATGACGGCGATTTGATGTAGCATAAATAAGTACATTTTCAGGTTTTGCCGAAGCACCACCTTCAATTGCTGATTTTAAATATTTATATTCCACTTCAAATTCTTCAAAAGATAAATCATCTAAGAAAATGATGAATTTCTTACTGCTAAAATCTCGCAAACGCTCCATAATAACAGGTAAATCTATCAATTGTTCTTTAGTTAATTGAACTAAACGCAAGCCCTTATCAAAGAAAGAATTAACCACTGCTTTTACACCTGAAGATTTTCCTGTACCTCTTGCCCCTACAAGTAAAACATTATTTGCTGGCTTATCTTCTACAAAGGCTTTCGTATTGGCTAATAATTCTTGTTTCTGATATTCATAGCCGATTAAATCTTGAAGCTTCATAGTTTCAAAATGTTTAATACCAACTAAACTATCCTCATCACTATCCCAACGGAAAGCTCGATAATCTGCCATATCTCCACTACCAAATGTTCTATAATAATTAATAAAAACATCTGCCTTATCTTTGCTAGTTTGTGCTTTATCTAGATTTTCTACTAATAAATTGAACGCTGTAGATTGATTAATATTTGTCGGTTCATAATCATCTAATAAATCGCAATCCAAAAGTAAACTAGGTTTTAAAAGCAATAATTTTTCTATTAATTCAATATCATGACAAAAAGCTTGATACAAACTTTTACCGATTTTACCACCAGATTTTTCCACTGCATAAGACACACAATTACTTTGATGAGCCACAGTATAAATCATATATGAACGTATAATATTTCCAGATAAACCCAACTGCTCCGCTTTATTAATCAACTTAGCAGCAACAGCCCCTTTATTTAAATTTTCTCGAGAAATAGTTTTCTCGATATCTCTAAAAACATCATCATTGAATAAATCTTGAAATACCAATAAATTATGTAAATCCATAAAAATACTCCTTTCAAATGCGTTTCCTTATAGTTTACAACATTTCAATAAAAAATTAAACACACCAACAAAAATTATTTTATAAACTATGCAAAAGTATCTATGGAAAAAACAAATATAAAATAAAAACCTCGAGAAACATAAAACTACCTTTCTCGAGGTTTTTATTATTAATAATATAAACTTCTGTTATTTTCCGTTATATTATTATTTGTCAAATACAGAGATATCTAATTGGTCAAAACCACTCAATAATTCCTTCATCATTGCTGTGATTTTTGCACAATCGCCTTCACCATTACCTTCTACATTAAGTGGCATATTAGGGTCATGCAAAGATTGACGAAGCAATGCCCAGCCATTTGCTTCACCTTTAAAGCTAATGCGTACACCTTCATAATTTGGTGTTACAATATGATAGCCTTTTTCTTTTGCACGAGCAGTAAATGTTTCTAAAACTTTTGCCCCATAAGCTTTGAAATCTTCACCTTTTAATTTTAAACGATATTCTGCTGTTTCAAATTGTGGTTCAAGTTTTTCAATCAAGCTATTTAAAGTTTTGCCTTCTGCTTTAGTTTTAGCTGCAGCAATTAAGAGTTTAACTGCCATATATGCACCATCATCAAGATAATAATTTTCTTTAAGTGCACCATGACCACTTGTTTCAATAGCGAGTGGAGATACTACGCCTTCTTCATTTAAGCGTTTGCATTCATTGATTACATTTTTATAACCACGTTGGAAACGATGATGTTTTAACTGTAATTCACCTTCTAAAAATGCAGTCAATTTATCAGAAGTTACAGAGTCAGTAACGATAGTAGAATTTGGATAATCTTTCACTAAGATAGCAGCCATCATAGCAATGAGTGCATCACGATTTACTTCTTGACCATCGCTAAATACAGCAGACATTCTATCTACATCAGTGTCAAAAATCAAACCTAAATCAGCTTTATTATTAAGCACTGCACCACGAATAGCGTCCATAGCTTCTTTATTTTCTGGATTTGGAATGTGATTTGGGAAATGTCCATCTGGATCTAAGTATAAGCTACCTGTAGTATCTGCACCTAACTGAGCTAAAACTTTTTGTGCAAAAAATCCGCCAGCACCGTTACCTGCATCTACTACGATATGATTGCCTGTAAGTGGTTTATCATAATTATCTTTGCTGTTGATACCTTCACGGATTTTTGTGCAAAGATTTTCAGCATAAAGGGAAACTAAATCAAATTTTTCTACATTACTAATATCCACTGTTTGTTCAGTCAATTCGCAAGCGATTTTGAGCATATCAGTGAGGTCTTTCTTTTCCATACCGCCATTTTCTGGTTCAAAGAATTTAATACCATTACGATTAAATGGAAGATGGCTTGCAGTAATCATCATAGAACCATCATATTTTGTTTCTTCATATACTAAAGACATAAACATTGCTGGAGTTGTAGCCATAGAACAATCAACAGCTGTTGCTCCTTGAGCTACAATTGCCATTAAAGCTTGTTGTTTTAACATTGGTGCAGAAATACGAGAATCATGACCTACTGCAATTTTTAATTCACTTGCTTTTTTGCCACTTTTTTTGCTGAGCCATAAAACGAAAGCTTGCACAATGCGATTAGCATATTCTGGTGTCAAAGTAACAGGTTCATCAGCTACACCTTCAACTGCTACCCCTCTGACATCACTGCCATTTTGTAATTTTAAAATTGGATCCATAAAATCTACCCCTTTTTCTCTTAATCTATACTAAATATCTTTACGATATGTAGCTCTTTATCACTGTTAAAAATTCCTCACCATATTTTTGTAATTTAAATTCACCTACACCGCGAATATTCTTCATCAATTCTAAATCAGTCGGTTTATCTGTTGCCATCTGTGTAAGTGTAGCATCAGAAAAAATCATATACGGTGGTAATTTTTCTTTTGTTGCTAATTCTTTACGCAAACTACGCAAAGCTTCAAATAATTCACCTTTAGCCTTGGCTTTTTTTACAATTACCATCTTTTGCCAAACCTTTTTTTGACCACGAAGCACTTGCCATGATAATTCATTTAAAGTAACCACTGGATATTGGCTTTCGGTGATATCTAAATATTGCATAGCACTGAGTCTTAAAATTAAATCACTGATATCTTTTAGCTTTCGCTCTTTCATCAAGCCATACGTAGATAAACGCTCAAAATTAAATTGTTTTACCTTCGCACTTTTTGAACCTTTCAAGACTTCAGCTATCATTTTCACGCCAAAACGTTCATGCATACGATAGACACACGATAAAACCTTTTGCGCGTCAATTGTAATATCTATCAATTCGCCTTCTAATTTGCAATTACTACAATTATCACAATGTTCTTCCACATCAAATTCACCAAAATAATGCAAGATAAATGCTCTTAAACATTGCGGTGTATGACAATAATCCACCATAGACTGCAATCTTTTATATTCTAATTGTTGGCGAATTTCACTTTCTGTAGATTTACTTATCAAAAACTTTTGAAGCTGTGTATCTTGCGGACTATACAGTAAAATACAATTTCCTGAAAGTCCGTCGCGACCTGCTCTACCTGCTTCTTGATAATACGCTTCCATATTTTTCGGCATATTATAATGAATAACATAGCGCACATTTGGTTTATCTATGCCCATACCAAAAGCATTTGTCGCCACCATGACAGAAAGATTATCATAGAGAAAATCTTCTTGCATTTGATTTCTTTCCTCATCTGTCATACCGGCATGGTATCTGCCTGCTTTAATGCCCTTTATTTCCAATAAAACTTGCAAAGCATCTACATCTTTTCTAGTGCCCACATAGATAATTCCAGCTTCATCTTGATGTTTTTTTACATAATCTATGACAAATTTATCTTTTACTTCTCCTCTTAATACGGAAAAATATAAATTTGGTCTATCAAAACCAGTTACAAATACATTAAGTTGTTTAAGCCCTAATAAATTTATAATATCTGTTTTTACTTCTGGTGTAGCTGTTGCTGTAAAAGCACTGATAATCGGCTTAATGCGCAGTGAATTAGTAAAATTTAAGATATTGCGATAACTAGGACGAAAATCATGTCCCCATTGTGATAAACAATGCGCTTCATCAACTGCTACCATACTAATATTTAAATTTTTAAAACTATCTGGTAAATATTCAGATGTCAATCGCTCTGGTGCTATATAAATAATTTTATAAAAACCAGCAGATATATTTTGTAAATCCTTATATAATTGAGCCTTACTGACAGAACTATTAATATATACTGCTGCTATCCCTAGCTGACGCAAACTATCAACTTGGTCTTTCATCAAAGAAATAAGTGGCGATATAACAAGTGTTACCCCTTCAAATAATAATGCAGGGATTTGAAAACAAATAGATTTTCCCGCGCCTGTAGGCATAATCGCCACTGTATCATTTCTATTTAATAAACTTTCAACTACTTTTTTCTGCCCTGGTCGAAAGTCTTCATATCCATAAAATTTTTGTAGTATTTGTCTTGCTTTATTCAGCATCATAATATTTCAATAAGGCTTGAGTGCCATTATTTTCATAACCTTCTTTGGCTAATTTTTCATATAGAGATTTTGCCAATTTCAATCCTGGTAAATCTAAATTCATTTCATCAGCTGACTCTATAGCTATTTTCATATCTTTAATAAAATGTTTAATGAAAAATCCTGGTGCAAAATCACCTTTTAACATTCTTGGTGCTAAATTGCTAAGCGACCATGAACCTGCTGCTCCTGTAGAGATTACATCTAATAAATCCTGAGGATTTAATCCACATTTTTTCGCATAAGCAACAGCTTCACAAACACCCATCATATTAGAAGCAATAGCTATTTGATTGCTCATTTTTGCATATTGACCAGAACCAGCTTTGCCAAAATAGCAAATAGTTTTTCCCATAGCTTCAAAAATCGGCAAAACTTCTTCATAAACTTCTTTATCGCCACCGACCATAATGGCAAGTGTACCATTTTTTGCTCCTACATCTCCACCAGATACAGGTGCATCTAGAGATTTTATTTCATATTTTTGAGCTTCTTGATAAATCTCTTGAGCCAGTTTTGGACTAGAAGTAGTCATATCTATAATTATGCTTTGTGTTTTCAAATTTTTAATTACGCCATTTTCACCTAAATAGATTTCTGCTACATCTTGAGGATAACCCACCATAGAAATGATTATATCTACATTTTGGGCTAAAGCTTTAGCACTATCAAACCATTTTGCACCTTTGGCTAATAAACTTTCAGCTTTTTTCTTTGTACGCGTATAAACCATGACTTCATATCCAGCTTTTAAGAGATTATCTGCCATGGATTTTCCCATTACACCTATACCAATAAAACCGATTTTTAGTTTTTGCATATATTTCACCACTTTCTTTTACCTGAAACTTATTACAACATAAATTTATAATATAAAGCAGCTACACATATCGTATAACTTATAAAATATTCCCATGAACTGCCCACGCGAAATAATTTTATACCTATTTTTCGCTTTCGCCAGATAAGTGGCACCTTGCCACAAATTCCATCTTCAATAATATGAAGTAAAGCGCCTACACAGACAAATATCGGAACTTGTGCTATTTCCCAAAATAAATCTTTTAATATACCAACTTCATGTAAATAAAATAAAATAGCGATTATCGCTAAATAAGGCACTGTCCAATGTGTATTTTGGCGATGCTTTGAGCGCCATTTCCAATAAGCTTTACTTTCTTTTGGTGGTTTACCTTCCAATCTATCTGGCAATACACTGCCCAAAAAACTATATGCTGCATATAAAAAATTTCCTGTTCCTGCAAATACAACTACAGTCGTTACTAATTTATGATTAGCCCACTTCACAAAAATTCTCCTTAAAATTATTATCTATGCCATAAAGGATAATCTCTATGTAAAATAAATCTATTATAGACTATAGCAATAAAAACTAATAAACAAATTCCTGGTATTACATCAAATAAAAAATAATTGATAATACCTTGTTCATTCGCTTTTAATAATATAATCGGCATAGCAGCAGATGGTGGATGAATTGCTTTAAACCACGATTTCACTAACATGGCTATAGCTACTCCTAAAGCATAAACAATCCAATTATGCCCTAAAATATAAGCCATTAAAATACCTACGATACTTGTAATAATATAGCCTAAGATAATATTTCTCGGCTGAGCATATTCACTGTCATATAGTAAAAAAGCGATTATACTTGTCGCTCCAAATGGTGCTAATAATAAATTATTATCAATAGATTTAGATACTAAAGCTACAATACCAATGCCGAAAAAAATACCAATAGCTGATAGTATTTCATCTTTTTTCATAAAATTGAAATCCTTTATATTTTTTCCTTAAATCTAATTGCCATTATATCAAAAAATAACATTAATTTATAGCATACTATTGAAAAACTATTACGGTTTGAGAAAAAAGATAAATGCCATTATAATATATTTTAAAGAAAACGAACCGCATTCATTTTTATAAAATATAAATAAACAGGTGATTATTTTGGGACATACACTTAGTAAACGTGAAGCAAAAAAAATAAAATCAAAAAAAACCATCATTCAATCCGCTATCGTATTATTCGCTCAAAAAGGTTTGAAAGATACTTCTATTGCTGATATCATGCAAAAAGCCAATTTAGGTATTGGCACATTTTATAATTATTTTCAATCTAAAGATGATTTACTCCGTAGTCTACTCATTCAATTAGCTATGGATATTCGTCAACATTATCTTGAATCTATAAATAAAGAAAAAACTCAAGCTCAAGTATTAGAAGGACTCGTCTTATATACTGCTAATCTACTAGACCAAAATCGTTTTATTTTGCCATTATTTATGCGCGCTGTAGATAGAAGTGCATTAACTATACAGCCACATGTTTCGATAAAAAAACCACTTCCATTCAAAGATATTTTTGATGAAATCATCAAAACTGGTCAAGATAATGGGGAATTTCGCAGTGATATTCCAGCTGAAATTATCACAGAAATGTTTCATTCTCTATTTCAATCTGCTTCTTTTAGTAGCCTACCACTTAAATATCAAGAAAACATTCGCTATAAATTAAATTTAGTGCTTTCGGGTATTATTTTAAAATAAAATTTGTACGTATACAAAAAACAAATAAACATTTTAAAAGATATTTTGTGCGTATTTTTTCTAAAAGCTACAGTATAGTTGTAAATTCACTCCAAAAAGAGTATAATTTCGTTATGTTATTTTTATATAATATACAAATATATCTTTAGGAGGTCTTTTATAATGACAGCAAAAATGATCATTAATAAGCTCGGTACGCTTATTCTCATTGCCATGATTTTAGGCATTGCTGTTGGTTTGGCTTTAGGTGAAACAGCACAAATCTTTGCGCCAATCGGCGACTTATTTATGCAATTAATCAAAATGGTCGTAGTACCTATGGTTTTATTCTCATTAATTGGTGGTGCGGCTTCACTAGGAAATTCTAGTTCTGCTGGGAAAATCGGTCTTTTAACATTTATTTATTATACAATTACTACTATCATTGCTACTGTTATAGGTCTTATTTTCAGTGTAGTATTTAAACCAGGTGAAGGAATTAGTTTAGCTAGTTTAGGAGTTCAAGCTTCTAGTGAATATGCTGATAAGGGCGGTATTCCTGGATTTTGGGAAACTTTAATCGGTTTTGTTCCTGCAAATCCTTTTGAAGCTCTCGTTTCTGGTAATATTTTACAAATCATTGTATTTAGCTTATTTATCGGTTTTGCTATCGCTAACTTAAGCGGTGAAAAGAAAGAATTCTTACTTAAATTCTTCAATTATATGACTGAAGTTACTGTAAATATTATGACTGCTATTATGTGTATTGCGCCTCTTGGTGTTTTTGGCTTAATGGCAGGCTCTATTGGTAAATTCGGTTCAGAAATTTTAGTAAAACTAGCTTATCTTGTAGTATTATATATTATCGTTCTCCTCATCGTTAATTACGGTGTTATTGGCGGTAGTGTTGCTATGTTCTCTAAATGTACTACATTTAAACAATTCTTTAAATCTATGTACAAAGTTCAATTATTCGCTTTCACTACTGCGTCTTCCATGGCTACATTACCACTTAATATGAAAACAACTATTGAAGAATTACATGTTTCTAAAGAAACTACTTCTTTTGCACTTCCTCTCGGTGCCACTATCAATATGAATGGTAATGCTGCTTATTATGCTATGGCTGCTATCTTCTTTGCTCAAATGTTTGGTATCGAACTCACTATTACACAATATATAGCCATTATCTTTACTTCTACAGTTGGTGCTGTAGGTCAAGCCGGTGTTCCTGGCCCTACACTTTTAGTAGTAGCCGTTCTCATGTCTGCTAACATTCCAATTGAAGCTCTTCCAATTTTATTCGGTGTTGACCGTATTTTTGATATGCTTCGTACTGCTGTAAATATCACAGGCGATGCTGCTTGTGCAACTATCGTTGATAGATTTAGAGAATAATACAAAAAGTCGTTTCTTCACGAAACGACTTTTTCTTTCTACATAATTTTAATTTATATAATTACTTAAGGTGATTTTATGCTTCATTTAAATAATCTAATGTTAAAAAAACGATGCTTATTATATTTAATAGGGCTTAATATCATGTCTATTGGCATTGTCTTAAGTACACGAACTCATTTAGGTATAGCTGCAATTAGTTCTGTAGCTTATTCTTATTCCATATTTTTCAATATATCTTTTGGTCTATCCAATGTAATTCTTTATGTCGTTTTCATCTTAATTCAAATTTTATTGATGAAATCTCTTTCTTATAAAATACTAATGCAAATTCCTATGGCTGTTTTAGCTGGTATTTTCATTGATATCTATGATAATTTAATTGCTCTATTAAATTACAATTTCTTAATAAATTTCATATTATTACTGACTTCTAATATTTTAACTGGTATAGGCGTATATTTTATGACAAAAGCTGATTTAGTCTTAGATCCTGGAAATGGTATTGTTAATACTTTATGTATTTTTTTCAAAAAGCCATTTTCTTATCTAAGAATACGCTTTGACATCTCCTTAGTTATTTTCACTGCTATATCAGGGCTAATCCTTGTACAAGAAATTATCGGTATTGGTCTAGGTACTGTTATTTCTGCTTATTTAATCGGCAAAAGCGTTGGGGTTACTAAAACACTTCTCGAAAATAAAATTAATCACTATTTAAAAAAGGAACAATAATCATTGTTCCTTTTGTTTTTATTTATATTTCATTTTCTTCCATTAATTTTAGTTTTTTTCGCCAATAACGTGAATAAACTACACCAAGTGGATTGTGAGCAAGTACTCTATCTTTTGCAACTAATGTAGTTACAGGACCATTACAATTTTTGTTAAATATAGCATCATGACCTACACACAAACCACAGGAAATAAATAAATCACAACCTGCTTCATTTAAAAATTCAGCTTGATATTTAGGATTACACATACTTTCTGTTGCACTTTGTGGATTTATTTTTTTCAAACCTAATTTATCTTTTGCTATCGCACAATTTTTGCAGCAAATAGATACTACTTCAAATTCACGTGCTAAAAATTTATTAATTAAATAAGCTTCTTTATTTAAACCGATACAAAAAGCTAAACCTAATTTTTTATAGCCCATTTGTTTGGCAAATTCTGCAGTTTCTTCTAAACGTGTAAGCTCACTATAATATGTGGCTTCCACAAAAGCTGCCGCTTTCATTATTTTTTTCTCTTCATCTGTATATAAATCAATTACTTCATCTTGATTTATTTTTTTACAACTAATACCTCTGCCTGCACAAATATGACTTTTACAATTCGCACAATCACCAATCATATTAACACCTCCAAATAAGTATATATTTATTTTATTATACAACAAAACCCTAAAAGTATTAAAACTCTTAGGGTCTTAATCAAGATAATTCCAAAATTTAATTATATGTATAATTCATAATAAATCTAAACAAAACATATACAATAAATTTAATCCATATAAAAACAAAATGATAGCACAAATAAGATTAATATATTTAACAAATCTATATAATTTATTTATAAATTTATGTGCTATAAAAGCTAATACAGAAAACCATAAACAAGAAGCGATACAAACTCCTATGATAAAATATATAGAACTATCTCCCGCTAAAGATGTTCTAAAGCTACCTAAAATCAATGAACCATCAATAATAGCTTGAGGATTTAACCATGCGACAGAAAAAGCCGAAATAATTATTTTTGATAATCTATAATCATGAGTTGATTTTATTTCTAATTTGCTATTCGTTCTCCATAAATCAAAAGCAATATAGAAAATAACCATAGCTCCAATAAACATCACGAAATCACGTAAAAATTGATATTTATCTAATAAAATTCCAATACCTAAATAACAACTAATAGCCAACGAAATATCAAATATAATTACAAATATCGTAGTCAAACAAATTATTTTTACATTTCTTTGCATAGCAGAATTAATAACATACATATTTTGTATGCCAATAGGCATAACATAAGCCAATCCAAATAATAAGCCCTGCATAAAATATATCATTTTTATATCCTTAATACTTAATAATTTATTTTCAACTTAAATAAAAAGCTATAGCAAAATAAATTCTTTGCTATAGCTTTTATGTTATATTTTATTGTTCACCAATCATCTTTACTTCTGGATAAAGTTTCACGCCATGAGCTTTATAAACTCTATCTTGTACTTCTTTGATTAAATCAAGTACATCTTGAGCTGTTGCTCCACCGATATTAACTACAAAACCAGCATGTTTTTTAGAAACTTGCGCACCACCAACAGTGAGACCTTTTAAACCTGTTTGGTCAATTAAAGTCCCTGCAAAATATCCAGGTGGGCGTTTAAAAGTACTACCTGCACTTGGATATTCAAGTGGTTGTTTTGTTTCTCTACGATTAGTCAAATCTGCCATTTTAGCTAAAATCTCATCTTGATTTCCTTCTTGTAATTCTAATTCAACTTCTAAAATCAAATTATCATTATCTTGGAAAATACTATGACGATAAGAAAATTGAGCTTCTTCATTTGTATAGTATACGAGGTTTCCTTCTTTATCAATAGCACTAACACGATGAACTACATTTTTTATTTCACCATCATAAGCACCAGCATTCATAAAGATACAACCACCGATACTACCTGGAATACCCACTGCAAATTCAAGACCTGTAAGTGAAGCTTCACCTGCAAATTTAGAAACATCAACCATTAAAGCACCACATTGAGCTTTAATAAAGTTACCATCTCTTGTAATTTTAGCAAAACGTTCATTTAAATTTACAACAATACCACGAATGCCTTTATCCATGACTAATAAATTAGAGCCATTACCAAGCATTGTTAGTGGTACATCATATTCTTTTACTATTTTTATAACAGCGATAGCTTCTTCAACTGTTGAAGGCATTACAAAGCAATCAGCTGGACCGCCAATTTGAAATGTAGTATGTTTAGACATTGGCTCATCTATTAACACACTATCTTCCGGCAAAATTTGTTTTAATTTAGCTATACATTCATTTAATTTTTGCATTATTTATGCTCCTATCAATCTAAATGATCAAAACCAACTTGTTTTAAATTTGCATAATCAAGTTGTCGCATAGCCTCATAGGCAATTACAGCCACAGAATTAGATAAATTTAAAGAACGTGATTCACTTATCATCGGTATACGAATGCAATCGTCCCAATGTTCTTTTAAAATACTTTCAGGAATACCTGCTGTTTCTTTACCAAAAACAAGCATATCATCCATGCCATAAGTTACATCACTGTGTACATGATTGGCTTTTGTTGTAGCATAATGAAATTTATGACCTTTATATTTTTCTAAAACTTCATCAAAGTTTTCATGATAATGCACTTTTACTAAATGCCAATAATCAAGACCTGCTCTTTTTAAATATTTATCATCAGTAGAAAAACCAAGTGGTTTTACTAAATGAAGTTCAATACCTGTATTTGCACAAAGACGTGCAATATTACCAGTATTTGCTGGAATTTCAGGTTCAATCAAAACAATATGCACTTATTTTCACCAGCCTTATTAAAGAAGCACTTTATGAGAAAGATTTACTCTACCTTGACGGTCAATTTCTGTAACTTTTACTTCTAATTCATCGCCAATATTTACAACATCTTCTACTTTTCCTACGCGTTCTTTTGCTAATTGAGAAATATGGCATAAGCCTTCTTTACCTGGTAAGATTTCTACAAATGCACCAAAATTCATAATGCGTGTAACTTTACCTTTATAAACTGCACCAACTTCAACTTCAGCAGTTAAAGCATTGATCATATCTTGAGCTTTCTGTGCAGATTCAGCACCTACTGCTGTGATAAATACATTACCATCATCATGAATATCGATTTGTACACCAGTTTCATCAATTATTTTTTTAATTGTTTTTCCGCCTGGTCCAATTACATCGCGAATTTTATCAGTAGGGATTTTCATACTATTTACGCGTGGAGCGTATGGAGATAATTCTTTATTTGGTTCATTGATACATTCAAGCATTTTGCTTAAGATAAATTCACGGCCACGTTTTGCTTGAGCAAGAGCAGCTGCTAAGATTTCTCTGCTAAGACCATCTACTTTGATATCCATTTGAATAGCTGTGATACCATCTGGAGTACCTGCTACTTTGAAGTCCATATCACCAAGAGCATCTTCCATACCTTGGATATCTGTTAAAATTGTGTAAGCATCGCCATCTTTTACTAAGCCCATTGCACAACCAGATACTGGTTTTTTAATAGGCACACCAGCGTGCATTAAGGAAAGTGTACTACCGCATACGCTACCCATGGAGCTAGAACCATTGGATTCTAAAACTTCAGATACAAGGCGAAGTGTATAAGGGAATTCTTCCACAGAAGGAATAACTGGCACTAATGCACGTTCTGCAAGCGCACCATGACCGATTTCACGACGACCTGGACTACGCATTGGACGAGCTTCACCAACGGAATAACCTGGGAAATTATAATGATGAATATAACGTTTAGATGTATCATCACCGATACCATCAATTACTTGTTCATCACCTAAAGCGCCAAGTGTAGTAACATTTAAAATCTGAGTCTGTCCGCGAGTGAAAAGTGCACTACCATGTGTACGAGGTAAAATACCTACTTCACAGCTAATAGGACGAACTTCTTCTAAGCCACGACCATCTGGACGAATTTTTTCATGAGTAATCATATGACGTACAATACCTTTTAAAGTTTTGTAGAGCACATAATCTATTTCCATATCCATTTCTGGGTAAAGTTCTAAGAAATGTTCTTTTGCTTCAGCTTTTACTTCTGCTACATGTTCATCACGGCGAAGTTTATCAGCATCACGAACAGCAGCATCAAATTTATCATAAGTGTATTCATGAATAGCATTTACAAGTTCTTCTGGAACAGTAAATAATTTTGGCTGATGTTTTTCTTTACCACATTTTTCCATCATTTCTTGCTGGAATTTTACTAAGCGTTTGATTTCTTCATGACCAAATAAAATAGCATCAAGAACTACTTCTTCGGATAATTCATTTGCACCAGCTTCAACCATCATTACAGCATCATAAGAACCTGCTACAGTCAAGTTTAAATCAGATTTTTCACGCTGTTCAACTGTTGGATTGATAACAAATTCGCCATCAATGCGACCAACACGAACACCAGCGATTGGTCCTAAAAATGGAATGTCAGAAATAGAAAGTGCACAAGATGCACCAATCATACCAGCGATTTCTGGAGCATTATCTTGTTCTACAGATAAAACTGTAGCTACAATCTGAACATCATTTCTATAACCTTCTGGGAATAATGGACGAATAGGTCTGTCGATTAAACGACTATTTAAGATAGCAGATTCAGCAGGACGACCTTCTCTTTTTATAAAACCGCCAGGTATTTTACCAACAGCGTACATTTTTTCTTCATAATCAACTGTTAAAGGGAAAAAATCTACTCCCTCACGTGGCTCAGCAGAAGCTGTTGCTGTTACTAAAACTACAGTTTCACCATATCTAACTAATACAGCGCCATTTGCTTGTTTCGCCATTTTGCCTGTTTCTACAACAAAACTGCGACCGCCAAGTGTTGTTTCAAAAGTATACATAACTTACCTCCTATTTATGTATTTATCAATATTTTAATCTTTGTGTCTATATCTATTTTAACTTAAAATCAAGCAAACTAAAAGAAAAAGCGGGAAAGGCTCCCGCTTTTTCAATTAATTATTTACGTAAATTTAATTTTGCAATAAGAGCACGATAACGTTCTACATCGATATCATATAAATAGCTTAAAAGTCTTCTACGATGACCAACCATTTTTAATAAGCCACGACGGGAATGATGGTCTTTTTTATTGTTTTTAAGATGTTCAGTAAGATATGCGATACGTGCAGTTAATAAAGCAACCTGTACTTCTGGGGATCCAGTGTCACCTTCATGAGTAGCGTTATCTTGAATGATTTGTAATTTTTGTTCTTGAGTTAACATTAAAATATCCTCCTAAATTTTATTTCTCCCGAATCCACGACAGCGTTGGAGTTTCGCTTACCCTAGAATGGGAATGTCTTTTGCATACAAAAATTAATATATCATAAATAAATATCACTGTAAAGAAAAAGATTAATGCTTTTATTTTAAGGATAAATATATATTTCAACTTTTTTAGATAATTGTTACAATATATCTAAACCATTTTATTGTCAGAAAGGAATTTTGTCATGCTAAAAAATAAAAAATTTGCTTTTTTTGATATGGACGGCACTTTAATTGACTCTGTTGGCATCTGGAACCAAATCGACCAAAAACTCATTGAAAAATTAGCCAATAAAACAATTGATGAAACAACTGTGCAAAACGACCGTGATACACAATTAAAAAAATTCAATGCACAACCAAATCCTTATTTATGTTATTGCCAATATCTCAAGGATAAATATTCAGCTCAAATTTCAGCTGAAGAAATCATCAAATTGCGTTATGAAATAGCTCAAGATTTTCTCCAAAATATAATCGATTATAAACCACAAGCCGATTTAGTCATCAAAAAATTAAAAGCAAAGAATTTTACACTTGCTATAACAACAACTACAAAGCGCACAAATATGGATATATATCGCACTTTAAATAAAAATATCAACGCCAAAGCTCCACTTGATGAATATTTTGATTTAATCTATACACGTGAAGATGTCAGCAAAATCAAACCAGACCCTGAAGTTTATCAAAAAGCTATGCAAAAATTTAATGCCAAACCAGAAGAATGTATCATCTTTGAAGATTCATTAATCGGTATTGAAGCTGCTAAAAAAGCTGGTATTGAAACCATTGCTATTTATGACAAATATTCTGATGCTGATACAGAGGCAATAAAAGCACAAGCTGATTTTTATTTCCACAATTATACAGAACTTTTATCCTCTATTGATGAATTATAAACAAAAAAGGTTATGCAAAAGCATAACCTTTTTTTATTAATCGATTTCTATACCTTTTGTTTCTGGAACAGTGAACCACATAAAAATAAGTGCTATTGGATAAATAACAAATACAAGACTCATTGCTCCTATCAAGCTTCCGCCTGTTGCCAAATAACCAATTATAGCAGGGCCAAAGCCAGATAGACCACGACCTGTACCAAAAATTATATTTTCTGCAGTAGAACGTGCTTCAGATGGATAATTTTCAGCAATAACTGCACCATAACCACCCATCATACCATTTACAGTGAAACCTAATAAGAAACTCCCCCATAATAAACTTGCTTGACTTGTGAAGAAAAAGAAATAAATTACACAGTAAATTGTTCCACCAATATACCAAAGTGCAAAAGTCTTTTTACGTCCAATTTTATCTGCCAAGATACCAAATAAGATTATACCTAAAACCATACCTGCAATGGATATTACCATCCAACCACTTGTCTGCGCTAAACTATAGCCATATTTTTGAGATAAAATTGTTGGCATCCAGCTAAATATCGCATAATAGCCAAAGTTTTGCACTAAACACATCACTGTAAGCCCTATTGTTGTCGCTGTTATTCTCTTTGTAGTGAATAATTTTTTAAGTGGCATACCTGCCAAATAATAATATTCTTTTTGTTCTTTTTCAGTGATAGTTCCATTTTCTTTTTTAGCAATCAATTCTTGCTGACGCTGTTTTTTACGTTGCCATAAAATCGGTTCTTTAAGATGCATACGTACATAAATTGCGATGAGTGCAGGGACTAAGCCTACAAGAAATACTGCACGCCAGCCAAACATTGGCACAATTATAGCTGGTATAACTGCTGCTAATAATACACCGCCTTGCCAACCAAGTGCTACCCATGAAGTAGCTCTTGCTCGCATATCAGGTGCCCATGTTTCAGTAACAATCGCCATACCAATACCAAATTCACCACCGATACCAAGACCAATGATAAAACGTAAAACAAGTAACACTGTATAATTATCAACAAAATACATCAAGAATGTGGCTACCGCAAATAAAATTATCGAAAAAGATAATATCTTTGTACGTCCATATTTATCTGCTAACAATCCAAAAATATATGAACCAATCCACATACCAATCGTTGTTGCTAAAGTTAAATTCCCAGCTTCTGCTGTAGTAAGTCCAAAATCTTTAATAATAAAAACTAAAATAAATGATAATAAAAACATATCCAGACCATCAGCTGCATATCCTAATACAGCACCTATCAATGTCTTAATATAATGGTCTGCTTCTCCTTCTACATGTTTTTCCTTCGCCATAAAAATCCTCCTCTTATTATCTATACTATCTTTGTCCAAATATATATATGTACAAAAATACATATATAACTAATACTTAATGTCATATATGTATTTTTTGCAAACTTAAATATCCCAATGAATTTTTTCTGGTGAAGGGCAAGCATGGTCAATCGTATTTAAAATCCATGCGACATTATTATGAGTAGCACTAAAAGCTTTTTCTATAGCAGGCTTATATTTTTCAGGAATATCCATAAAAGATAAAGCCTTTCTCATATAATTTAAAGCTTCCTCTTTCATCAGACCGGTAGCCATTAATTGAGCTTTAAAACGATAACCATAATATAAATAACTATTATGTTTCACGTCTAAATTCTCAAATACGCGAATTTTTTCATCGATTTCATTTTCAGCTGTTTCAATATCTTGCTTATTATATAATAAATTCCAGCGGTCAGCCCAAACTTCTCCACGTAGAATATATTTATATAAATAATCTGTAGACTCTACTAATTGCACAGCTAGATTTATATAGTGAAGAGCATCATCATATTTTTTATCTTCACGAAGACAAGAAGATAATCTTTGCAAAGCATAAACTTTTTCTTCTACCTGTTCAGGATTTTCTTCATCTATTTCTACTTCAACAACAGAACGAAACAACTCTATTGCTTCATCATGTTTTTTTAATTCTGGCATTGCCAAAAAATGAGCTAGACGTGCTCTACTTCTCCAATCATCAAAACCGCCAGCAAATAAACTAGCAGGTGGACTCGCAGGTGAATCCATTACATAATGTATAAGTTCATGAAACTCATGACTGTTCATTAAAAATCCTCCTAATATATATTTTTTATAATTAAATAATAAAGATATTTTCTATACTATTAACTTTATCATCTTTACTATTTAGATACATTTTATCACATTTATAAAAAAATAAAACAAAAGTAGATTTTCTTATCATAATCTCCCTATTGTTTACCTTCTAATCTTCATAAAATATTTTTTACCTAGAATTTATTTCCTTCTAAATTGCTCTTTACAAAATAAATTTATAATTAAAATCAAACTATATTTTTATGAGGTAAAAATTATGCGTAAATCTTTAAAGAAATTATTATTATTAAGTTGTGCATTAGGAACTGTATTTTCTACATCACCTACAAATCTTTATGCTCAAAGTAATACTGCTACAGTTTCTCACTATATTGTTACCGCTGATAATTATCAACTGCCTTATGATGGAGAAGAAAAAGAATTTGCCAATGGTATAAATCCTGGATATGGCTCTGGACTTATGTTCAAATCTCTAAATAATGATGGTAGTATTGAATTTTATTGTGTAACAGACCGCGGTCCTAATGGCGATATCCCAACATATATAAAAGATGGTAAAACATATCCTGGAAAATTCTTTCCTACACCAAAATTCACACCTAGTATAGGTATCTTAAAAATCGATCAGAACAAAGCCCAAATCATTGATAGTATTCCATTAAAAGATAAAAATAATCATAAAATATCCGGCAAAGTAATTCCATTCGGTGCCATTGGTTCTACTGGTGAAGTTGCCTTAGATTTTCAAATGAATGATCTAGGCACTGATGTCAACGGACTTGATACAGAAGGTATTACTCGTGATAAAGACGGTAATTTCTGGCTTTGCGATGAATACGGTCCATTTTTAATAAAAACAGATTCTAATGGAAAAATACTAGAAAAATATGGTCCTAGCATGGGGTTACCATCTATCTTAGCACAACGTGTTCCTAATCGTGGTTTTGAAGGTCTCACTATTGATGATGATGGCAATATTGTAGGAATTGTTCAAAGTCCTTTAGATGTAGATGGTAAAACGTCCAAAACTGCACCATATACTAGAATAGTAAAATTAAACCCTCAGACAAAAGAAGTAAAAATGTACGCTTATCCTGTAGATAAAAATTATAAAAATTTCTCTAATGCCAAACTAGGTGATATTACATCTATTGGTAATGATGAATATTTACTTATTGAACAAGGTAAGCAAAATGGCAAAATGCAAAATCTCATTTATAAAGTAGATTTAAAAAATGCTACAACTATCGATACTAATGGCGATTTAGAATATGGCAAAGTTCCTCAAAATTTTGTTCCTGCCAAAAAAGAATTATTACTAGATTTACGTCAATATGGCTGGAATATTGAAAAAGCTGAAGGATTAGCTATACTTCCAGATAGACAAACTATCGCTGTAGTAAATGATAACGATTTTGGAATTGCTGTTAAAGTAGACGATGCTAACAATAATAATGCTTCTGTAGAAGATTACACTTATGATGCTGATAAAAAAATCTTTTTAAATAAAAATAATCAGCAAGTAGATATCCATATAGGCTTGCAACAAAATGCACCCGAAGAACAGCAAAGTCAAATTTATCTATTCAAATTAAATCAAAAACTCTAAAATAAACTAAAAGAGATTATGGTTTATTATTCAAACCATAATCTCTTTTTTATGCTCAAAACAATATAATTCTTATTTTTTGTTTTCTAAATAATGAGGAAGCCATGCAGAAAATAATGCTACTATTGGCACTGTTAAAATAACGCCAAAGCTACCAGATATCCCTTGCATGATTTCTATACCAATAGAATTTGAATTTATCAATTGCAAATATGGTAAATCATATACATAATCTAATACCCATACCCCAAGAGAGCCACCAAAGAAAGCTAAAATAAGTGTTGTTGACATTGTACCCATAATATCTCGTCCAACATTCATACCGCTTTTAAATAATTCTTTAGGTGTTAATGCTGGATTTTTAACATGCAATTCTTGCACTGCTGAAGATACGTCCATTGCTATATCCATTACAGCACCTAAACTTGCAAATAAAACACCAGCAAAAAGTAATTGACCTACATCAATTAAAGTATTCTGTCCAATAAATAATAACGCTTCAATATTGGATACATTATAACCTGAAAGTGATGTGAAATAGCCAAAAATATCTGCTGTTAAACCTGCAATCAATAAACCAAAAAAAGTTGCCAAAATAGCAGATAAAGCTTTTATCGTAAAACCATTAATCAAGCAAATAGTCATAGCTGTAACAATTGTCGCTGTAAAAATAGCAGCTAAAGATGGAGAAGTTCCCTTCATTATCATAGGGAAAAATACAAATACAAAACAAATGAAACTAAAAATAAGTGCAATAGCCGATTTTACACCTTTTTTCCCACCAATAATACAAAGTGAAATCAAGAAAATAGCTATAAAAATATATATTGGCATGGAACGGTCTACATTATATACAGTAGTAACATGTAATTGCCCCACTACACTAGAAATAGTGATTACTTCTAAGCCTGGCTTACATGCTGTTCCAAATAATAATCCATTAGGACTATTTGCCTCCAAAATCTGCCCTTTTTGTGGTCCAGTTTCCATCTGTAATAATACAACTTGGTCGCCCACACGAGAACCATCTTCTTGTATATTATCTTTTAAAACTTCCACTACTGTTGCTTTTTCAAAAGCGCGCCCTTGTGTATTTACTAAAGTTGGTTTTTCTACCTGATTATACGATTGTAAAAAGAAAAAACCACCTATTAATATACAAATAATTATAATCCCACGAACCCAAATATTTTTTAACAAATTCATAAAAAATTCCTCTCTTATTATCATTATATTAATTTCTTTAATGTAAAAACTGCGGTAAAGCATATACTTTACCGCAGTTAGAGAAAAATTAAATCTTACTTATTATCTCTTAATAATGCTATAAGCTTCATCGATTGGTGTGCCTGTTTGAGCATCATATGTGTTAATAGTAAATTTATCATCAGTAATATTGATTACAGAATATGTTGGTCTCCAAGTCTGGCTACGAGCAGCTACATAATCTTGTTGCTGTTCAATTAAATTATAGAATTTAGAACCAGTTGCAGAGTTAGAAGTCATGTAGAATACACCTTCTGGATTTACTAAAGTGCCTTGTTTCATATCAGCAATAGTGTAGCAACGATTTTGAGAAGTATAGTATTCTTTGAATGCACTGTCAGATTTTAATTTATTATCAAGTACTTTATGGTCTTGTCCATGTTGACCTACTTTATATTCTGCAAAATCATCATATTGTTTACCATCACTTGTAAGCTGATAAGTACGAGCATAAGTATGGTCATGACCTTGTAATACTACGTCGATATCATTTGCATCAAAAATAGGTGTTAATTGGTTACGTAAAATAATGCCATCAGAGTCAGAGTGGTCTAAGCCTGAACCGTAGATATCTTGGTGCATTACAACAATACGCCATTTTGCATTTGGATTTTCTTTTACTGCTTTTTCTACTAAAGCTTTATGGTCAGCTGCATTATAGTTATTAGCATTGATGACAATGAATAAAGCACTGCCATAAGTATAATAATATCCATGACCTGCAACTGTAGAATTAGTTTCTGCTGTAAATGGATTTGGCACATTGAAGTGATTTTGATAACTAGTAGTCAAGCAATCATGGTTACCAATAGCTACTGCTTGTGGTAAATTGCGGAAAGCTGTTGCAGATAAATATCCGGAGTATTCATATTCCTGTAATAAATGTTTTTCAGCATTATTACCAGCTGGTTCATTAATTTGGTCACCAGGAGATACTAAGAAATTAATTTCTGGATGTTGTGCTAAAGCACTATTTAATGTTTTATTCCAGTTATAAGCATCATTTCTAGCTGCAACATCTTCACTTTGTTCTACAGCACTTTCATTTGGAACTTGACCTTTAGAAGCACCAATCTGTGGGTCACCTACATACATAAATGAGAAATTATGTGGATCGCCTGTTTTATATTCATGAGCTTGTTGCCATTTACCATTTAATTTTACCTGATAATAATATGTAGTATTTGGTTCAAAGCCATCAGCTGTTACTTTATTGCTATAATACTGCACACCATTGATTACAGTACCTTCTGTACAAGTACCTTTAAATTCTTTAGCGTTTTTCATATCTTTATTATCAGCAATACGAACTAAAGCTTCATTTGCTTTTTCTTTAGAATACCAACCAAAATTTAATTTAGAAAAATCGGAGCCTGGAATTAAAGCCACTTGTTCATAATTTGTTTTAATTTTATCCCAGTTAGCTTTCCAATCTGCCCAATCTGTATGTTCTGATACAGCTGTTTTAGTAGTAAAAGCTGGTGTTAAAGAAGCATCATTCCATTGTTCTGTTGCCGCATAAACAGTTAAAGAGCCTACACTAAGTGCTGCACTTAAGCATAAAGCTAACATTCTTTTTTTATTTTTTTTCAAATAAAACACAAAAGTCACTCTCCTTAGTTCTAATCAAAAGTAAGATAATTTCTATATCTTTTGTAGATATATTTATTCTATATTTTATTTTTAAAAATACTGTAAACGTAACGTAAAATTTAAATAAATATATACAAAAATAACTGTAAAATAAAAGTGATAAGAAAAATTCTTATCACTTTTATATCAAATCATCATTTATTTTTTTACAATTGTATAGGAGCTATCTATTGCTTCGCCTGTTTCTACATCATAAGTATTAACAGTGAAACTATCTTTTGTAATGTTGATTACAGAATAAGATGGTCTCCAATTTTGACTACGAGCTGCTACATAATCTTGTTGTTCTGGAATTAAATTATAGAATTTAGAACCAGTTGCAGAGTTAGAAGTCAAATAAAATACACCTTCTGGATTTACAACTGTACCTTGTGATTTATCGGCTATATTGTAGCAAAGATTTTGAGATTTATAATATGCTCTGAATACGCCATCTTTTTCAAAGCGTTCATCAAAATTATCGTGGTTAAATCCACCTTGATCTTGTTTGTATTCTAAAAATTCATCATGTGCCTGTCCATCACTTGTAAGCTGATAAGTACGTGCATAGCTATGATCATGACCTTGTAATACTACATCAATATCATTTGCATCAAAAATTGGTGTCAATTGTGTACGCAAGATAATGCCATCAGAATCTGAATGGTCTAAACCTGAACCATAAATATCTTGGTGCATTACAACAATACGCCATTTTGCATTTGGATTTTCTTTGATAGCTTTTTCAATCAAAGCTTTATGGTCTGCTGCATTATAGTTATTAGCATTAATAACAATGAATAAAGCATTACCATAACTATAAAAATATCCGTTACCAGCAGGTGTTGGTGTAGATTCTTCAAGGAATGGATTTGGATTATTGAAGTGATTTTGATAGCTTGCAGAGCTACAATCATGGTTACCAATAGCTACTGCCTGTGGTAAATTGCGAAGTACAGAGGCGGAAAGATATCCAGAATATTGGTCTTCTTGTTCTTTTAAATCTTTTGCGTCTTCATTACCTTTTACACTTACCTGGTCGCCAGGAGATACTAAAAAGTCTATTTCTGGATGTTGTTCCATTGCTTTATTTAAAGTTACATTCCAGTTATAAGAGTCATTTCTAGCAGCTAAATCATTACCTAATTTTTTACCATTAGATTCTGCATTTTTTTGTTTATATGAAGAACCAATCTGTGGGTCACCTACAAACATAAAGCTGAAATTATCTGGATCACCTGTTTTATATTCTTGAGCTTGTTGCCATTCACCATTTAACTTTCCAGCCCGAACTCCCGCGCGAACGCCGACTGTATGGCCCCGGTTTCCTGCGTGAGCCGCTCCAACAGCACTTCATGGGTCGCAAGCCCCGAGCGGGGATCAAGCCGCCCGGCCTTGTACAGCTCCAGATTCTCAAGGCACAGATCGACGGTGCCGGGCAGGGACGGCAGCAGCGCCGTCACGCGCTCGGCGTCGGGCACACGGGCCATGAACACGCCGAGGAGTTCCCCGTGCCGGACGAGCGGCAGCAAAAGCTTTCCCTCGTCCGGCAGCCATTCCGGTTCCTTCGAACGGGTCTGGCGGGGAAAATAGACGGCGTGTGCCTCGAACGGGAGCACGCGGTACAGACTGTCCCGCAGCCGCTGCTCCAGATCCAGCAGATCACGCCGGACAAGGCCGGTCGTCAGGCCCGACATGCCTACCACGTCAGGCGGACGGGCACGCCGCGATCCGCCATGTATTGCTTGAGCTGCCCGATCGTATATTCGCCGTAATGCACGATCGAGGCGATGAGCGCCGCCGAAGCGCGGCCTTCCGTCACGGCGTCCACCATGTGCTGCGGGCTCCCCGCGCCGCCGGAAGCGATGACGGGGATACGCACGGCGTCGCAGATCAAACGGGTGAGCGTCAGCTCATAGCCGTCCTTGGTTCCGTCGGCGTCGATGGAGTTGACGCACAGCTCGCCCGCGCCGAGCGCCTCGCAGCGCTTCGCCCACTCGATGGCGTCGATTCCCATGGCCTTGCGCCCGCCGTGGATCACGATCTCGTATCCGGACGGGATTTCCGGGGTGACGGGAACCCGCTTCACGTCCATGCCGACCACAATGGCCTGTGAGCCGAACGCGTCCGCGCCCTGCGAAATGATTTCAGGATGCTTCACGGCGGCGGAGTTCACGGAAATCTTTTCCGCGCCCGCGAGCAGCACGGCCCGCATGTCCTGTACCGTGGAAATGCCGCCCCCCACGGAGAAGGGGATGAAAATCTCCGAGGCGACCTTTTCCACCACGTCGAGGAAGATCCCGCGCGCCTCGGCGGAAGCCGTGATGTCGTAAAAGACGATTTCGTCGGCCCCGGCCTCGTAATACTGCCGGGCGGTTTCCACCGGATCGCCGATGTCTTCGTTGCCCACGAACTTGACGCCCTTGGTCAGGCGCCCGTTGCGCACGTCAAGGCAAGGGATAACCCGTTTCGTCAGCATACCCGGCCTCCCGCGCTGCGTGCCATGCACCATTCATAGAAATTGGAAAGGATCTTCAATCCCGGCCGCCCGCTCTTTTCCGGGTGGAACTGGATGGCCCACAGGCCGTCCTGCCCATACACCGCGCAAAATTCCGTACCGTAACAGCTTGTGGCGATGACCTTTTCCGGGGCCGTCTCCACATAATAGCCGTGCACGAAATAGAAGGCCGCGTCAGCCGGGACATCCTTCAGGATGGGGCTCTCCTGCTTGCGGGAAATCGTGTTCCAGCCCATGTGCGGGATGCGGATAGGCGCCCCACCTTCCTCCAAATGCTCGTCGAAACGCACGCAGCGGCCTTCCACGAGGCCGAGGGTCGGCGTGTCGTTCTCGTCGCTGTGGGCCACCATGATCTGGCAGCCGAGGCAGATCCCGAGCAGGGGCCTGCCCGACGAGACGACATTGCGCAGCACAGCGTCGAGGCCGGAATCCTGAAGGTGGCGCATGGCCTGTCCGGCCGCGCCCACGCCGGGGAAAATCACGCCGGCCGCGCTGTCCACGACGGCGGGATCGGCAGTGATGACGCAGGGAATGCCCAGATGATCGAGCGCGCGGCGCACGCTGGTCTGGTTCCCCGCCTTGTAGTCAAGGATGGCAAGCATAGTTCTTCCCGGTAAGCCGTTGTCCGCCGCCTCCGCGCGGAAAAACGTCCGGCGGGCGGGAGCGGGTGAAAGCCCATCGAAAGGGCCGAAAACACGATACTATCCGGTTCAGCGCCAGGTCAAGGCCCACGGAGCGCCGGCCCAAGTGTCGGTACGCCCGGAAGCCCGCATGTTCCTTGCCTTAAGAGGCTTGTTGAGGGCGCATGGAAAGCCGGGGTTGACAGAATCCGTAGTCTGGGTGAAATATATGACAATTCCACACTCCATCACGAGGTAAACCAAGGCCCTTTCTCTTCCGCCAGGCGCGGGAGGCCTGCCGTACGGGGCCGCAGCGCTAAGGATACGCATGATAAAACGAGCCATCACCCTGCTGCTCTTGGCTCTTCCCTTTTATTTGGCCGCCGTCCAGCAGGCGGAAGGCCGATCTCCGGGCCCCATGCTTGAGGTCTTCACCGGGGGAGCCACCTTCTACAGCGACTCGTTCCACGGCAAGAAAACAGCCAATGGGGAACGCTACAACAAGAACGAATTCACGGCGGCGCACCGCTCCCTTCCTTTGGGGACCATTGTCCGCGTGACCAACCTTTCCAATGGGAACAACCTGCTCGTCCGCATCAACGACCGCGGGCCGGGCAAGAAAAAACTCATCCTCGACGTTTCCAGGGCCGCCGCCAGCAAGCTGAACATGATCCGGCGCGGCGTGATTTCCGTTCAAGTCGAGGTCGTCGCCGACAAGCGGGGCATCCCGGTCCTCCGGAACAACGCCTTTTACCTGCGGCTGGCCAGCGCACGCACGCTCAAGGACGCCCAAAACAAGCTCAAAACGCTTTCGTCCGCCAGCTCCTCCAAGCTCACCAAGCAGACTTCCCGCAACCGGTCCGGCGAACTCAAAATCCTCTCGGAACGCCTTCCCAACGGCCGCACGCAATACTTCGTCGGCCAGGGCCCCTTCACCCGCTACCGGGATGCGCAACACGCCCTGAGCAAAGCCAGAGCCAGGCACACTGAAGCAAGCGTCGCCTGCCTTCCCACGCTGGTCGCCGAAAACACCCGCTAACGACGGTTTGAGCCGCCCTCCGCAAGCGCCTTTCCGTATGCCCGGCACCCGCCACTCTTCGGGGCTCCACACCGCGCCTTTTGGGACAACCTCCCCTGTTTTTCATGGGAGTCTTTTCGTGCGTCCTGTTGGACTTTAGCCCAAAAGCAGCTTAATCAGCTAGTATTAAAGGGGAAATACGTTCAGCCCCCAGAATATTGTTCAAAAAATCACTAAATCTTTTTCGTTCTTCTTTGCACAACTTTTTCCGTCAACAACTATCACACTGTTTAAACATACTTTTTATACAAAAAAGACAAAAAGGGAAACGGTTTTCAACGCCCCAAAAGCCCTTTCCGGACTGGTGCAGAAATTCACTCCATCCTCTATTGTGCCCTAATCACGCGCCATTTGCACGAGTTCCCGGCTCCGCGGGGCTAAATGTGCACAAAATCCTTTGATGACACTGTGTTTCTCGAGCCTTCCTTGACACAAACAAGAACTGCATGGTATTTTTAACAAGAAGTAAGATAACTGAGATCAGGCTCGCGCGTTTGCGCCCGGGCCGTCTTAGAATATCCCGCGGCGCTCAGCCGCACCACAATGCGGTTACCAACCAAACCAAGTGGAGGTAAGGCAATGGCAATCAAACATCCAACTCCCTTGTTGGATCAACTCGAAACTGGCCCCTGGCCCAGCTTCGTGTCCGACATCAAGCAGGAAGCTGAATACAGAGCGGCCAACCCCGACAACGTGGAATTTCAGGTTCCCGCCGACGCTCCCGACGACCTGCTCGGCGTGCTTGAACTCTCCTATAAAGAAGGGGAAACGCACTGGAAGCACGGCGGCATCGTGGGCGTGTTCGGTTACGGCGGCGGCGTTATCGGCCGTTACTGCGACCAGCCCGAAATGTTCCCCGGCGTGGCTCACTTCCACACTGTCCGCGTGGCTCAGCCCTCCGGTAAGTACTACTCCACCGAATTCCTGCGCGGCCTGTGCGACATTTGGGAACTCCGTGGCTCCGGTCTGACCAACATGCACGGTTCCACCGGCGACATCGTGCTCATCGGCACCCAGACCCCGCAGCTTGAAGAGATCTTCTACGATCTCACCCACAAGCTTGACGTCGACCTCGGCGGTTCCGGTTCGAACCTCCGTACGCCTGCCGCCTGCCTTGGCCAGAGCCGCTGCGAATACGCCTGCTACAACACGCAGGACGCTTGCTATCAGCTCACCATGGACTATCAGGACGAGCTGCACCGTCCCGCCTTCCCCTACAAGTTCAAGTTCAAGTTCGACGGCTGCCCGAACGGCTGCGTGGCCGCTATGGCCCGTTCCGACTTTGCCGTCGTGGGTACGTGGAAGGACGACATCAAGATCGATCAGGAAGCTGTGAAAGCCTACGTTGCCGGCGAATTCGCCCCCAACGCCGGTGCTCACGCCGGTCGTGACTGGGGCAAGTTCGACATCGAAGCCGAAGTCATCAACCTGTGCCCCTCCAAGTGCATGAAATGGGACGGCAGCCGCCTCTTCATCAACAACGCCGAATGCGTGCGTTGTATGCACTGTATCAACACCATGCCCCGCGCCCTGCACATCGGCGACGAACGCGGCGCGTCCATCCTCTGCGGCGCCAAGGCCCCGGTCGTTGACGGCGCTCAGATGGGCTCCCTGCTCGTTCCCTTCGTCCCGGTTGAAGCTCCTTACACCGAAGTCAAAGAAATCATTGAAAAGATTTGGGATTGGTGGATGGAAGAAGGCAAGAACCGCGAACGTCTCGGCGAAACCATGAAGCGTCTGTCCTTCCAGAAGCTGCTTGAAGTCACCGAAATCCCCGCTCTTGCTCAGCACGTCAAGGAACCGCGTTCCAACCCGTACATCTTCTTCAAGGAAGAAGAAGTGCCCGGCGGCTGGAACCGTGACCTGGCTGCTTACCGCTCCAGACATCAACGCTAAAGAGAAGGGAGAATTACCATGGCGTTTGTTTCTTCCGGCTACAATCCTGAAAAGCCGATGGAAGGCCGTATCTCCGATATTGGCCCCCGCAAATACGACTCGTTCTTCCCTGAAGTCATCAAGAAGAACTTCGGCAAATGGCTGTACCACGAAATCCTGGAACCCGGCGTGCTCGTGCACGTCGCCGAATCCGGCGATAAGGTGTACACCGTGCGCTGTGGCGGCACCCGTACGATGTCCGTTACCAACATCCGCGAAATCTGCGAAATCGCCGACAAGTACTGCGATGGACACGTTCGCTGGACGACCCGTAACAACATCGAATTCATGGTGACCGACGAAGCCACCCTGAAGGCCCTGAAGGAAGACCTGGCGGGCCGCAAGTTCGCCGCCGGCTCCTACAAGTTCCCCATCGGCGGCACCGGCGCCGGCGTTTCCAACATCGTGCACACCCAGGGCTGGGTGCACTGCCACACCCCCGCCACCGACGCCTCCGGCCCGGTTAAGGCTGTGATGGACACCATGTTCGAAGAGTTCAAGAACATGCGTCTGCCCGCCCCCGTGCGCATTTCGCTGGCTTGCTGCATCAACATGTGCGGCGCCGTGCACTGCTCCGACATCGGTATCGTGGGTATCCACCGCAAGCCTCCGATGATCGACGACCAGTGGGTTGACCAGCTCTGCGAAATCCCGCTGGCTGTCGCCGCCTGCCCCACCGCCGCCGTGCGCCCTGTCAAGAGCGAACACGACGGCAAGAAGGTGAACTCCGTGGCCATCAAGCAGGACCGCTGCATGTACTGCGGTAACTGCTACACCATGTGCCCCGCCCTGCCCATCTCCGACGGCGAAGGCGACGGCATCGCCCTGATGGTCGGCGGCAAGGTTTCCAACCGTATCTCCATGCCCAAGTTCTCCAAAGTGGTCGTGGCGTACATTCCCAACGAACCGCCCCGCTGGAACACCCTCACCAGCACGATCAAGCACATCGTGGAAGTGTACTCCGAAAACGCCAACAAGTACGAACGTCTGGGCGACTGGGCCGAACGCATCGGCTGGGAATCCTTCTTCGAACTGACCGGCCTTGAGTTCACCCATCACCTGATCGACGACTTCCGCGATCCGGCTTACTACACCTGGCGCCAGAGCACCCAGTTCAAGTTCTCTGAACTGGCCCTCGCCGCCCACGGTGGCGAAGCCCACGAAGCTGCTTCCGCCGCTGAAGTCACCGCCGAAGACAAGGAAATTGTCATCAACTTCCTCAAGGACAAGATGTCCCGTCCCGGCGCGAAGACCAAGTACTACTTCAAGGACTTCCTTGAACTCTTCCCCGCCAAGGGCACCCGCGACGTCAAGAACGTCCTGTCCGTGCTCGTGTCCGAAGAGTCTCTGGAATACTGGTCTTCCGGCTCCACGACCATGTACGGTCTGAAGGGCGCCGGCAAGCAGGCCTCTTCCGAAGGCGAAAACTAGTCTTAACGGTTGCGGGGGAGCTTTCCTCCGCGCCTTTCCCTCCCGTCCCCGCTTTGCCGGGAACGGGAGGGAATATTGAGGGAAGGAAGCGATTCCTTCCCTTTTCTTTTCCGGGAGACGGCATGGCCCAAAACATTCGACTCAGGCACGCGCAGTCCGGCGTCATCACAACCGGATTCTACGGGTTCAGCTGGACGACGTTGTTCTTCAGCGGTTTTCCCGCCATATTCCGTGGCGATCTCATCACCGGGGTCATTGTCCTGATCCTCAGCGCGTCATCCTTCTGGCTCGTGGCCATCATCTGGGCGTTCCTCTACAACCGCGTGTACACGACACGGCTGCTTGAACGCGGGTATGTCTTTGACGACGATCCGGAGAAAGTCCGGGAAGCCAAACGCGCCCTGCGCATTCAGGAATAAACATGGATGCCGCTTTCCCCTCCATCACCGCGCCCCGCCTTGTCGTCTCCGGCCTTTCCGGAGGCGGCGGGAAAACGCTCCTCTCGCTCGGCCTCGCCCGGGCCCTGACGCTTCGCGGCCTCCGCGTCAAACCCTGCAAAAAAGGCCCGGACTACATCGACGCCGCATGGCTCGGCCTCGCTTCGGGACGCACGCCGACCAACCTTGATCCCTTTTTTTTGACGGATGCCCGGTTGCGCGCGCTTTTCTGCACCTCATTCGGCGATGCCGACCTTGCCATTATTGAAGGCAACCGGGGCCTGTACGACGGGCGCGACGTGCAGGGGAGCTGCTCCCCCGCGACCCTCGCCCGCGCTCTTGGCGCGCCCGTCCTGCTTACCCTCACGGTCACCAAGATGACCCGCACCGCCGCCGCGGTCATTGCCGGGCTGGCCCACTTCGAGCCCGTCAATCTCGCGGGCGTGGTCCTCAACCGTGTGGCTTCCTCGCGGCACGCCGCCCTCATCCGGCAAAGCATCGAAACATACACCGGCATCCCCGTCCTCGGGGAAATCCCCCGGCTTGCCGAAAACCCCATTCCCGAGCGGCACATGGGGCTCGTCTCCATGCACGACGAAACTCCGGACGCTCTGGGCCGGGCCTCCCTGCTCGCCGCCCTCGACTCCCTTGCCGGGCTTATTGAACGCCACATGGACATCGACGCGGCCCTGCGCCTCGCCCGCTCCGCTCCGGATCTGCGGGACGTCGAACCGTTCTGGGAAGGTGGAGAGGATGCCGCTTTCCGGGAAGCGGACACCCTTCGGGAAGGCTCCGGCAACGCTCCTCAGAGTGCCGATGCGACGGCTGAGGATACCGATCTCGGAAAAACGTTCATCGCCCCCGGCGATACTACGCAGCCCCATAATGAGGGGGTATCCGCCGAAAGCGCGTCTTCCGGCATGGAGCCCTCTCGCCCGCCGGAACCAGCCAGCACAAGGAAACCGTCCGCCTCAGCGTTGATCCACTCCGGCCTTCCGCCCGTAACGCCTGTGACCATCGGCTTCGTACGGGATGCGGCCCTGTGGTTCTATTATGAGGAAAATTTCGAAGCCCTGCGCCGGGCCGGAGCCGAACTCGTCGAATTGAGCCTGCTCTCGCCCGAACCGTGGCCCGGCGATCGCCTTGACGGGCTCTATCTCGGCGGCGGATTCCCCGAAATGGTTCCTGAACGCCTCGCGGATTCCCCGCATCTGGCGGAAATCCGGGAATACTCCATGCGCGGTATGCCCATTTATGCCGAGTGCGGGGGATTCATGGTCCTGTGCCAGGAGTTGCAGATCAACGGGAAGCAGTACCCCATGACCGGGATTTTCCCCGCACGGGCGGAATTCTGCCCGCGTCCGCAGGGCCTCGGCTATGTGGAGGCCACCGTGGAAGCCGAAAACCCGTTCCATCCGGTAGGCGCTCTCCTGCGCGGGCACGAGTTCCACTATTCCCGCTGCGTCGCGCTCGGAGAACTGGAACCGACCCTGCGCCTCTCGCCCGGCGTGGGCATGTCCGGACCGGGGCATCGCGCCAAAGGGCTTGCGGCGGAAGGCCCGGACAACCTCAAGAGCCGCGACGGGCTCCTCGTCCGCAACACTTTCGCGGCGTACACGCACCTCTTTGCTCCAGCCGTCCCGCACTGGGCCGCCCGCTTCGCCGCCGCCTGCCGGAAAAATGCCTGATCCCCAGAGAGGGTGGCGTTTCCTCAAAGAGTCACACGCCTCCCTCTCCCGAACCTTCCTTCCCACGCGCTTCATCTTATCCGCCACCTTAGGTTTCGAGATCCGCTTTGACGCTCCCACTCTCGTTGATGAAACACCCGCCATCGTTGCGCCGCCCCCAAAAAAGAAAGGGAGCATGATATGTTCCGTGATTTTCTCTTAATCAGGAATCATTTCTATTTACATCCTATCCTGTTTGCGGTAACGTTTTTCCCACATCACAGAACAACACTACGCTCCCGTTTTTTGGGGGATGGAGGCTTATCATGATTGAGGAACGCACCGGCATCATCACTTTCCAGGGCAATCCCCTGACCCTCATCGGCAAAGGCGTTTCCGTGGGCGAAGCGGCCCCGGAATTCTGCGTGCTCGCCAATGATCTCACGCCGCGTACGCTGGCCGACTACAAGGGCAAAGTGCTGGTCATCAGCGTGGTTCCTTCCCTCGACACGCCCGTCTGCGACATGCAGACCCGCCGTTTCAACACCGAAGCCGCCAAGCTTTCCGACAACGTCCGCATCCTGACCATCAGCTGCGACCTGCCCTTCGCCCAGACCCGCTGGTGCGGAGCCGCCGGGGTCGACGCCGTCGAAACCCTCTCCGACCACCGCGACCTTTCCTTTGGTACGGCCTATGGCGTCGCCATCAAGGAACTCCGCCTCCTCAGCCGCGCCGTGTTCGTCATCTGCGCCAACGGCGTCATCGCCTACGAACAGATCGTCAAGGAAGTCACCCACGACGTCGACTTCGAAGCCGCTCTCGGGGCCGTGAAAGCCTGCCTTGAAAAATAGTTCCGCCAAGGCGTGAACTGACCAGCCTCCCCGCCGGACCTCTCTTTCCTTCCTTCCGAGACCTTCCGGCTCATATGGCAAAGGCCGCTCCTGATCTCTCAGGAACGGCCTTTATTCTAGGCGGAAGGCGGCTCTTCCGCCGCTGCCTCCAGCGCCGCCACGCGGGACTTGAGGGCCTCCAGTTCCGTTTGCAGGGCCTGCACCGCATTGGACGGCTCCCAGTTGCCGTTGACGGCGTTCCACACGGGGACGGCCCCCGCCGTACGGCTCCGGCTGTCCATCAACGGGAGCAGCTTCCCGAGCCATGTATTGAGGCGCTGCATGTTCGCCGTCACGATGGCATTCCAGCCTTGCTGCCCATAGGTGATCGTTTCAAGCCCGGTCGGGGTCAAACTCGCCATTGCGTCTTCTCCTTGCTTGTTTCGCCGGTCCGCTCCCCCCAATGGCCGCAGGGCCGGATGGCCCGGAACTCCGGCCACGGGAAACATGCCGTTGCGTTCTTATCCGTTGGAATGCCCGGCTCAGGCCACGTATTCCCCGTCCTGCGATTCCACGGTGACGTATGCCGCCGGGGAAACATACCCGAGCTGCCGCGCCGTCACGGACAGCGCGAAGCGTCCCGAGCGCGTAAGGGTGATGGACGTGCCGTTGACCACATGCTCCGTCCCCGCCGCCGTAAGGACGAAATCCCCGGAGAATCCGGCGGGCACCGGCTCGTTCTCGTT
>OGXY01000529.1_pt1 | contig 34276 bp, 22 predicted proteins | sample 1576411 | NCBI WGS metagenome assembly OGXY01 (sample SAMEA3541498, study PRJEB24748) | human gut metagenome | biome: human gut; feature: human-associated habitat; material: faeces | place: China | collected 2012 | reverse complement strand
AAAATTCAAAACTCAAAATTGCCGAAGGCAACAATTCAAAACTCAAAACTCAAAATTCAAAACTCATAATGAAAACATTAGCAACTCTCGCACTCGCCGCTCTCACTTTCGGCAGTGTGTCAGCACAAGAGAAAGAAGCTAAGCTGAAGGTGCTTAGCGACATCAAGTTCAGCGGTTACATCATGTCGCAGTATCAGTACAGCGACAAGGAAAGCAACAAGGGCGAAAAGGATATCAACTCGTTCAACATCCGTATGGTGCGTATGGCACTCGAAGGACGCGTGGCAAAGGACTTCTACTGGAAGGCGCAGCTGCAGGTGAACGGCAACACCTCTAACCTCACCGTGGCGCCACGAATGGTCGACGCTTTCGCCGAGTGGCAGAAGTACGACGCATTCAAGGTGAAGGCGGGTCAGTTCAAGCGTCCGTTCACCTTCGAGAACCCCATGCACCCCATTACGCAGGGCTTCATGAGCTACTCGCAGAACGTCACTAAGCTCGCCGGATTCAGCGACCGCAACGGCGAACACTCAAGCAACGGACGCGACATCGGCGTACAGCTGCAGGGAGATCTGCTCAAGGCAGCCGACGGACACCACTACCTCCACTATCAGGTGGGCGTCTTCAACGGTCAGGGCACTAACATGAAGGATGTAGACCAGCGCAAGGACGTAATCGGCGGCGTATGGGTGGCTCCCGTGAAGGGTCTGCGCATCGGCGCCTTCGGCTGGACCGGTTCGTATGCTCGCAAGGGCACATGGACGGAGGTAGACGCTAACGGCGTGGAGCAGACAAAGAACGGCGTGCGCTCGCTCGAGAAGAACCGCTATGCCATCAGCGCCGAGTATGCCGCTCACGACTGGACCGTGCGTTCGGAGTATATCCACAGTCAGGGCTACGGCTTCAAGACGTCTAACGCTTCGGGCAAGGAGACCGACTGCACCATCAACTACGCTGCTGGCGACAAGGCCGACGGTTTCTACGCGCTCATGATTGCGCCGGTTATTAGCAAGAAACTCTATGCAAAGGCTCGCTACGACCTCTACCGCCCGCAGGCAAACTGGCACACTTCGAAGACTCAGTACGAGATCGGTGCTAACTACTGGATTGGCAAGCACGTCATGGTGGCTGCCGAATACGCGCGTGTCAACGACCGCAGTCTGAACAAGTCGAACTATAACATGTTCGACCTGCAGCTCGACGTGAAGTTCTAAACGCCACACGGCCTTAAACGCTTTTCTTGATTTGTCAAACAAATAAAAAACTCTCATACGATGCCAGAACATAAACACAAGCACAGCCGCAGACAGCGCCGCGACGAGATAGACATCTTCCGCGAGAACAATCTGCGCGCTATACACAGAAGGAAGCAGTACGCACGAATAATGTTCGTCGTGGTGTCCATAATCGCCGCTATCATGCTGGCGCTGGTATACGCTGCCTACTTCCTCGACAAATAAGAAACTCTCACCCCGTATAACTTTTAAAAACTGACACTACAAAGATGACAAACAAATCATTAGCAGCCCTCTTCTTCGGCTGCATCCTTACCGCCTCTGCCGCTTCTGCGCAGTCGCTGCTCCCCAAGCCGCAGTCGTTCGTTGCGGGCAAGGGCGCGTTCAGCACCGACGCAAAGCTGAAGGTTGTCAACGAGGTTGGCGCTGAGGCAGAGAACATCTACTCTAAGCAGTTCACAGCCAACACCGCAGACGACGCTCGTCAGGTGGTGCGCTTCACACGTCTCAACGGCGCTTCATCGCCCGAGGCTTACCGCCTCCACGTCACTAAGGACACGCTGCTCATCAGCGCCGCTTCTGCAGACGGCTTCCGCTTCGCTTGGCAGACCGTAAAACAGCTGAAGCAGAAGAACGCCGTCATGGCATGCGACGTCGTTGACGCTCCGGCTTTCAAGTGGCGCTCGCTCATGCTCGACGTGTCGCGCCACTTCCAGCCCATTTCGTTCCTCAAGAAGCAGATCGACGTCATGGCGCAGTACAAGTTCAACCGACTCCATCTTCACCTCACCGACGCTGCCGGATGGCGCATCGAGATTAAGCGCTACCCGCGCCTCACCGAGTTCGCTGCGTGGCGCGAAGGAAAGACATGGAAGGAGTGGAGCAAGCTCGGATGCAAGTATATGCACGAAGGCGAAGCTGGCGCTTACGGCGGCTACTACACTCAGGACGAGCTGCGCGACCTCGTGAGCTACGCTGCTGAGCGTGGCATCACCATCGTGCCAGAAATAGAGATGCCGGGACACTCGGCTGAGGTGCTCACCGCCTACCCCGAACTCTCTTGCACGCACGAACCCTACAAGCAGATGGACTTCTGCCCGGGCAGCGTCGCTACATACGACTTCCTCGAGAACGTGCTGAAAGAGGTGATGGACATCTTCCCATCTAAGTACATCCACGTCGGTGGCGACGAGGCTGACAAGGCTTCATGGTCTTCTTGTCCGCTCTGCCAGCAGAAGATGAAGGAGCTCGGCACAGACAAGGACGGTCTGCAGGCGCACCTCATCGCCCACTTCGGCAAGTTCCTCACCGAACACGGACGACAGCTCGTAGGTTGGGACGAAGTGATTGCGGGCAACCTCGAGAAGAACACCACCGTAATGGTGTGGCGCGGTCTCGAAAAGGCGCAAGAGGCCATCGACCACGGCTACAACGTAGTGCTCTCGCCCAGCGGCTACTGGTATCTCGACTACTATCAGGACGCACCCGACACTCAGCCTGAGGCTATCGGCGGTTTCCTTCCGCTCGAAAAGGTATACAGCTATGTGCCTGGCGGTACTCTGCCAGAAGACGTACGCAACAAGATCACCGGTGTGCAGGCTAACCTCTGGACCGAATACGTGCCTACAGCAGAGCATGTAGAGTATATGCTCTATCCGCGTGCTCTGGCTATCGCCGAGATCGGATGGAACGGCACAAAGACCAAGAACTACCCCGAGTTCCGCAAGCGTGCCATCGTGGAGTGTGAGCGTCTGCACAAGCAGGGCGTCAACACCTTCGACCTCAAGAAGGAGCGCGGCGAACGCCCAGAGTCATTTAAGACTACCAAGCACAAGGCGCTCGGTTGCAACATCACCTTCAACCACCGCTACGAGGACAAGTACAAGGCGCAGGGCGACAAGACTCTCGTAGACGGACAGCACGGCGGATGGACATACGGCGACCAGAAATGGCAGGGCTTCCTCGGCAATAAGGGCTACTGTCTCGACCTCACCATCGACCTCGGCAAGGTGCAGAAAATTTCGTCTGTGGCTGCCGACTTCATGCAGGCGTACGGCGCATGGGTGTTCTTCCCGTCTGAGTACAAGATTTCGTTCAGCGAGGACGGCAAGAACTTCAAGGAGGTCTACAGCAAGTCTACTCCCGTTGACCGCGACATACAGCTCGGCTTCCGCAACTTCGCATGGAAGGGCAAAGCCAGCACACGCTATATCCGAGTGCAGGGCAGCACTACCGAGGACGGTGGATGGCTCTTCACCGACGAAATCGTCGTGAAGTAACCATAGGAGCCTACCCCGTAGGAGGCTACGGCATTCCTGCCGTAGCCACACACCCACACACACCACAATTACAACCACAAAGAAAATCCGCTTAATCCGCTTAATCCGTTGTTAAACAACCTCAACCAAACAACCGATTAACCCGATTAAACGGATTTTTTCATCCTAACTCCCCAAAAAATCTTAAAATCTTTTCATTTTTTCACCTTTTTATTTTTTTACGTTCATATTTTCGCTATATTTGCCCCAACCAAACACAAAAACGTTAAACTAAAACCACAACCACTATGAAAACCTTAAAACTCGGAATGCGTGACGCCGCAGTAAAGATACTACAAACAGAACTCAACCGTATTGGTAACAAGCTAACCGCTGACGGAGCATTCGGCCCCGGCACACTCGCCGCTGTAAAGGCATTCCAGCAAAGTCTACAACTCGTAGCTGACGGCATCGTCGGTTACTCTACATGGCAGGCGCTCTTCTTCCATCAGCGCCCGGCAGCCGCACGACTCACTGAAGACGACTTCCGATTAGCCGCTCTCCTACTCGACTGCGAGACAGCAGCGCTCAAGTCGGTGCAGAAAGTGGAGACAGCCGGACGCGGAGGATTCCTCGCCGCAGGCAAGCCACAACTACTCTTCGAAGGTCATATCTTCTGGCGACAGCTACAGCTGCGCAAAATAGATCCTGCCAAATACCAGGCAGCAAACGCCTCCATACTCTACCCGAAGTGGACAAAGACCCACTACAAAGGTGGCATCGGCGAATACGCTCGCCTCGAGCAGGCACGCAAGATAAACGCTGACGCAGCCAACGCTTCGGCAAGTTGGGGAATGTTTCAGATTATGGGCTTCCAGTACGCACTCTGCGGATTCAAAACCGTAGCGCAGTTCGTAAGCGCTATGTGCCAGAGCGAACGCAGTCAGTTGCTCGCCTTCTGCCGATTCATAACAAAGAACCCGCAGATGCACGCCGCACTACAAGCAAAGAAGTGGGCAACCTTCGCACGTCTATACAACGGAAGCGAATACGCCAAGAACCAGTACGACACAAAGCTGCTCAACGCTTACAAGGCGTACGCAGCTAAGTAAGACTCTCATAACAAACATCCCAACAACACGACACAAAAAAACATTAACACAAACAGACTTGGCAAGAATTTATATGGTTCAATCTTGTCAATAGGTCTAAGCAAAGAACCTATAACTTTTTAAAACTTAAACCTATGGATGTAGCAAACAAATCTATCGGTACACTGCAGGGACTTCCTTTCGATAACCTTATCGGCGGTCCGCTTAACGCTTGTATTCAAGCGCAGAACGATGCAGCAATGACAAGTATCAACTTCATCAACAATGTATGTCTGAACGAAGACAAGGAGACTGGCGAAAAGTCGGCTGTCTATGTTAGCTTCAGCTTTATTCAGAATGGTCGCAAGGTGGTTATCAACGTTCCGATGATAGCTATCGTTCCTATTCCGTATATCGCAATCAACAGCGTTGACATCAGCTTTAAGGCTACAGTTAATGGTGTGGAGAGCGAATCGAGTAGCACCGAGACAGAATACGAATCTAAAGGAAACAAAAAATCGACAAGAAAATCGGGATTGTTCAGAAGAAAGACAACCACTATCAACTCAACCTTCTCGACAAAGCGCGACTCTAAGAGCACGCAGGACTCGAAGTTCAGCGTAGAGGCTACCATCGACGTTGCTGTACACGCAGGTCAGGAGTCAATGCCTGCTGGCATGGCAAAGATTCTCGAGATGCTCGGAGCGGCTATGGACCTTTGTTCACCCGACGGCGAACTGAGCGTGAACGATACAACGTTCTACGCAGAGAAGGACCCGAATAGTGGTCAGAATGCCACTAAATACCTACCGGTTAAGGTTATCGCTCAGTACAAGACTCCAAATGGCTTGTATGACCCGACAAACATTAAGTGTGAAAATGCCAAAGAAGCCATGGTCAACCAGATGGACAAGACTATGGAGTTCATGCTTCTCCCATCGGATAAAGAATATATCATATCATGCGGCGATGTACAGAAGGTTAGCGTAAAGGTTTTGAAGCAGGAGTAAACCTTTGCATATTTGTTCACGATGCCTCACAAAAAGAGCATCTATTCGTAAACATTTAACTCTAAAGGTTATGGCAAAGATTGATACGACACCTTCTACCGTCGCGAACAATGCCTTACAGTCACTACCTTTTGGCACTCTCATCGGCGGACCGCTTTCAGCTTGTGTCGAAGCGCAGAAACAAGCGGCGCTAACATCGTGGGAGTTCATACGAGACGTAGGACTCACAGACACTGAAGACGGCGGGAAAAAGGCTATATACGTGAACTTCGAATACCGTAAAGACGGACATTCGGTGACTCTCAGTCTGCCATTGCTGACAATTGTGCCTATTCCTTACATGGCAATCCGAGAGATTGACATCGCATTCAAGGCGCGCATCTCGGCGGCATCTGCCACATCGCAGACCGACAAGAAGTCGACCGCTATGGAGATGGGAATGAAATCGAACACCAGTGTCAATATAGGCATTGTGAAATCGAGTCTGGAATTGAGCACAAGCATATCGAGTAAGAAGGACTCCACCGCTACACGCGAATCTAAGTACAGCGTGGAGTACACTATGGACGTAAACGTTAAGGCGGGTCAGGACGATATGCCAGCTGGTATGGCAAAAGTGTTAGAAATGCTGAACACCTCTATCGACTCTATCAACACAAAGGGTGAACTGAACGTGTCTAACCAGGTGGTAAGCCTGAAGGATGGCGGCAGCACTTATATTTCGTACAAGAATACAGAGGGGTACTACGCTCCACAAGATATCAAGTTATACAAATATGAGGACTTTAAACCTAAAGCAGAATTGACATCTACCGACTTACAAAAGGCAGCTGACGACTCAGGCATTCTGTGTGTGTTCAAGAACGAGGGATTCTATTGTGCAAAGGCTGGCGAAAGAATGCTGGTCATTAACGTAACTAATTAGTAACCGACTATGTCAGATAATGAGAATAACAACAATGATTTGATGCCGGAAGGTGGCTCATCACCACCTACGGAAGAGAATCCGCCGGCACCTTCTACAGACAAAGACAAAAATCAAAGGCATGAGTCTAATGAAGGTAAAAAGTCTGAAAAGAGCGAAGACAATAAGTCTGACGATAGCAAGAAGAAAGAAGAAAAGAGCACGCTCGACAAGGTTGTTGACACAACTACATCCGTAATTGGAGCATTGGGCGATGCCCATAATGCAGCTCAGAAAAAGGAAAAAACTCCTTCCTTAGGCGATCAGATGAAAGATTTGAGCGAAGTGCAGGTTGACAAAGCTTTCGTTTCCGACTCTATAAATCTGTTGGGCAAAATCTCTTTCGACGAACTTATCGGCAATCCGCTCCGTGCTGCTGTGAAAGCGCAGCGCGACCTGGCAAAGGAAACGCTTAGCTACATACGCGAAGAAGGCATAAAGGTGGACGAAAACGGACAAGGACAGATAACTTACGTTACAATGAACTTCTTCCGCGACGGCAAGCAGGTGAAGATGCGTGTTCCGCTTCTCACATTGATGCCGGTTCCGCGCCTCTCCATCTCTACGATGAGCTATACGTTCAAGGCTAAGGTGAACGCAATGTCTGGAGTTGTTGCTTCGGTAGGCAGCGGTGGCACACCCATCAACGCCGGAATGTCAACAGACAACGGCAGCAAGTCGGCAGCTTCGGCAAAACCGGCTAAGGACTCTTCCTCAAAAGGCAATAACGAAAAAACGGGTGACGAGCCTGCTGCTTCAACAGAAAATTCCGCTGCTTCATCAAACAAAACTGCTGCAAGTGCTGCTGGCGCAAAGCCTACGATATCTACGACACCGACAATGTCAGTCGGCTACTCGTCGAAGAAAGACTCCGGCGCAACTCGCGATTCGCGCTACAGCGTGGAAACAACGATGGACATCAGCATCACAGCCAGCGAAGGCGAGATGCCACGCGGCATCGACCGATTGCTTGGAGTACTCGACGACTCGACAGAAGTGATCGACCCGAAGGGAACACTGCAAGTTTCGGCAGATCGTATATCGCTCGTGAACAACTACGGAGTCATATCTGTATCATACCGCAACGGCAAAGGCGCTTACGCACCGACGGACGTCACCTGCGAGCCGATTGAAGGCGAAGCAAAGCCCGACATGCTGGAGAGTGGCGACGAAATGCTGCTTATCTTCAAGGCTAAAGGTGTCTACATGGTTTCCGCCGGCGAACTGACTCGCATTGTATTTGTATCATAAAAAAAACATTTAAGTATGGCAAGATTACAAGATGTAATAGCCTCAGTGCTGCGCGACGTTCTGTCTGCGCAGCACCAGGCAAATCTACTAACAGAGTCGCTCGCCGACCAGTATCGTGAAGCGGGCGTCATGCACCAGCTCAATCTGCCCGCCGTGACAATCGGCGACCTTGAGTTGTCGTTCCGTTTCGCAATCGAAGACACTTGCGAACTGTTCGAAGAAAAGTCGGAAGACGAAATAAAGGCATTGGACGTGATTGTGGACGCCGAACAGCTGGCAGAACTGCCAGAGAGCGCTATACACAACATCACGCTGAAGGTGTCTACGCGCAACGGCGTAAAGATTTCTGAAACATAAAACCTCTGATAATACGACTATGGCTGATATTGACAATAACCAAAATGCGGAGAATACGCAACTGCCAGTCGAATTTAACGATTCGACTGATATGAACTTGGCAGACATGCTGAGCGCATTGATTGAGTCGACTATCGCAGCCGACCAAAAGGCAGCCGAGGATTATCTGGATGTGTTGCGTACGTATGCGTTGGAACCTGCGAACGGTTCAAACGGACACGAACGGTTGAAGATGGTCGACTTCGAGATGACCGACTCTAACGGACGCGAGCAAATAGTATCTATTCCGAAACTCTCGCTGTTGCCGCTACCTTTGCTGCGTGTGGCAGAAGCTACGTTCGACATCGAAGCGCAAATCGACATTTCTACTGCGACAAAGCAGGATGTGAAGGAATTCGAGGAGAACTACCCTATCTACAACCAAAAGAAGAAAAAGACAAGCATCGACGACCTCAGCAAGGAAGAACAAGAAATATTGCTGAAAAAAATCAAGTCGCTTGCAGGTATTCGTGTAAGACTAAGCAACCAAAGCACGCAGAAAAAGAGAAATCCTTTGCTACGCAGCGGAAAGACCACAACGAAAGAATCCACCTCGATGCAGAAGATGACGAACGTGAAGGTGCACATAAAACTCGAACCGGTGCTGCTGCCCGACGGCATGCGCGGTCTGCTACAAGCCACCGAGAGCACTATCAAGGTGGTGGATAAACAGAACTAACAAATTAATAACAAAAACCATTAACACTTTCAGCTATGATGAACAACAATCAGCAAAAGACCCCAGGACTCAACTGTCCGCAGTGTGGAGCATTCATTCCTACATCCATCCCCGAACTGCTTTATTCAAGCGGACTTCACTGTATGCATTGCGGTCTGACACTCACTATAAACCGCAACGAATCGAAACGTGCGATGGAGATACTGAAAAACGTAAACGATGCACAGCAAAACCTGAACAAGGCAAGTTCTTTCCAACGATAAATACTATAGACTATGGCAGATGGACCTAATACAAACTCTGGTAGCAAGGTCGCGAGCGCCCTCAATTCCATTCCTTTTGGAAACATCATAGGCGGTCCGCTGGCTGCGTGCGTACGTGCTCAAGCAGAGGCTGCGCAAACCACCATCGACTTCATACGCGGCTTTACAATGACCAACTCAGAACTCGACCCGGAAGGTGTCGAGCCAATCACCGTCACCTTTACATTCATAATGAATGGAGAGAAAACACGCATGACAGTGCCGCTTATGACCATCGTGCCTATTCCATATATGCACATCGACTATATCGACCTGAACTTCACAGCGGATATCACTGCATGCGACGACGGAAAGATAGAGGCGAAATATGCTACGGAAGGCTATACACGCACCGAGGACGACGAGCAATCGGTATCTGTTGAGAGCAAGATGGGCATCAATGTACGCGCCTCAACAAGCTCTATGCCTTCTGGCATGGCGAAGATGCTCGAATTCTTCACAAACAATCTCATCGTACACGACACGCTCACGCCTCAGCAGGTGGAGGACATGAAACGAGAGACTGAGCGCAAACGCCTCGAACACATTAAAAAGAAAGAGCGTATGGTGGGCGCTCTTGTAAATGCTTTGGCTGAATACAAAAAGCAAGAGTCTGAACGTGAAGAGCAGAGAAGGAACGAAGAACTGAAAAAACAAGAAGAACTGAGAAAGCAAGAGGAGGAACGCAAGAAGAAGGAAGAGCAGGAAAGACTCGAGAAACTGCGCAAAGAGGAGGAAGCTCGAAAGAAGAAGGAAGAAGAAGAGCAAAAGAAGAGAGATTGGGACAAATTCATTGAGCAAAGAAAGAAGGCAAACCTTGCAAGCCGCATAAGCAAAGTGCATGTTGACCCTCAAAAACCATTCGCATTGCCTCCGACCAATAGCGGAAAAGCTCACCCTTGCTGTACATTCGATCCTACTCAAAGCATAAAATGGAACATTGACCGCCAGGAAAGACTGCGCAAAGCATGCAAGAAGAAAGACTGGCTGCGAAATCATCTGATACGTGCACTTTATACGGCATACTACATATATCCGTATGACATCAACTCAAAAGAAGGCAAACGTATTCTTAAAAGAGAATTGGAGGCTTTCGAAAAACGCCCCAACGGATGGTATACGTATGGCGAACCATATAACAACACCATAACCAACGGCTATCGTAGAAACGGTGCCATCGACACGGCATACACGGAGTTCGTTAGTTATATATTAGAAAACGAACGCAAACGCGATAAGTAATGGACGATCAAGAAAAAAAGAAGCACGATAACTTTTGGCTCTCTGAGATGATACGCAATACGCTCTCCGTATGCAACGCTGAACAGCAAAAGGCTACGGAGATGGCGATGAAGATGATCAGGCGTGAGGCGTTCTGCAACAACGGCGAACGCTCAGAGCCGGTCATGGTGGCTTTTGCTCTGCAGATGAACGGACAAAGCTATACCATGCGCGTGCCGCTGCTCTCGCTCGTACCACTGCCGTTCCTACAGATTGACAACGCCAACCTCAGCTTCTTCGTCAGCATCATGTCCTCTAAGACCAACCGACTGCAGGGACTGAAGGTCTCGCTCTCGCCATCCAACAAGCAGCTCGAGGAGTCTGCCGTCTCTCAGTACGACCTGCGCAACAACATACGTGTAGAGATAAAGGCAGAAGCGCAGCAACCATCGCCCGGACTCGCCCGACTGCTGCAGATTGCCGCCGCAAACGGCATGAGCATCCGACCGCTCCACTCTGCAACGCCGCCCGACACGCCCAACAACACCCTATAAGAACAATAATATTTTTTTACAATAACCCTCTAAACCCAAGAATATGGCTCTACCCGTTGACAACCAAGAAAGCCTTCTTCAAGAGCTCGACTTCAACCGCATACTCGGCGCTCCGCTCTCAGCCTGCGTCAACGCGCAAGAAGAAGCGGCGCAGGCCACACTACAATACCTCAACGAGGTGGTATTCACACAGGCTGGCGACGACGACTCCAGCCTCGAACCCGTCACCGTCTCGTTCTACTTCGAGTCAGCAGGACAAGTTCATCGCATCGTCATGCCGCTGCTCCTCATCGTGCCCGTACCTTATCTGCAGATAGACCGCGTCGACCTCACATTTCAGGCCACCGTCACAGAGAGCCACATGAATCATGACACAAGAAAGCTCTCTCTGAAAGCCAAATACTCTGCGCCTGGCGACTCTGCCGAAGTGAGCAAGGAGACGAAAGCCGAGTACATGAACAAGCGCTGCATCGACATCAATCTCAGCGTTACTTCAGCCGATATGCCGATGGGCATCTCGAAGCTCCTCGAAATCTTCAACAACCAACTCGTTGAGGTGAAGCCCGACAAGCCCGAAGTGCTGCCCGAGCCAACACCAGCAGAGAAGCCAAAGCCCGCAGAGCAACCTACCGAAAAAAAGCCTGCTACTTCCACAACACCTAAGCCCGAAAAGGAAGAGAAGAAGGAGGAGCAGAAGCCTGAAGAGCCGAAGACAGAGGAAGTGAAGCAGCCCGAAATGAAGTACAACATACTCCTGCTGGGCAAGATAACCAACGCACAGAAGTCCGACATACTCAACATCGTCAGCAGGTATTGCCGCTCGAGCTACAAGCTCTCGCCCTCAGCGCTCAACAACATACTGAAGGCTAAGAAGCACACCATCCCCGTAGAGGACACACAGGAAAACGTCAAGACAATTATCGACGCCCTCAAGCAAAAGAAGATTGCAGCAAGCGCCATCGAAGTATAAAAGTTGCAACCTTCGCATTCATAGTTTTTTTTAATAATAGTTACAAAAAATGCTGCCCGGCAAGTTTGCCAGGCAGCATTTTTTGTTATCCGTAGCAGAAAGTTTCCGCTACTAATAAATCTTTACTTCGCAACCTTCAGAGCACCCTTCTCTCCCTTCACTACATACACACCCTTCGGCATATTCTTGCCGCAGAACTCGCCGTATGTCATCGTGCCGAGCTGTGTGCCTACCGAAGAGAACACCTTCACCACGTCATCCGCAGCCATCTGCGTTGCGTCATCTGTCACATCGCCGATAGTGCTCCAAGCGCTGAGGTCTACAGTCTGCCAGTCGCTCCACTTCGAAAGCACGTTGCCAGCAACAGCACACACACGCCACTGGTATGTAGCCCCAGCGTTCAAGCCCTCAAACTTATAAGATGTCGACTTGATGTCTGAGAAGCGCTGCGCCGAAGCCTTCATCACAGCCCTCTCAGCCACGCCCATGCTTTGGAAGTCCTCAGCCGAGAAGTCGCCGTCGTAGATGGCGATAGAGAACACGTAGCCACGCTTCTTCGGCTGCACCTTCACCTTATAGTCGTCCATGTTAGCGTTCGCAAGCACCACTGTTGTCAGCGTGCCGTCCACGCCCACTGTCTCCTCCGAGATAACACTGTCGTCCTTGTCGAGCAGCGACACCGTAGCCTCAGCAGCATCGCTGCTATAAGCGCTCGCCGAGAGTCTTACCGTAACGCTCGTAGCCGAGTGGTTGGTGATGAGCGGCGAGGTGAGGTTGCCCAGCTTCTTCGACGAACCGAGCTTTGCGCAGCCCGGACACTCGAACACCTTCTCGCCCGTCCAGCCTACGTTCTGCATCTTGCTGTCAAGCGCACCCGAAATGTCGATTGAGCCGTCGGCTGTGAGGTTAGCGCCCCATGTGCTCAGATCCTCGCTCAGCATAAGCGCCTCGTCAGCAGAACCCTGAGCGCTCTTCTCGCGCAGCTCTATGGTGTAGCTCTCCGCATTCTCCACGGCGTTCCAGCCACCCGTGAACGAAGTCTCTGCCATGTCTACCAGCTTCGGCTGCGGCGCTGAGAGCGAGAGACCGCCCATGAACGTGAACGAGATTTTGCCGTTCTTCTCCGCAATCTCCGTCACCGGCTTACCCAAGAACTTGCGTCCGTCGCTGTTGGCATTGAAGAGCGTAGCAGCAGGCTTCGATGTGTCGGTCAGCTCCGTAGAACGTGTTGTGCCAGGCCATGTGTCGCCCGTCACGGTCGCCGACGTCAGCTTGTTGTCAGCCGGCACAACCGTGAAGCGCTGGTGGTTGTACGTATTGTTCACAACGTTGCTCTCCCACACCTTCTGGTTATAGTCCATGTGAATAACGAGCATACCGTGGTTGGGCAGCGCCTTGTCGGTGCCCTGCAGCTGGCGGTTCTCGAAGATGTAATACTCGTTCTTGTTCTTCTCGTTGAACACCACGTACGACTCTTCTGCCTCGTCCAGCGGCTTCATGTCCTTCACGTAGCACGGCTCGCTGAGGATAGTAGGCTCGAGCCATCCGCTCACCCACTTCTCGTACGTGTTGTAGCCCACCGGCGCATAGCCGTCGCCGCCGTACGATCCGTAGTCCATCAGGTCCCAAGCGTCCATGCCGAAGCAGCCACCGTTCTGCGTGTCGTACATATCGGGTATGCCCATACAGTGACTGAACTCGTGGCAGGCGGTGCCGATGCCGCTGATGTATGTGCCCGAAGCGCCGTTCAGCTCCGACGAGCAAGCGTAGGTGTTGATGCGCACGCCGCCCAGACGCAGACTGTAGCCTCCCGACTCCAGGTCCCACTCGTGCGGCCAGATGGTGTTGGCCGGAGCGCCCGAAGCCTCGCCGTAGCCGGCATAGATAACGTAAACCTGGTCAGCTGCGCCGTCGCCGTCCCAGTCATACTGCGTCATATCGAGCTTCTCCTGAGCGTAAGCCAGCTCGCAAGCCTCCTTAATCATGCCCGCCGGATCGACGTCGTTGCCGTAAACGTCGTTGGTGCCGTAAGAAGCCATATTCTTAGAAACCGTCACCGGTCCTACAACGTCAAACTCAAGGTCGAACTTGCCGTAGCTCTGCTTGTAGAAGTAGTCGTGCACCGATCCATTGTTGCCATAGTTCTTGTATCCATCCTTGTTGAAGTAGTTCTTCCACTCCTCCAGCGAGTGCTTCGACTGCATCTGCTTGTCCTTGAAGTTCACAAGAATCACCAGACCCTTGCGCTTGCCCGTTACGCCGATGCCCTCGCCGCCGGTAGCGCCAGCCATAATCTCGCGCATCATCGGCTTGCCCGCAGCGTCCATAGCGTTGCGCTTCGCAAGGCGCGCCATGCGGTGGGCATTGCGCTGCTTCGCACGCTCCATGCCGAGCGAGCGCACCTTCTGCGCCTCTGCCGAATAGTAGCTGAGGAACGCCTGCTCTGCCGCGCCACGGCTGCCCTCGTTGTGAGCCACCTGTGAAGAGGCTGTCAGCATGCCGCCAGCGTCGAGCGTAGCATAGCAGTAGGCACCGTCGGCACGCTGCACCAGCGGCTGACCGTCTTCGGTACTTGTGTAATGGAAATTCTCGTCGCCGCGCAACATCACAGTGAGCACGGAGCCGTCAGGCTGCTGCACCTGACGCTTCACACGCTTCGCCGGAACGGCAAAGGCAGAGGCTGCAAGCATAAACACTGCAGCGAGTGTTAGAAATCTTTTTGACATTTATTAGGTGATATTGAATTATTTGCATTTAAAAGGTGAAACCTCGAATAGGCTGCAAATATACGAATAATATCCCGTGCGACGAAAAATTTTCAACGAGAAAGCGACTTTGTCTCACTAACTTGCCCCACTATTCCATCCAAACGCTTCTGTCGCTGGACGCACTCGCGCTTTGTCAGATTGTTAACTTTTTACATTCTTCAGCCTACCTGTTTAAAGTTCTTTAACGCAGAAAACACCAAAATGATAGTTATTGGCTATTTTTTGTAAGGAATATACAACACGCTTCACGTTTTCTGAGTTAATTTTGCACCAGAATCAATATTCTAATTAACATTTACAAACCTCTGGGTATGTTTCGGCTGCCCAGGCAAAAACTAAACAATTATGAAACACAACAACTCAACCCGACAAGTAAGCATGCGCATGTTCCTCGTGCTTATAGTAATGGTGATGTCGTCAGCATTCGTGATGGCGCAAGACAATTACGGCTTCAAGGTAGCCGGCGTAGATGTGACGAGCGACAACTATCTCGACCTCACCGAGATTAACGGAGTGAGCGGCAAGGTGTATTTCGACCCGAACACAAGAACCCTCACACTCGACAACGCCACTATTGAGGCAAATGACTGTAATGCCATCTTGAACGAAACCTGCAGAAACCTGGTGATAGAGTTGCTCGGCACAAACACCATTAATGTTACCAACTCGGCTGGCATATACACGCGCGAGTCGACAGTTATTCTGGGCGACGGCGGTGCAAAGCTCAGCGTAAAGAGCGACCTGTGCGCCTTGCTCTTCGGTGGTTGTCCTCTCGAGATCAACAATTGCTGGTTGGAGGCAGAGGGCAAATGGGGCATATCTGCAAGCTACAACGAGGCAGAAGAGGTGCTCACCATACGCAACTCTCACGTGGAAGCTACGGGCCCCACAGGCTCAATCTGCGACATCGCCGGTCTGAAGCTTGAGGGATGCTACATCGACATTCCGTACAAGGCGGCATACAACGCCGATACTAAGTCGGTAGCTGTGAACGGAGAAACCGTAACCTCCAAAGTTGTGATTGAACCCAACAGCTATGGCATCTATATCGCCGACAAGCCGGTGACAACACTCAACTATAAAGACCTCACAAGCATCTACGGAGTGAGCGGCAGCGCCTCTTACGACCCCGATACAAAAACCCTCACTCTCGACAACGCCACCATCGAAAGAAACTCTACCGACGGAACGGGCATTGTGAACAAGACTGTCTCCGACTTCACCGTCAAGCTGATTGGCAATAACACCGTTACAGCCGACCTGGCAAGCATGGTGTTGAACCAGACGTCTACCATCACCGGCGACGGTTCGCTCCATCTCACGAGCAAGCGATTCTGCGGTCTCGACATGGAGAGCGCTTCCGTAACCATCGACAACACCAGTCTGTTTGTTAAGGGTGGCTATGGCATAGCAGGTTATATTGGAGCAAAGAGCGAGGTGCTCACCGTGCGCAACTCTTACGTAGAGGCAGAAGGCAGCGGCAGCGGATCTATCTCACTCATCAGCGACCTCATCCTCGACAACTGCGCCATCACACAGCCCGTCGGTGCGGAGTTCGACGCCGACCAAAAGGCGGTAGTCCTGAATGGCGAGTTGCTTAAGTCGAAGGTTGTAATCGAGCCTATCACCAACAGCATCGGCACCGTGACAGCAGACGTGCCCGCCCGCAAACAAGGCATCTACAACCTTAACGGCGTAAAGCTGACCCAGCAATGGAACGACCTGCCCGCCGGCATCTACATCGTTGACGGTGTGAAGCGCGTGAAGAACTGATGCTGCTAACTAAGCAGATTCGGCTTGCAGCGCAATTATCGGATTAAGCAGATTCGGCTTGCTGCGCAATTATCGGATTAAACAGATTCGGTGGCGGCGGAAACAATCGACTAACCATAGCGGCGGTATCCTGCCGCCGCAGCAAGCAACAACACAAATTAATTTTTAACGAACACGAATAACACGAATATCACGAATATATAAAATGCTACATTCGTATAATTCGGGTTATTCGTGTTCGTTTTACAGCGATATTATGTGTTTAGAACATTCACAAACGATACCCACTTGGTGCTGCGGAGGCCAGAGACCTCCGCTACGGATGGATGCACGCTTAGAGTAGTAAAAAAGTCTGCGATTTTTTACTTTTTTTAGCTTTTTACCCTCTTGTCTTTATACGCAAATATAGTCCAAGTACCTCGACCAAAACTCTCATTCTGGAGATTCGCATACTCAAAAACGCGCCTTTTCATCTGACTTCGCAGCCCGAAAACCATAAAAATTGAGACTTTTCGGTGTAAAACGACGAGTTTTACAAACTTTTCGTGAGACTTTACCCTATAACTCTTGAGACTTTACCCAGTAAAAGCATAGCTATTACATGGTAAAGTCTCACGATAAGTTTGGTTTTGACGAAGCAAAAATTGCACACTTTTACACAAACCCCCACAACGCCCTGTAAACCATTCGTTTAGCGCTGCACACTCAAAACTCACAAAAAACGCGCAACCGATTTTGTTTTTGATTTTTCGCGAGTTATGAGCGGTCAAAAAATGCAAATATCGTCTTGGCAAAAAGTGTGCCATAGATTTCACCTCATCCGTCAACCAATATTCCTTCACGATTTCTTCTTTTATGTTGGTAAGTTTTTCTAACTTTCCTCTATAAAACAAAAATGAATATCTCCGCAAAAGGTAACTAAATATCGGTATAATTAAAATGAGGCGCACAAATTCCTTGACCCAAGCGCAAACAAGGGTCTACTTATATAGTTATACTTTCCTCTTCGAGTTTGTACTCAAACTGGCTTCCATAGCCGTCTGTCAGTATGGTTAATTTGTGGACGAGGTGTTACCATCACAAAGATAATAGCCTGCTGACGGGCGGTATATCGTGTTTATCCCTTTGTTCGGGATGTTTTACGATCAGTAGTGAAGTCAATGTAAATTGTGTTGTCATGCAACACATGCCAAACGGCGATGAGCATCTTTCTTGCCACAGCCACCAGGACCTTCATCTTGTTCTTTTTCCTCACTTGCGTATGATGGAATGAGAATCGGCTAAAGAAGCAGTCCTTCGTCCTGCTGGCTGCCCATGCACACTCTATGATTGTCTTGCGGAGATATACATTTCCGTGAGTAATGCTCCTCGACTTGATTTTCTTGTTGGATTCGTCGTTTCTCGGTTTTAGACCTCTCCATGAAGCGAGGTGGTTGGCCGTTTCGAACTTGTTCATGTCCGTTCCGATTTCAGCGATCAATGATGTGGCCGCACGTTCCTTTATGCCGGGTATGGTCTGTAACCGTTTCAACTCTTCGGGGAATTCCCTTTCACAAATCTCAAGCATTCTGGCTTGGCATTTTTCCTTGTGTGCCTCCGCCATGTCGAGTTCATCACGCAGTTGTGATATCATGTCTATCTCCGCAAGGCTTACCACGCCTTTTAGCGATGCTGTAATGACATCCATGCCGTGGTGGTTGATGATGCGCCCATGTATCAGCTTCACCAACTCTTCAGGGGCGGTAATCCCTTGTGAGATTGCTCTCACCACGGCTTTATAGCTTTTGCTGTCAACATTGGAAACGTAGTTGCTCAGACGTATGTTGCAGCGTTGCAGCACGGCATCAAGTTTGGACAGCTTTCTTACAATCTCCTCGTTGAGGTCGAATATACGGCGGTCGTACTGACGCAGCTGTTGGATTGTCTCAGGAGGTACGAAGCTGCCGCGTATGAGCTCCTTCATCGTACACTCGGCAATCCACTGCGCATCCTTCACGTCACTCTTGCGGCCAGGGAGCTGCTTGATGAAATAAGGGTTGGCAAGATTCAGTTTGAAGTGTGGAGACAGCACACGCCATATTGGAATCCAGTAGACGCTCGTGCTCTCCATTGACACCTCAACAACATGGTGATGAAGCATCAAATCACGCATTTCTTCCAACTGATAAGTTAAAACACCGAAAACTTTTTCAATAAGTTCTCCAAATTCGCTCAAAATACAAAGATAAACGCTATCTTTGTACTCAAATATCCCTCTCTTAGTAAGAGACGAATGGGGCAAGCCGCCATTTCGTGCTTTAATCGGGTTACGGATATTCTCGATAAAGACCACCAAAAGCTGAAAGGCAAAACAAAGAATAATAGAACTCCCTCGCTGTGTAAAAAAGGGCTTGGTCGCCTGTCGAGACACTGCTTGGGAGTTCTTTTGCGAAGATGGAACTTCCAAAAGTAATAAACAACATATCAGAGCGAGTAATAGATGACCTACAGATGAAGTTGTCTATCAAATCAACTGTATCTGTTGCTGCCGCATCCTTCTCCATCTATGCATACGAAGCATTGAAAGATGAACTTGAAAATGTTGATGAGTTGCGCTTTATCTTTACTTCGCCAACCTTTATCAAGGATAAGGCGAAGAAAGAAAAGAGGGAGTTCTTTATTCCGAAACTCAATCGTGAGCGCAACTTGTATGGATCTGACTTTGAAGTGAAGCTCCGCAATAAGTTGGAACAAAAAGCCATTGCCAAAGAATGTGCCGACTGGATTCGTCGAAAGGTTAAGTTTAAGTCCAATGCTTCTCAAGAAGAAATGGGAGGATTCCTGCATGTCCAAAATCAGAAGCCAAGCGCATACGTACCCTTCAATGAGTTCACAACAACAGAATTGGGCTGTGAACGAGGCAATGCGATTTATTCGATGGTCAATGTCATGCCATCACCTTTCGCGGAGGAATACCTGAAGATTTTCAACGAACAATGGCAAAATTCTGATAAGTTCAAGGATGTAACGGCACAGGTGCTGGAGTATATCGAAACGGTCTATAACGAGAATGCCCCAGAGTTTATCTACTTCATCACGCTCTACAACATCTTCAACGAGTTTCTTGAAGATATCAGCGAGGATGTTTTGCCCAATGAGGCTACAGGATTCAAGAACAGTGTAATATGGAACAAGCTATATAACTTCCAGCGCGATGCTGCTCTTGCCATCATCAACAAACTCGAAAAGTATAATGGCTGCATCCTTGCCGACTCCGTTGGTCTCGGCAAAACCTTCACCGCTCTTTCGGTCATCAAGTATTACGAGAACCGCAACAAATCCGTGCTTGTGCTTTGTCCCAAGAAGCTCTATGACAACTGGAGCACCTTCAAGACCAACTACAAGAACAATCCGTTGGTGGCAGACCGCTTGCGTTATGACATTCTTTTCCATAGCGACCTAAGTCGTGAGCGTGGTATGTCGGCAGGTATCGACCTCGAACGCATCAACTGGGGCAACTACGATCTGATTGTCATCGACGAGAGCCACAATTTCCGTAATGGCGGCAACGTGGATGACGAGGATTTAGATGACGAGATGGAGCAGGATGAGCCACGTAAGGAAAATCGTTATCAGAAATTGATGAAGAAGGTTATCCGTGCAGGTGTCAAGACCAAGGTACTGATGCTGTCGGCTACTCCTGTTAACAACCGCTTCAACGACTTGAAGAACCAGTTGCAACTGGCCTATGAAGGTCATGCGGAACAGATTGATGACGCCCTAAATATAGGGCGAAGCATAGACGACATATTCCGCAATGCACAGTCGGCTTACAACAAATGGGCAAGACTACAGCCGGAGCATCGTACCACGGAACGGCTGCTTGAAGAACTCAGTTTCGACTTCTTCGAGTTGCTTGATGCCGTGACGATAGCCCGTAGTCGTAGCCATATCGTCAAGTATTATGATACCAAGGATATTGGCAAGTTCCCAACTCGCCTTGCTCCAATATCACGCCGCCCAAAGCTCACAGACCTCAATGAGAGTATAACTTTCAGCGATATTGCCGAGCAACTCAACAAACTGAACCTCAGCATCTACACACCATCGCTGTATATCTTCGACAGCGTGAAGGACGACTACGATATTAACATGGAGGGTTCTGGTATCTCTATTGACGGACGTGAGAAGGGTTTGCGAAAATTGATGGCTACCAACCTCTTGAAACGATTGGAGAGCAGCGTCAATTCTTTCCGCCTGACATTGGGACGAATCACTGACTACATTGAGCAGACTCTTTCTGTCATTGGCGGTAACAGCGACGGAGCAATTGACGTGACTACCTTTACCGATGTCCTTGACAGTACCGACAGTGAGAACGACCCCTTTGTGGGCAAGAAGTCAAAGATAAGCCTTCGGGATATTGATGTGGTCCGTTGGTCGAATGACTTGCGACACGACCTTGAGATTCTGAAACTGCTTCTCCTGATGCTGAAGGACATCACCCCTACCCACGACTGCAAGTTGCAGATGCTTGTCTCGGACTTGAAAAAGAAGTTTTTACAACCTATAAATGAGGGCAACAAGAAGGTGCTTATCTTCACAGCCTTTGCCGATACTGCCGACTATCTTTACGAACAGTTGGCTGACCGCATCAAGACCGAATGTGGCTTGAATGTGGGGCTGATAACCGGCAACACCGATGGTCGATGCACCATTCCGAAGTTCCCGATGTCGTTCAATAACGTGCTGACCTTCTTCTCGCCAGTATCAAAAGACCGCGATGTCCTGTTCCCCAACGCAACCGAGGAAATTGACGTGCTCATAGCCACCGACTGTATCTCCGAGGGTCAGAACCTCCAGGATTGCGACTACCTGATCAACTACGACATCCACTGGAACCCCGTGCGTATCATCCAGCGCTTCGGACGTATCGACCGTATAGGCAGCCGTAACGAGGTCATACAGCTTGTGAACTACTGGCCAGACATCGAGCTGGATAAATATATCGAGCTGAAAGGACGTGTAGAGAGCCGAATGAAGGCAACGGTCCTGACGAGTACGGGCGATGACAACCTGCTTTCTGCCAACGAGAAGGGCGATCTCGAATACCGCAAGAACCAGTTGAAGAAACTTCAGGAGGAAGTGGTCGATATTGAGGATATGGACACTGGCATCAACATCATGGACTTGGGGCTCAATGAGTTCCGTCTCGACCTGCTGACATACATAAAGCAGCATCCCGATGTTGAGCACGCTCCATTCGGCATGAATGCTGTAGTCGGGGCTTCCGACTTGGCAAAGCCTGGTGTGATATACATTCTGAAGAACAGGAACGCAGGTGTCAATATCGACAAGATGAACCTGCTACACCCCTTCTATATGGTCTATATCGCTGATGATGGAACGGTCATCTGCGACCATCTGCAGCCCAAGAAACTGCTCGACGTGATGCGCCATGTATGTAAAGGGCACGACAAGCCCGACAAGGCACGCTGTGTCATCATCAATAAGGAGACTTGCGACGGTCGTAAGATGCAGCATTACAGCGACCTTCTTGCCAAGGCCATCGACAGCATCATCACCGTCAAGGAGGAATCAGACATAGACAGCCTCTTCTCTGTGGGCGAATCTACCGCTCTGTTGGGCGAGGTGAAGGGGCTGGACGATTTTGAGTTAATCACCTTCCTGATTATTAGATAGCCTATGATTGACCTGAAGTTTCCACCGACAACCATAGTGGGCAAGCCTGTACCGAAGAATGCCTTTTACAAGCATCTGGAAGTGAACGCCAAGGTAAAGCAGCACTTTGTAGATGATGTGGCAAGCATTAATTGGCTCTACAAACTGGCTCCCTCCACTATCAATGTAGAGGATGGCAAGCTGGTGCATGAGATAGTGGTTTTCTCCGCCGTGCTGAAAGACAAGGACTGCCCCAACGATGTATTTCTTTTCATCGACCGGAATATGCCGCGTCATGTGGTGTTCATCCTGGAATATGATAACCGATACAAGGTGCTGCTCAACTATAAATCGTGGAAAGACGGGCAGAACAGTCAGTTCGATATTATCAAGACCTTTGCAACGGACTGGCTGACAGCCGAACGGCTGTTGCTGACACTCGAAGGTCAGACGATGGATGCCCTCTATGAGGCAATGGCCGGACAGATTTCTGGCTTCGGCACAAGGAAGGCTGAAGATACCAAACGTATAGTGGAGCTGGAAGGGCTGATAGACAAAGCAAAGCGAGAGGTGGAAAGCATCCAGAAACGCATACGTAACGAACGCCAGCTGAACCGTCAGATGGAGCTGAACGGAGCGGCACGAGGCTTAAAGAAGCAGATTGCCCAATGGCAAAATGAATTACAGGAAACGAAGTTCGTGAACTCCGATAAAAAATATACAACACAGTGAACAATTGAAGCAATAAAAAGATATATAACTATGGAAAGTCCTGAAAGATTAAGCTTACAGTCAGCCGATGGAGCGCAACTCAACCTTGATGCGCTCTATCAGATTGCTCCTTCGTGCTTCACGGAGGCAGCTGACCCCAAGACAGGTACAATCAAGCGTATGGTGAATTTCGACACCTTGCGCCAGTTGCTGGGCGATGATGCAGTAGAGGATGCTCCTGAGGCCTATGAGTTCAACTGGGTGGGCAAGCAGGCGGCTCGTGCCGAAGTGTTGCGCCCTATCAACAAGACACTCCGTCCTGTTAAGGAGGATAGCGTGGATTGGGATAACACGCAAAATCTCTACATAGAGGGCGACAACCTTGAAGTGCTGAAACTGCTCCAGAAGTCATATCTTGGTAAGGTGAAGATGATTTATATTGATCCACCTTACAATACGGGTAATGACTTCGTATATCATGATGACTTTGCTCGTTCGCAGGCTGAGGAAAATTTGGCAGCAGGAAATGTGGATGAACATGGTAATCGCTATATCAAGAATACGGATTCCAATGGTCGTTACCATTCGGATTGGTGCTCGATGATTTATTCACGTTTGATGGTGGCAAGAAGTTTGTTAAAAGACGATGGAGTCTTGTTTATATCAATAGGCGAGCATGAAGTAAGAAATTTACGTAACATTTGCGATGAGGTTTTTGGTGAACACAACTTTATTTCAACTATTTCATGGGTTTCTAAGAGTGGTGGCTCAGGAGATGAAAAAAATATAATTAGCGCTACTGAATATATAATAGTTTATGCAAAAAATATAGATAATGTTGAATTAGGTAAAGAACCTATTGATACTGAAGATGAAAAGTATAATTTATCTGATTTTCATGTTAAAGAAAGAGGTAAATATGTTCTAAAGAAACTTGATTTCAGAATGACAAGTTTACATTATACAGAGAGTCTAAATTATCCGGTAACAGATCCCGATGGCAATGAACTTTGGCCAGGTGGTGAAAGTTATCGCCAAGATGGTGGCTGGAATTGGAGATGGAGCAAACAAAAAGTCGAGTGGGGGTTAAAAAACGATTTTTTGGAGTTTAAGAAGAATCGTGGAAAATGGACTCTCAATTCAAAACAATATCAGAATGTCGATAATAATAACAAACCCATCGATAGGCGAATTGCATATAAGAATTTTATTCTGTCTTCGGAATTTAACACTACACAAGGAAGTCGTATGGTGGTAGATTTTTTTGGCAGCAAAATCTTTGAATATGCAAAGCCTGTTGGGTTGATAGAGAAGCTTTTGCTTATATCTAATGCAACTGATAAAGATATAATATTAGATTTCTTTTCAGGTTCAAGTAGTACGGCTCATGCAGTCATGCAACTTAACGCAGAAGACAACTTCACCCGTAAGTTCATCATGGTACAACTCCCTGAAAAAGCAGCAGAAGACAGCGAAGCCTACAAAGCAGGCTACAAAAACATCTGCGAGATCGGCAAAGAGCGCATCCGTCGTGCCGGAAAGAAAATCAAGGAGGAGTCTCCTCTTACCACACAAGACCTCGATACAGGCTTCCGTGTATTCCGTGTGGATAGCAGCAACTATGAAGAAGTTGAGCATACACCAAAAGACTGGAATCAGGACCAGCTTGATCTCTTCCTGAATAACATCAAGAGCGACCGCACAGACCTTGACCTGCTGTTTGGCTGCATGCTCGACTGGGGCGTACAGCTGTCCTTGCCAATGACTACGGAGGAAGTGGATGGCAAGAAGATCTACACCGTCAACGAGGGTGACCTTGTGGCTTGCTTTGCCGATAAGGTGACGGACAATGTGGTGAGGACCATGGCTGAGAAGCTACCTCTGCGTGTCATCTTCCGCGACAGCTGCTTTGAGCGCGATGCCGACAAGATAAACATCTATGAGACATTCAAACAGTTGTTGGACTGGAGCGACCAGGAGGTAGTCAAAAACATCAGAGTGATATAAGCCATGCAGATAAGATATAAACATCAGCGATTCCAAGCCGAAGCCGCACGCGCTATCGCCAACGCTTTCACTGGTCAACCTAAGAGTGACGGGCTGAGTGACCATACCGTTGACCAAGGCAAGAATAAGGGGCTTTATGCTCTCGCTGGTTTCGGTAATAAGAATGTCGTACTCGCCCGTGAAGCTGTCTGCGAGAATGTGCGTGCCATACAGACTGAACAGGGATTGAAGCCTGCTGATTACCTGCAAGACTTGCAGGGTGTGGGCATGGCGTTCACCATCGAGATGGAAACGGGTACGGGCAAGACCTATACCTATATCAAGACCATGTACGAGCTGAATGAGCGTTATGGCTGGACAAAGTTCGTGGTGGTTGTCCCCAGCATAGCCATACGCGAAGGTGTGCTGAAGAGCTTTGAGAGTATGCAGGAGCATTTTGCCCGGGAGTACAACGGTAAGCGCATGCAGTACTTCGTCTATAACTCCAAGCAGCTCTCTAAGATTGATGCCTTTGCCAGCGATGCCGGTATGCACGTGATGATTATCAACACGCAAGCCTTCAACTCGTCGATGAACGAGGAAAAGAGTAAGGGCGCAAGGGCTGACAAGGCGGCACGCATAATCTTCGACAGGCGTGATGAGTTTGGCAGCCGTCGTCCTATCGACGTGCTCAGCCAGTGTCACCCTATCATGATTATCGATGAGCCTCAGAGTGTGCTGGGCGTGGATAAGGGCAACAAGACTCGCAAGGGATTGGCGCAGTTCAAGCCCCTGTTCACCCTGCTCTATAGTGCTACGCACCGTAAGGACGACATCTACAACATGATGTTCCGACTGGATGCCATCGATGCCTATAACCAGAAACTTGTCAAGAAGATTGAGGTGAAGGGCATCAGGCAGATAGGCTCTACGGCTACCAACGGCTACGTCTATCTGGAGGAAATCATCATCAGCAAAGGCAATCCACAGGCTCGCATCAGCTTTGACGTGAAGACGGCAACGGGCACCAAGCAGACAAGCAAGGTGGTTGGAGAACAGTTCGATTTATATGCCCAGAGTGGAGAACTGAACGAATACAAGAACAACTTTATTGTGGAACGTATTGACGGACTGGAAGGCACCGTCCGCCTTGTCAATGGCTTGGTGCTGCATGAGGGTGATGCCGTGGGTGCTGTCAACGAAGACTACTTGCGCCGCATTCAGATTCGCGAGACCATCCGCACCCACTTGGAGCGTGAGCGACAGCTGTTTGGGCAGAATATCAAGGTGCTCAGCCTCTTCTTCATCGACCATGTGGACAGCTACCGCCTGTATGACGGTCCGGAGACGAAAGGCAAGTTTGCCAAGATGTTTGAGGAGGAATACAGGAACGTACTCTCTGAACTCATGCCAACATTTGGCGATGAGGCCTATCTGCGTTATCTCTCCGACCCGCGCAATGCAGCGGAGAAAGTGCATCAGGGCTATTTCTCGATGGACAAGAAGGGCAAGGTGGTTGAATCAAAGGGGAAAGAGGGCGAGAACGAGGAACGAGCCTTTGACCTCATCATGAAGGACAAGGAACGCTTGTTGTCGCTGAAAGAACCAGTGCGCTTCATCTTCTCACACTCTGCATTAAAGGAGGGCTGGGACAATCCGAATGTGTTCCAGATATGCACGTTGAAGAACTCGGACAACGAGACAAAGAAGCGTCAGGAGGTGGGACGTGGCATGCGCCTGTGTGTGAACCAGAACGGAGAACGGCAGGATGCCGATGTGCTGGGTGACCACGTCTTTGATACCAATATTCTCACCGTCATAGCCAGTGAGAGTTATGATGACTTCGCCAAGAAACTCCAGACAGAAATGGCTGAAGCATGTGGCGACAGACCCATCATCATCACTCCAAACCTGTTTGAGGGTAAGCCGTATACTAAGGCCGACGGCATCTACGGGCGCTTTGATCTTGCACAAGCACGTGCCATCTACAATGCCCTTATACGTCAAGACTATGTTGACGACGAAGGAGCATTGACAGCTGAATATCATGAGGCTAAGCGGAATGGAACTCTTGACTTTGATAGGATGAACGATATGAAGGATGGCATCATTGCTGTCCTCGACACGGTGTTCAATCCGTCATCTGTCAAGCCGGAAGACGCTCGGAAGCCAAAGGCTGCGCACTTCCAGAAGGATAACTTTGACAAGAAGGAGTTCCAGAATCTTTGGAAACGCATTAACCAACGTACTTACTATCAGGTGAACTTCGACACATCAGACTTGGTTAAAAAATCTATCAAGGCATTAGACGATAACCTGAAGGTGACGGAGATACGTATTGTGGTAGAAGGCGGTTCGCTTGACAGCATTCGTGATAAAGAATCATTGGAGGCAGGCGTAGCCATGACCCAGGGAAACACTCGCACTATTCATGTGACGGAAGCTGTTGGCAAGGGAGTGACATACGACCTTATCGGCAAACTGGTAACGGCTACTGGATTGACACGTAAGTCTATCGTGAAAATTCTGAAAGGCATCAAGCCCACTACCTTCCATCTGTTCAAGCTGAATCCGGAAGAGTTCATCATCAAGGCAGGTTTGATTATCAATGACTGCAAGGCGCTTGCCGTTATCCAGTGTATTAAGTACGAGAAACTGAACGACAAGTTCTCTACCGACATCTTCACCGAGAACATGCTGCGTGGCAAGTTGGGCATCAACGCCATCGAATCCACCAAGTCGCTCTATGACCTCGTGGTGCTCGACAGCATGGGAACAGAAAAGAACTTTGCAGAATCGCTGGAGCATGAAGATGACGTGGTGGTCTATACCAAGCTGCCCAACGGCTTCTATATCAACACGCCTATGGGCAAGTACAATCCTGACTGGGCAGTAGCCTTCAGGGAAGGCAGTGTCAAGCACGTCTATTTTGTGGCTGAGTCCAAAGGCAATGACTTGCAGAATAGTCAACTCCGTGGCTCTGAGGAAAGCAAGATTGAATGTGCCCGTCGTCACTTCAAAGCTATCAGTGATAACGGCTATATCTACGATGTCGCCAAAGACTACAAGTCATTATATGACATTGTGACAAAGTAATTTGCTTATCTTCGTGCTAATAATTTCGGGCGGAAACTGCGATGTCTTGCAAGTTTCCGCCAGAGATGTTTTTGTTTCCTATGGTTAAATGATTTACAGAACAGTCTGCTTATAGTGTGCATCCACACGATTTTTGAGTGAGACAGTGATTGTCCCCGTGCCCTTTATATCAATTTACAACTAATAATCCAACTTAGCAATTGCTGCCTGGTCATCCATTTCTTTTGCCATGCTTTGATATTGCAGAGAAAGGTCTTCGAAAACCTTAGCTACATGAGGATATAATAGCTGGCATTTCTTACTCAGTTCCATAAAGTATTCCGCATTATTCCTTTCAATATCTCCTCCATCATAGCCCCCACGTGATGTAAAACCTCTTTTGTTAAACATCCCAATACTATAATTATGGAAAAGAGACTCCGAATCAAGTTCTTCCATCAAGCCAAATAGTACCATTGGAGGCCAGTTCTTCACACCTTCAGGATACTTTGCAAACTGCTCTCCGACATGATGATATGCAAACTTTTCCCTATCCTTCACTTTCGCCAGCTGAATAACCTTCGAGATCCATTCTTTTAAATAGTCTAAATCAATATTGCCTTCCTTATCAACACCGGGAATTTTGTCCCACTCCCTTAGTATATAAAAAGCACGCAATGCATTGTTCTTCTTAACAACAGACTCCTCTTCTGACTCTTCCGGATCATTATCCAATTCCGTTCCATGTTCGGGCCTATATAAATATGTCAGGAGCTCCACAAACAGCTGAGGTTCCTCAACCATCTTTTCATAAATCAAACTGACAATCGATTTAGAGGTTTGGTGTTGCATAAGCGGAACTAACATCCATTCCAATTTGAATAGCATCTCCTTATCTGCATCGGTGCGTTTATGAAGCTCTTCCATATAGTTTCCCAATGCTAGCATATTGATTCTTTCGTTCACGTCTAAAGAGCAATTGAGACACTCCACAAGGATATTCTGGAGTATTTCCGTAGGTAGTTCTTTGCAATAATGCCATGATCCATTCAAGGCATCTAACGAGCGACCTACAGACCGCATTTTATTCAAGACATATGTCGTATTCTCTCCATATGGCCCGTATGTACCACCATGATAGTTTGTCCAATACTGGTTCTGAATCCCTTCTGGTAAAGTATCAAGAAAAACGAACAAATCTTGAGAAGGCCACATATATAAAAGGAATGTAGAAGCATCTCCCTCCGACATCGAAGAATACATGCTTTCATATAATTTGATTAGTTCCTGCTCGCCTACAGCACCTTCATACCCCCGTATATACCCATTAACAAATTTGTTCTCCTCCTTATTTGAAATCAAAGCTAATACTTGTTCAGTCAATCCATCATAAGCATAGAAAACGCCTAAAGTTCGTCCATATTCATATGGCTCCTTTATACTATTTCTAATATCAAGAATATTTTCTAACGAAAGATTGTCCAACCATTCTTTTACTGCACCTTTTCGAATCTTATCCAATGCCCTCATATTATCATAAGGGTCGTTCCCCTCCTCTTCATCTTTTTCATTAGGGAAGCGAGGAGACGATTCATCAAAGAGCCATTTATTCCTTTCTACAAGATCTGTCGGAGTTAGAACTTCGTATGCTGTTTTTATATTACTTTTTTCTTCATCGGTTATTCGCAAATCATTGTCTGGCTTTATGACATTCTGGTACCATAACGTTTCACGAAGTTCTTTTCTCGTTTCAGGGTATTGACCTGTTAAAGAACCTACCGTTTCTCTTATCCAGACCACAAGCTTCTTTCTAAACACATATGGTATATGTTCAATTTTATCAATAAGTTCAGCCATTTTATGATCATCACCATCATATACTGCCATTAATTTATCTACTGCGAACTCCGTTGTTTTCCAAATATCCGCATAAGTTGCCCCTTTCGGTGCTACCATATCGTAGCCACGCCACTTAAGTTGATGTGTTCCTGATGAAACTCCGTGTTCCTTAGGTAGCAATGAAATCAACAAATCCCAATTCTTTGAGTTCTTGGATTTCAACAACTCTTCAAATATAGCGAACCTTTGTTCAATCGTTGCTGTTGTATGAGGCAACCAAGGCAAGTAAATTTCAACAAGGCTGTTAAATGGTCGGTTGCTCAGCCTTCCTCCAGGGTCTTTCTCTGACAATAATAACAGGATTTCTGTCACGTCTTTCAATGCTTTAGGCAACCAAGCAAGGCTCTCCAACGCCCAAAGCAAATAGGGATGAGTGCTTTCAGGCGCAATGATGCCTTCCTTCTCTATGAACATAGACATCACGGCCGAATCCTCTTCTAATAGTGAACGCTTTACCTCAGATAAGAACACAGAAGGAGAAGCCTCTGCTATAAGAGGTAATACCTTCGCCAAACTATTCCATCTTGAAGCACTCGCTCCATCTATTACCTTTCGCAACACTTCATCCACTGTCTTTTGCAATGAGCACTTCCCTTTTATAATTTGATTACCATGCCATGCAAGAATAATAAGTGAATTAAGCAGGCCTTGTTTTATTTGATGAGAATACGTTTCATCCTCACATGTTAATACCTTTACTGAGATATTCTTTAATTCCTCAATCTCTTCTTCTCCGATATGACCAGACATATCGGACCATAAAGATAGAGGTGAGGTAATTCTCCAAAGTGTGCCTACAGACATGACGGGTGGAACGGGCTTTTGAGACCAACGTGTCATTGATGTTTGGAAATCTTTATATTCCATTTTTGACAATGAGGCCATAACCTCTTTATCACCATCACAATTCTCATTCCATCTCTCAACGATAAGCGCAGGCACAATTTCTATAACATCATCCTTATACAACCAGTCCACCCGAAATGTAGGGAAGCCTAAAGTCTTTTTTATCATAGTAAGATTGCACGAACAATCTTTGACGAGCCTTCTTGATTTTTCCTCCTCTATACCACTTTTCAATAAAGCGCTTTCTAATCGGAATCTGTCTGGACTGGGGAGTTCTACAACCTCCGAATTGAAGTCATCACCAGGTCCTAATGGTACAAGAACAATCTTACCATGATTTACTGGTTGGAACAAGACAGAAGGATCTTCAAACTCCTCTGGTACAAGGTTTATCATTCCTCGTTGAGCACCCATTTGTCTGAATGCGGCCTTATCGTCCACCACAACAGTTCTGGCATAAAAATCCTTTTGTTCTTTTTCTGGGAACAACATTCCTGCCGCCAATATAAAAGCCAAAGCCTCTTCTTTTGATGAGGCTCGATATGCTCTTATAGTTTGGCTGCTGAGTGAGTCTTTCAACTGCATAGCAATATCCTCTCGCCCTGCAGTAAAGAAGGACGCATCTAATTTAATATCTTTCCATTCCAAGAGTTCTTTCAAACGCTCACTGCCAGATATTAAGTTGTTTGCCGGCATGCCTACCAATTTTGAAAACCAAATATCTACAGAAGGGACTGACAGAATCCATTGCACAAGCAATGTACTATCATAAACCCTGACATCTTTCCAAATACATTCCTTCTTTTTCTCTTCTTCCCAGTCTTTCTTGTTGCCCCAACACCTTGGTGTCATAAATAAGAAAGTGGTCTCAGCCTTGTTTAATCCTTTATAATCTTTCTCTGTTCTTGTGGTATAATCCCCCTCTGCCTTAGTTTTGAAATCTTTATTAGTCCCAAACTCTAGAATGCACTTCCCTTTGGGAATATACGCTGATCCCTGACTAGTTTCAACTTCTCCATCAAAACCGCCCATATTCACGGCACTCCCAAATGGAATATTACACTTCGTCAACTCTGGTGTCGAAGCATATACCAACTTTAGAACCAACAGGGGGAAATCACCTTTGGCATTATTGGTGTCTGCCCATTGCTCTATTTGTGACCTATCTAACAACATCGTATATTGATTTTTTAATTAATCATACTGATTTATCCCTTTATACAGTTCTTTTATATCCAGAAGTTTTTTACCTATACCCGTTCAGCTTTTCCATCAACCTCCCCAGCTCAGAGTAAGTATAATCTCTGTCACTCTCCAGCTTCTCATCCATTGAACGATTGGCATTGGCCATAGCCTTTTCAAGACTGCCACCATTGTGTTCAAAGTAATTGTGTAGTCCTTTGGTCTTGATGAAGAACTCTATCGTCTTCCGATACTCGACGCATTGGTTTAAGTCTTTGAGCAATGGTTCTTGTGTTTCGTATGGACGTGAGGTGTAACGGAAATAATAGAGGAAGAACAGTTCTGTGCAGCGGTGAGTCTCGAAGAACTCCACCTCGCAGTAGATGCCTTTCTTGGGTTTATTGATAGACTTGGCATACTTTGCTTTGAGCTTCTGGTATTGTGAACGCTCAAGTTCTTTGTCCTTCGTATCCATGTCGATGATACAGAAGATATGGCTGTAACCCATTGCCACACCCTCTGCTATCTTGGCATCCAGTTCCTTGATGTTGGTATGCTTCGGATAGTCTGGCTTGATGGTCAGACGCTTGAACACGTCGCATAGGGACTTGAAGTAGAAGAACTCCGTTGGCCCCTCACCAAGGATGAGTGCTGTTTGTCGTAGCTTTCCCATATCAGTCCTCCAGATTTATAAAGATACTACCAAGTTCTGGTTTGGCTCCCAATCTACCAATGCGGTATGAATTGTAAAGCGACAGGTTCTTGTGCAAGCCGAAGGAATCGCCACGGGCATATTCGGACGAAGCTGTATCCTTGTTCTTCTCGACAAACCACACCACACCTCTGTTCTCGTTAATCATATCCTGCGACAAGAGAGTGGTCTCCTGACTCGTGATAACCAATTGCGACTTGTCAGAGTTAAAGATGAAGACATTGAGATAGTAGTACAACAAGTCGTTGTGCAGATCCTCACCCAGTTCATCAAGATAGTACACGTGAGGACTCGTTATCAAGTCGTATAATGCATCAAGAATGCGGATGTACTTCTGAGTACCCTTAGACTGCCATCTGAGCGGAATATCAAAGTCGCCATTGTCGGAATGGTTCAAGAAAGTGATGGAATCTGTAGTAGGCTTTAACAGGACGTCTTTCATTTCCTCTGGGATATTCTCTTTCCGGATGCGCTCCCGGAAATCATTGGGCACAAATCGGTCCTCCACAACAGGTCGATATTCCAGAATGTTCAAGTCTGCCTTCTGAAGCATCGTGTTATAGAACTTACGCTTCTTCGGATTGCTGTAAGCATCCTTCAAGATTTCAACAAGTCCCTTTGCTACATCACCGTCCACATCGTGATAATTGGACATAATCCAAGCGTGAAGCGTGTTGAATGGAGCAATGTCTTCTTTCAAGGCTGCCTTCCGGCAAACGGACAGCACACTGTGGTTGTTCAATGTGTTTTCGCGGATGCTTTCCTGCGTCTTGACTTGCAGTTTGAGACTCGCACCAAACTTGATGTCTGCCTGTACATTCTCACCCACAAAACTGCGCTCGTAGAACAGCGATTTGGATTTATTGGGGTAATAGTACAAGGCTTCACTCAGGATGTGCTTGTCGTTGAACTTGACATCATAATCATATCTGGTGCCATCGGCATAGAATGATACGTGCATTTCCGTTGGTTCATTTTTGGTGAGCACAAATGGTATGCAACCGCCAATTTCGACTGTTGCATCAGACTTTGGCATGACCAATAGGCGGAACACCTCATTCATGGCTATCAGCATATTCGACTTGCCCGAAGCGTTTGAACCATATAGGATGCCTAACTTGTACAAGAACACACCATCAGCCACTTCGGTGACAAGTTCTGAAGAAGGTCCCTTGGCCACGAAGCTTAATTCCTGCTTGTCGCGAATGGAAAGATAGTTCTTCACCCAAAAATCTCGTATCATGTCACAATATTTTGTCTATTATCGTAATTTTACTACAAAAATACAAATGATTTTGAAACAAATACCACATTTATCATTCATTTTTGTAATTATGATTCGCTTTTTATGTAAATTTAACTATATAATAGGTGCCGAGATAGTAAATTGACACCAGTTTGTGCTCCGAAGTTGTTATCCGATAGCTTATTTTCCCTCTTGCACATCAGTAACACGACTGAATTGGTAGAAGTTCGCGATTCCCCTCTTGACGTATTCACACGCGCGTAATATAAAATATGGTATTATCATCGTCCTCAAACTTATACCCCAAAGCCAGTAGGTTGTTCAAAGTAAAACTGCGACAGACCGTCGCAGTTTAAAATCTCCATCGAAGGAATCATCCACTTTAAGTCATAATAATAACTCAAATTCTGCACATTTTAGTGTTTTTTTGTTGTAAGTTCAAGATAGAAGTGCAATTTTCAGGTAGAGGTAAAGATAAAATCTAAT
>OGXY01000515.1_pt1 | contig 35070 bp, 38 predicted proteins | sample 1576411 | NCBI WGS metagenome assembly OGXY01 (sample SAMEA3541498, study PRJEB24748) | human gut metagenome | biome: human gut; feature: human-associated habitat; material: faeces | place: China | collected 2012 | reverse complement strand
GATATGTACGCTGGGGAGGCCGGACAAGTCCGGCACTTCCCCATAGCTCTGCACCCGGCCCGGCTGCACGTCGTAGCCGTATCCCTGGAGTATGCGGGCAAGCTCCAGCTCACCCGCACGGCCTTTGCGCTGGCTTGCCCTACCCATTGGAATCTCCATTCAGCTCGTTGCTGATCACCTCCAGGTGCTCCGCAATTTCCTCCAAAGCCTGCGCAATCTTCACTACTACGTTGTATGTAGCATCATTCATGGTTTCGCTGTCTCCCTTGCTTTTTGTCCTGCGCATCTTGTGGAAATCATGGAAATGATGGAATTTATGCCGCATCATTTCCATTGTTTCCATCGTTTCCAGCTATAGCCGGGTTAATAAAATATGCTATCTGAGTCCGATTGTTATACCCCACATCGGTTTCAACTTCCTGGAGGTATCTGCGCTCTACCAGGATATTCAAGGCTGCTGTCATGTCCTCCGCTTTTCCAAATTTTCCGCGGCACAGCCTGGTTAGTTCTGAGCGGGTCACCCTGTTCAGCCGGACAGCAGACAGACGCTTTAGAATATACTTTGCATCCGCTTGGCTTTCGTTTGCCCCCATGAGCTGATAGGCGGCCTCTGCGTGGCCGGAAAAGAACTCCCCGAGACTTGTAGCTGAGGCCATAGTTTCCGCGCTTATGGGGGAGTCTGTGGGCGGCCCCAGGCACTCCGCTGCGTGCATCAGCGCCGCGATACGGACAACGGCCCCGGTCAATTTGCCGCCCCAGTCCCGCATGAACTCCCACTCGTTGCCCAGCTTCTTTTCTATGTACGCCTGGTAGCTCTTGCGCACCTCGTCGGCCTCCGGGGAAAGCCTGATGATACCGCTCCCCTGGTCACTCAGAATCCGGCGCACAAACGCCCGGTATTCATCACGCACACGGTCAGGGACAGGCGGCGGGGAGATTGCCCGGTGTCCAACTTTTGATTTGCAGACAGCATATAGGAATCTTCCACACAATCCCCGCCCCCGGAAGGTGGAGTTATTCATTACCCCATTCAGAACGTCCGGCTGAATGGTAAGCATCATAGTCAGGCGCGGGGCCTTTATGTGGTTTGCTTTCCGTCCGATCCGGTCAACGGTAATCGGATCACCAGAATGGCCCTTTAGGTAAATATCAAAATTGGCTCCCTTTTCGTAGCGCCCCGCCATGCTGTCAAATACTCCGCCCTCGGCGGAGGACACGGTGATGCAGCCGCCTTGCGCGTCCATGATGTCCACCAGCTTCTCCGGCGTGGTATCGTCCGCCAGGAGGCGAAAGGGGTGCTTGTCCTTAAACTCCGCAAGCTGCGCGGACAGCTCCAAAGCCTCCGCCCGCATTTCCTCGAAGTTCGCTTTACCTTTGGCGGCGCTGTTCTTGGCCGCCTCCAGGGCCTTTTCCAGCAAGGCCCGCTCGGTCTGGTTTTGTGCAATCTCGGCGGCCTCCGCCGCTCTGACCTCGGCCTCATACTCATAGATTGGTTTATTCAGCGCGGAGATTACGGCGCTCTTTCGTTCACCAGGGGGCGCAACTGCGGAGGAATAGAGGCAAAGCGGTTCCCGCCAGTCTCGGGTAACCTCAACCTCATATCTTCTCTGAAATGCCGTTGCCAGCACGCCGAGCGATAACGTGCCGCCCATTTCCTCCGGGGTCTGTGTACTCTCGGCCAGACACTCCACAAAGGCCCCCAGCGGGCCGGGAAGTGCTTCCACCGGAAAATCCGGGGTCTGAATTTCGTCAAAGGGGATCGGCTTCTCCCAACCTGTGGCACGCGGGCCAAAAGCCTCCAAAGGATTGCCGCCTCTGTCCACAATGGCCTTTGCAGCGTCCGCCATCTGCTGGCAGGTGAAGTCGTTTCGGCTTTTCAGCGTTTCCACCTCGTCCAGCGTGAAGCCCAGTTCAAGTAAATAATTGAGGGGATCACCCAATGGTATCACCTCTCTGCCTGTTCAATGGCCTGGGCTGACTTCATAATCTCCCCGGCCCTGTGGCGCATGGAGCGCACGCAGGCGGCCCGCTCGTGCTCGGTGGCGGGTAGATAGTACCCCGTGGCGTTATCCGCCAGAATGGGCCTCCCTTCACGCCGCTCCCGCTCGATCATCAGGCGCACCGTGCGCCCGTCCAGGCCCGTCAACTTCTCCAGCTCCCGGCGGGGTATCGCGTTCTCACGCCCGTGGCTGAGAAGATCCGCAATTTTCCGTTGACCGCTAGGGCCCTGGGTGATATGCTTGTGGTGGGAATTGCTGCTTGTCCGCTGCTTTTCCTGTCCTGCCCGTCTGGATGTTGCCGCATCCGGGCGGGCTCTCTTTTCTGCTTTCGCCATGTGCTTACCCCCTTAGAACCTCAGTACCAGCAGAGGGGCTAAACAAAAATTCCTCCAGCCTGTCCAAATCCAGCAGATACTTTCTCCCGGCTTTTGAACTGGGGATTTCCCCTGCAATCACCTTCCGCCTGATCGCCGTCTTGGTCAAAGCTGTATCCGGGTCAATGGCCCTGACATACTCGGCCACTTGGTCAATCGTTCTCATTCGCATAAAATACAACCTCCCAGCGTGTTCTTTGGTATGGAACACCTATATGATACAATATGTCATAATGTTCTGCAACTTTTTGCTATATCCATAAAGGGTGGTGTATTGTATCGAATAAGTTCCGAAAAGCTAGAAGCAAAGCTTAGTTCAAAAAACTAAAGCGCAGATAAACAGGCCAAAATGATGCATAATAATTCTAATAAAACAAATAATTATTGAGTGAAAAGAATATAGCAAATAAATTTTGGGCATTTTAACAAAGAAAAACCAGCCTGGGGAGGGGAGTATGGGGTTAAGAACTCAGGAGCGTATTTAGCGCACATTTGGCGCACAAGAATATAAAAAAACGCCGCAGTCTATGACAGACTACGACAGAGGCAAACCCGCAAACCATTGGAATATCAAGGATTATGAAAGGTTATAAAAGAAGGTAAAAAGAGGAAATCCCACCTCATAACCCGGAGGTCGGTGGTTCAAATCCATCCCCCGCAACCATATGGACAAGGGTAGGAGTATTGAACAGTTTTCTTAGACTGTCCAATACTCCTACCCTTATTCCATGGGAGAAAGCCTTGGTATTTCAGGTGTTTTCTTTTCTCTTGCACAGCTCGGTAATTCATATCGCAAAGATAAAAGACGCAAGCTTGGTGGTTGAAAAATGAAAAATACCCAGTTTTGAACCCTTTGTCCAGATCAGCCTGTCCGTTCTTTCCTTTGCGCATGGAGCAATTCAAACCTATCCGGCGTCCTGTAGTTGAGCGTGCTGTGGGGGCGCTTGGTGTTGTAAAATTCTATGTAAGTATCAACGCTTTGCATGAACTGGCGCTCAGAGCAATATTGTGTCCGATAAATCTCCTCCCGCTTCATGGAGGCAAAGAAGGACTCGGCTACAGCATTGTCATGAGGACGGCTGGACTTCGAGAAAGATTGGACAACCTTGTTTATGCGAAGTAGTTTCCGGAATGTGTTGGATGTATATTGCGGGCCTTGGTCGCTGTGAAACATCAGCTGCTGGGGCTCGTTTCTGTTCCGATATACCTGACGAAAGGTAGAGGTAACCAAGTAGGTACTATTCTTTGGTGATACTCTGTGGGCTACTACTTTACGTGAGAAAAGGTCGAGGATTACGCAGATATAGAGATACTTGCCATTGACCTTAAAGCAAGTGATGTCGCTGACCCAAACACGGTTCGGTTCATCCACTTTGAATTGCTGCTGTAGCATGTTCTGCTTTTTTGCCAGCCGCTCACTTTTCTGATAATCGCGTTTGGAGTAGATGGATACACTTTGTAATCCCATTTCTCTCATCAGTTCAGCCACATACTTGGGCGAAGTCCGAACGCCTCGATCTGCTAACACAGCAGCGATTTTATTTGCGCCAAACCTTTGTTGGCTCTCATCGAAAGCTGCTTGGATATGCTCTTTCATCTCGGCTCTTCGTTTATCATAGGCTGTTACCTCTTTTCGCCGGAAGATATGGTTGTAGAAGGTACCGCGGGATACACAAAGCGCCTCGCATAAGGCATGGACACTATACTGACCATGCAATTTGGCAAGCTCTTGCAGCTTTTCTTGAAGCGACGCTGAAACCGTGCAGTTGACCTTTTGTAAAATCTCGATCTTCTTCTCCAACTTTTGAAGTTTCTGTTTCATTTTGATAAACGCCTGCTGGCTGACAGCATGACCGGAGTCTGTCATGGTCACAGTGTACGGCTTGATCCATGTGTAGAACGTACTCTTGGGCACGCCGGAGTCGGCGCAGATATCGGAGACGGATTCTCCGGCCTGGTAACGAGCAACCAGGGAGTGCTTTTCTTCTATGCTGATGCGCATGATTTGATTCCTCCTGTAAAATGGTGTAGAATACCATTGTACAGAAACCAGTATTCATTTCCAAAGATGCAATTTTTCCAAAGTAAGATACTGTAAAATGCATTAAGCATCAAGGATTAGTCCATTCCGAAAACCCGATTAGAAAACTTAGTTTATTTAATACTGGTGAGGAGAAAGGCATATGTACATACAGAAGATACACATTGAAAATTTTAGACTATTAAAGAATGTAGATATCGTTTTAGACAAATCTTTAACGCTGATAGTTGGTAAAAATAATACTGGTAAGACATCAGTTGCCCATCTGCTTCAATCAATCATTAACGAAAAGAAGAATTTATCGTTTAACGACTATCCTCTTGAATGTCGGAAACAGCTTTATGTGTAGCACTATAAAATAGGCTCAATGACAGAGCGAAAATAACGGTCTAATTCTGCTGGCGTTTGTTCCATTTGCCCTTTCGTCCACCATAATACCATTTCAACGAAACTGCTGGAAATATGATTGATAAGGAAGTCCTGTGGAACAGTTGTATTGTGTCTTGGTCTTTGCTCCACAAATTGTTGTTTGATTAAATCGCTTAGGCTATCCTTGAAATAACGAAGAAAAATATCGCTGCTTTCGCAAGAAAGCAAGCCTATGATGTTATTATCGTTTTCTTGTAAGTGTTGAAGCAAATGGCAGAAAACAGACTCCGGAGCCAAGCCATCAGAATATAAACCATGAGTATGTGTGCAATCTACGGCACTTGCTATGATATGTCCAAATAGTTCCTCACAGAGTTCTTTCAGCAAGAAATCCTTTGTCTCAAAGTGTGCATAGAATGTGCTGCGACCGATGTTAGCCTCGTCAATAATCTCTTGCACCGTTATGTTGTCAAAGCGTTTCTTTTCTAACAGAACAGTAAACGCTTGAAAAATGGCTTTTCGTGTTTTTTGTTGTCGTCTATCCATAAAAAACTCCCGTACAAATTGTTAAAAATGTTCAGTAACTTACAAGTCGCTTTCTTTGCTTCTTGTTTTTCCTGTCTCTCTTGATATAATAAATACAGTACAAAGTGTTCTGTATCATATAAACTATACGCTTTCTTACGTAGCGTGTCAATAGGAGGACTGGAAATTATGTTAAAGAGGATCAACGATTTTCTTGCGGGCATTCCCGCAACCATTGTAGCAGGCGTGTTCCTGCTGCTGGACTTAGTACCACATCTGGTAGAGGAATTTGGAGGAACAGCCGCCGGACTGGAGTTTCTGCCATTTGACCCGGCGTGGGTAACAATCATCATCAGCGGTATTCCCATGTTGTATCTTGCCATTTGGCGTGTGATTTACAACCCCGGTATCAGCAAGATTTCTTCTGCTTTGTTGATTTCGATTGCTATGGTTGCCGCCATTGCCATCGGGGACTTGTTCGCCGCAGGCGAGGTCGCATGGATTATGGCAATCGGTGCAATTTTGGAAGAAAAGACAACCGAGCGAGCCAAGAAAGGTTTGAAAAAACTTATTAGCCTTGCTCCCACACAGGGCAGACGCATTGTAAACGGCAAGGAAGAAATGATTGCCGCCGAGGAAATCAAACAGGGCGATACGCTCCGTGTTCTGCCCGGTGAAATTATTCCTGTGGACGGTATCATCATCAATGGCGAAACTTCTGTTGATCAGTCCATTATGACAGGCGAATCCCTACCAGTGGATAAGGTGCAAGGCGATGAAGTATTCTGTGGAACGATTAACCGCTTTGGTGCGATTGACATTACCGCAACAAAAGTCGGACAGGACAGCTCTCTGCAAAAGCTGATACGTTTGGTGCAGGATGCCGAGAATAAGAAAGCACCTATGGCGAGAATTGCAGATAAGGCGGCAAGCTGGCTCGTTCCTGTGGCTCTGCTGATTGCCGTTGTCGCAGGACTTATAACAAAGGATATTGTTCGTGCCGTAACCGTCCTTGTCGTGTTCTGTCCTTGTGCATTGGTGCTTGCCACTCCTACCGCAATTATGGCGGCTATCGGTCAGGCTACCAAGCATGGCGTTATCATCAAATCCGGCGAAGCTTTGGAAAAAATGGGCAAGGTAGATACTATTGCTTTTGATAAAACAGGCACTCTGACCTATGGGCGTTTGGAAGTCAGCGACATCATTTCTTTTGGCTCTGTCAGCGAAAATGAACTGCTGTCCTTAACTGCATCTGCCGAAGCAAAGAGCGAACACCCTCTGGGCAAAGCGATTGTTACCTGTGCAAAAGAAAAGGCTTTGCAGATTGTTGAATCCGATGTATTCCAAATGACAACCGGCAAGGGTATTTATGCCGAGGTCAATGGTAAGAAACTACTGTGCGGCAATGAGAAGTATCTGCTTGATAACGGCGTTTCCATCAGCAAGGAAGTCGGACAAGAACTTGAACGACTCCGCACACAAGGTAAGGCTTCTATTCTTGTAGCAGAGGGAAATATCTGCATCGGTGTGATTGCCATGTCCGATGTGCTTCGCCCCGAAGCAAAAGGTATGGTTGACCGTCTGCATGATATGAATACGAATATCGTTCTGCTGACAGGCGATAATGAGAAAACCGCCGATTACTTTGCGTCCCAAGTAGGTATCCGTCAAGTCCGTGCCCAACTTCTCCCCGAAGAAAAGGTCAGCAGTATTACCGCTATACAGAATGAGGGCAAAGAGGTCTGCATGATTGGCGATGGAGTTAATGATGCTCCGGCTCTCAAAACTGCCAGCGTTGGAGTTGCGATGGGCGGTTTGGGTAGCGACATTGCAGTAGAAGCGGCAGACATCGTTCTGATGAGCGATGATATTTCCAAACTGCCGTACTTGAAGCGGCTCTCCAATGCTACGGTCAAGACCATTAAGTTCAGTATCGGTCTTTCAATGTGTATCAACTTTTTTGCTGTTGCCTGTTCTGTGTTGGGTATCCTTAATCCAACAACAGGTGCGTTGGTACATAATGCCGGCTCTTGCTTCGTGGTGTTGATTGCGGCGTTGCTCTATGATAGAAAATTTGAATAAAGCGATTAGAATTGAATAGTGCGTAAACCAAAGGCGGCTAACCGTAAAAAGTTAGTCGCTTTTGCTTTGCTCATTTGCAAAGCGGATATGTCGGGTACGGCAAATCCGAAAAGTGGAGAAATCCGATTTGACGAAATCGGGCTTCTCCACTTTTTTTGTGAAAGTCTCCGGTGGAGAGTTTCGCAAAAACCGATGGGACTGCGAATATCGGCAGCTGACGATATAAAGCAGTTTATCGGGCAGGAGTACAGAGGGCGGCAAGCCCTTTGTGCAAGGGTACAGGGAATGCAATATCCCTGTGCGGGTCAAGGGCGGCAGCCTTGCCCAGTGAAGTGGCGTTCGCCACTTCGTACTGGGTATTACTTGTCGCAAAATGCAGCAAGGATGGCAGCTTCGCTGCCCCTTTCCCCTGTGGGGAAAATCTGAACGGAGGTTAAAAATGAAATGAGACTAACAAGACACAATGGTCGCTCCGGCAAGAATGGCACTTACAACCCGAAGCACAATGACCGCACTTTCGATGTGAGTAACAGCGAACACATTGACGAAGAACGAGCCAAGCACAATGTCTATTGGGACTGCTTCAATGGCTACCGCACCTTTGCCGAGAAGCAGGAGCAGAGCGAGCTTGCCGACACTTTCGAGAAAGTGGAGGAACTGTTCTACTCCGCAAAATACGGTGCTTATGTCGAAGCGCAGAACGCCAGAAACGATAAGAACCGACACTCTGAACGCAACCGCACCACAACGGATTTGCTCAAAGACAAACGCACCTGTCCAGAGGAAACCATCTATCAGATCGGAAAGATGGACGACCATGTCCCGCCTGATGTTCTGCTGAAAGTCGTGACGGATTTCTTCGTGGAGATGGAACGGCGTTTCGGCTCTCATGTTCACATTCTGGATTGGGCGTTGCACTTGGATGAAGCCACACCCCACATTCAAGAACGCCATGTGTTTGACTGTGAAAACAAATACGGCGAAATTTGCCCACAACAGGAAAAGGCACTTGAAGAATTAGGCTTTGAACTGCCAGACCCCACCAAGAAGCAAGGCAGACACAACAACCGAAAAATGACTTTCGATTCTGCCTGTCGTGCCATGCTCTTTGATATTGCCCAAAAGCATGGTCTGCATTTGGAGCAAGAGCCGGAATACGGAGGGCGAGCCTATCTTGAAAAACAGGACTTCATTCTTGCCAAGCAGAAAGAGCAGATGGAGGTACAGGAGCAGAAGTTAGAGGAACTGACTTTGAAAATCGAGGATGTGGAAACGCTGATTGATGATGTTGCCGATATTGCCTATGACAAGGCGGTGGAGGTCGTGACAGATACGGTCAGAGTGGAAACCCACAAGGAGGACATTCGGCTGATTGAGGAAACAAAGACATGGCTTCAATCGCCGGAACGCAAAGCACCGAAGAAAGAGCGTGACTATGCAATCAGCCGTTTGGATGGCGTGATAGGCAAAATCAAAAACGCTATGCAGTCGGCATTGGATAAAATCAAGTCCGCTTTGCTTTCGCCGGAGGTCAAGAAAACGGGCAAAGAGCAGATTAAGGAACAGGTCAAACCCTCTGTTCTTGCCAAGCTGACGAGAAACAGAGAACTGGCAAAACGGGAATACGAAGCGAGACGGAACGAACACCGTCCCCACAAAAAACAGGATATGGAACGATAAGGCACTTGCCATTTTTCAGTATGAGAATGTCGAGTGCCTTTTCTATTTTGGGAGGTTGATAATGAATGTATTTGAAGCAGTAAAGCAGTCCGTTACCACAAGACAGGCTGCGGAGTTTTACGGATTTCGTGTGAACAGAGCCAGAATGATAGCGTGTCCCTTTCACAATGACCGCACACCGAGCATGAAAGTGGACAAGCGTTTTCATTGCTTCGGCTGCGGTGCGGATGGGGATGCCGTTGACTTTGTTTCAAGGCTGTTTGAGTTGCCGAGCAAAGATGCCGCTATAAAGCTGGCTGATGATTTCGGTATCGCTTATGACAGCAAGAGCAAGCCGTCCATCGTGGCACGAATCCGAGAGCCTACCCCACAGCAGAAATTTGAAGCCGAGGAAAAGCGGTGCTTTCGTGTGCTGTCCGATTACTTTCACAAGCTCCGAGCGTGGGAAAAGGACTACGCACCGAAGCAGCCGGAGGACGAATGGCATCCGCTTTTTACCGAAGCCTTGCAGAGACGGGACTATATCGAATATCTCCTTGACCTCTTGATTGACGGAACACTTGAAGATAGAAAGGCAGTTGTAGCCGAGCAAAGAAATGAGGTGATGAAACTTGAACAACGATTTGCAGACCGACAACATTATCGAGGAAATCCGAGACCGCTTAGAACTGACACAGCAAGGTAAACCTGCCAATACCGCTATGAATTACAAGATGGTATTTCAGAATGACCCTCTGCTGAAAGGTGCTATCCGTAAAAATCTTTTGACGGAACGCATTGACATTGTAAAGCCGCTTGGATGGTATCGTGAAAGCACTACCTTGACCGATGTGGATATTAAGTATCTGCTTCTCTATCTGGAAGAAAACTACGGTCTGACGGTGGAGAAGAAAATCGAGGATGCCGTAGCGGTCATAGCCAACGAAAACCGCTATCACCCCATTTGCGATTTTCTGAACGGCTTGGAGTGGGACGGACAGGAACGTATACGCTTTTGTCTGCACCGCTTTCTTGGGTCTGATGCCGATGATTACACCTACGAAGCCTTGAAGCTGTTTCTGCTTGGTGCAATCAGCCGAGCCTTTAAGCCTGGGTGCAAGTTTGAAGTTATGCTCTGCTTGGTGGGTGGACAGGGAGCCGGAAAGTCATCTTTTTTCCGTCTGCTTGCCATCAATGATGATTGGTTTACCGATGACCTTAAAAAGCTGGACGATGAAAATGTGTACCGCAAAATGCAGGGGCATTGGATAATCGAGATGTCGGAAATGATAGCTACCGCCAACGCAAAAAGCATTGAGGAAATCAAGTCCTTTTTGAGCCGACAGAAAGAGACTTACAAGATACCCTATGAAACCCATCCGGCAGACCGCAGGCGACAATGTGTGTTTGGTGGCAGTTCCAACACTCTGGACTTCCTACCGCTTGACCGCACAGGCAACCGCCGTTTCGTGCCGGTCATGGTCTATCCCGACAGAGCCGAGGTACACATTCTTGATAACGAGGAAGAATCCAGAGCCTATATCAATCAGATGTGGGCAGAAGCAATGGCGATCTACCGAAGCGGAGATTTCAAGCTGCGGTTTAGCCCGACAATGAATGAGTATCTGAAAGCCCATCAAAGGGAGTTTATGCCGGAGGACACCAAAGCCGGACAGATACTTGACTATCTGGACAGCTACACAGGCAATGCGGTCTGCTCCAAACAGCTTTACCGAGAAGCGTTGGGGCATGAGTATGACGAGCCGAAGCAATGGGAGCTGCGAGAGATAAACGACATTATGAACAATGTTGTGAAAGGCTGGCGAGCGTTCAGCAATCCGAGACACTTCCTGAAGCCGTATCTTCGTCAGAAAGGCTGGGAACGTGATTTGCCCGACAACGAAGAAGCTGACAACGGAGACGGAAAATTTATCCCTCTGTCCGAAGCTGAACTTGAACAGTTGGAGTTGCCGGAGGAATGGCGATAGAAATTCATAGCCGGTTGTCGGCTTGTTGTCGAGCCGGTTGTCAATCCCGTTGTCGGACAAAAAGCGGAAAAGCCTCGTCAAGAGCCGCCTTTTCTCTCTCTGACAACCATGACAACCAAGATTTCAAAGAAAAAGAAAAAAGTAAGTAATAAGAGCCGCCCGGCAAGATAAAAGGTTTTTGAATGTCCGTTGTCAGGACTTCGTTGTCAGCCTTTCCTTGTCGGGCATTTTTCATTTATGGAGGTATTGAATGGCAGATAACAGAAACACAGCAAAAGCAGGCAGTTTTCCTGCGAGAATTGGGAACACCACCTATATTGTGAGCGTAAAGCAGTCGGAAACAGCCAAGAAGCCGATTGAAAAGGTCTTTGAGGATATGTGCAGACACGAGGTTGCAGGTGATTTCTTTACGAACAGTCTGTTGAATTTAGAAAAGTTACAGAAAATCTCTTGACAAACTCTTTCCCGAGGGCACCGGCTACCGGGCCAAGACCCGGTTCTCCCGGTTCTATAACCTCCCGGAACTCATGTCCATGTTTAAGGAAGTGGCGGACATCCAGACAGCGGATATGCTCAACCTCCCTGTCCCCAAGGCCAACTACCACAACATCGTCCTGAAACCCTCGGAACAGCAAGAGGAGATGGTGGCGGCGCTGGGAGAGCGGGCGGAGAAGGTCCGCAATAGGATGGCGGACAGCACCGAGGACAATATGCTGCTTATCACCAACGACGGGCGCAAGCTGGCCCTGGACCAACGGCTCCTCAACCCCTTGCTCCCGGACAGCGACACCAGCAAGATCAACGCCTGTGCTGGGGATGTGTTTGATATATGGCAGCGCACAGCGGACCAACGTTCCGCGCAGATGGTATTCTGCGACCTCTCCACCCCTGGCAAGAACCGGCCCATTGAAATGGTCCCAAACGAGCAGGGCGGCTACGAGATGGCGGAATTTCAGAATGTCTACGATGACCTGCGGAATAAGCTGATTGCCAGGGGCATACCAGCCGAAGAAATAGCCTATATCCACAGCGCCAACACGGAGACACAGAAAAAGGAGTTGTTCGGCAAGGTGCGCTCCGGGCAGGTTCGGGTGCTGATCGGCTCCACCCAGAAGATGGGCGCGGGCACCAATGTCCAGAAGAAACTCGTGGCGCTCCATCATCTGGACTGTCCCTGGCGGCCTAGCGACCTTCAGCAACGGGAGGGCCGGATCATCCGGCAGGGCAACGAGAACAATGAGGTGGACATCTATACCTATGTTACCGAGAACACCTTTGACAGCTACCTCTATCAGCTGGTGGAGGGCAAGCAGAAGTTCATCGGGCAGATCATGACCAGCAAATCCCCGGTCCGGTCCTGCGAGGATATAGATGAAACCGCCCTGTCATACGCGGAAATCAAGGCGCTCTGCACCGGCAATCCCCACATCAAGGAGAAGATGGACCTGGACATTGATGTGCAGCGTCTCCGGCTCCTGAAAGCCAACCACCTCAGCCAGCGGTACGCTCTGGAGGATCAGATCATTAAGACGCTGCCTCAGCAGATTGCCAAGTATGAGCAGTCTATTGAGGGCTATCTTTCCGATATGGACCGGCTGAAGGAGAACACCCACCCCAATGAGGACGGCTTCTCCCCCATGGAGGTGGAGGGGACCGTCTACACCGACAAAAAAGCCGCAGGCAGCGCCATCCTCGCCGCCTGCAAAGCCATGACCAGCCCCGAACCTGTCCCCCTGGGCCAGTACCGGGGCTTTTCTATGGACCTGTCCTTTGCAAGCCTGACCAGGGAGTTCAAGGTCACGCTGAAAGGGGCGCTGTACTACACCACGAACCTCGGCACAGATGTTTTTGGCAACATTCTCCGCCTGGACAATCTGCTGGAAAGCATGGAGGAGCGGATAAACACCTGCCGGGAACAGTTGGAAAATACCAGGATGCAGCTCGAAAACGCCAAACTGGAGGTGGATAAGCCCTTTCCCCAGGAGGACGAGCTGAAAAGAAAGTCCGCCCGCCTGGATGAATTGAACATCCTGCTGAACATGGACAAGCGGGAGAGCGAGATCGTGGATGGAGATGTAGGGGATGAAGTCACCGCCCCCGCCCGTGGCAGTCCCGACCGCGAACGCTGAAAGAGTGAGAAATGTCTGACCCTCAAAAACATGATGCGGGAGAAAGCCGCAGACTTGCCCCCGTACATAGTTTGTTGTATTATTTCCGCGGATGGGTGTCCCACGCCCACCTGTATACGGTATCAAAATTCATGATAGAATGGAGTTGAATGCTATGGCAACCTATCTCACAGGTGACACACATGGGAACTTTCTCCGCGTGGACACCTTTTGCCGCGCAATGGAAACAACAAAATCCGATACCATAATCATCCTTGGTGATGCGGGTTTCAATTATTACCTGAATGACCGCGACACCCGCGCAAAAGAGTATGCCAGCGCCATTCCGGTCAAATTCTTCAGTATCCACGGCAACCATGAAGCTAGGCCCCAGCGCATCCCATCCTATATGGAAGGAGAATACTGCGGCGGGAAAATTCTCTATGAAGAAGCATTTCCGAACATCCTCTTTGCTGTTGACGGCGAGATTTACAATTTCGATGGGTACAAGTGTATCGTGATCGGGGGCGCGTACAGTGTGGATAAGCACTACCGGCTGGCGCACGGGTGGCATTGGTGGCCGGATGAGCAGCCGGACGAGGAGATCAAAGCCGTGGTTGAAGCGCGGCTTGCCGCCTTACACTGGAACATCGACATTGTTTTGAGCCACACCTGCCCCCGCAAATATGAGCCGACCGAAGTATTTCTCTCCGGCCTTGACCAAAGCTCCGTAGACAAGAGTACCGAGGACTGGCTGGATGGCATAGAGGATCGCCTGGACTACAAAAAATGGTACTGCGGCCACTACCATACCCGGAAACAGATCGACAAAATACAATTCATGTTCGAGGACTTTGACACGATGTTTATTCGTTTATAATCATCGTAATTCTATTTTCCTGGGCATAGGGAGCATAAGTGATTGACAGACAATCGGTATGCCGATATAATGGAGAAAAATATTGAAAGGAAGGCACAGGGTATGGACCTGCAAGGGTATCTGAATCAGCGGGGCATAAGTAAATACCGTCTGGCGCAAATCAGCGGCGTCCCCAATACTACCATCGTTGACATCTGCGCCGGAAGGAGCGAGATCGGACGGTGTGCCGCCAAGACTGTCCAGCAACTTGCCAAGGCGCTGGACTGCACCATGGAGGACATCATGGAATTATCCCCGGCCTATGAGAGCGATACCGGACTGCCAACAGATAAGAGTTATCTGGAGTGCGGCCTGCCTGATTTTTTGATGGAATCCATAGCCCAGATGCAGGCGGCCTGGGACCGGCTGGATCGGGGTGAGAAGGACCTGCGCTGGGACTGCGACTACTGCAACTTGCAGACAGACATCAACAACGCGGAGGTCAATCAGGTCATCAGTTCAGAACAGGCGTGGTATCTCCGGGAGAAGTATCTGCGGATGGAAAAGGAGTGACCACATGGGCGTTATTGACTTTACAGGTATGCCAAAACGGAACAAGGCATACGCCGGCGCGAACGGCAAGAAGATCTCCGTCCTCTATGACGGGGAGCAATATATGCTGAAATTTCCCTCTATGGCGAAGAAAAACCCGGACATGAGTTTGTTCCCCCCTCACAGGGGTAACAAGTGATTCCTGGGATACCCCGGCAGGTCATCGTGTTTACGATGCCTGCCGGGGCTTCTCTGTGTCCTGGGTTTGTAGGGATTCCGGTGCTTCCAGTGCTTCTTCCACATCCTGCTGACCGCTGCCGACATAGCCAATGCCGTTGTAGTAGATCTCCACGGTCTGGGGAGCGTGTTTAGACCACTTTACCTCTTTCTCGTGAACCACGATCTTCTCAATGAACAGCCGCAGCAGCTCCGGCGTCAGTTCCGTGATATCCGTGTACCGCTTCGCCTTATCAAGGAAGCTGTCCGTCCCGCTCACCGTTTCCCGCAGGCACTGGATCTCACTCTCTTTCTGTGGAATACCGGCTGTGATGCGGCTCTGTTCTTCCGTGTAGCTGCCGGAGAGCATTTGGAACTGCTCCGTGGTGATACGGCCCAGCACGCTATCCTCATACAGCTTCTTAAAGATGGTGTCCAATTCCATTTTCCGCTTCCGCATGGCGGCCAGTTCTTTCTCCTGCCTGCGGATCTCCCGCTGAAGCTCGGCGGACTGCTTGCTGCCAATGTAGGCGGCGAACTTTTCCGGATGTTCCCGCGCCGCGCTCGTCACCCGGCGCAGGTCCTCCAGTACGATCTCGTCCAGAACGCACTCCCGGATGTAGTGGCCCGTACAGGCTTCCCCATCCTTCTTGTAGGTGCGGCAGGTAAAGTGATTGTAGCTGGCGGACATGGTATGCGCCCGGTGCAGCACCATGTTGGAGCCGCAGTCGGCACAGAACACAAGGCCGGAGTACTTGTTCTGTTCTTCCATCTTTGTCAGACGGCGCTTGTTCTTCCGCACTCTCTGTACCATGTCCCAGACCTCCCGCGTAATGAGGGCGGGATGGGTATTCTCAAAGACCAGGCATTCCTCTCTTGGATGTTCGACCCTTCGCTTGTCCTTGTAGGATCTGCTGCTGTGCTTCATGTTGACGGTATTGCCCAGATAGATCTCGTTTTCCAACATATCCGCTACTGTATCCCCAGACCAGTGATATGGGCGCTGGGTATCCAATCCCGTATGAGTCATGCCGTACTTGGTGTAGGCGTACATGGTAGGCGTCAGGATCTGCTCTTTCTTGAGAATGCGGGCAATTTGGCTGGGGCCGCTGCCGCCGGCGCACATGGCAAAGATCCTGCGGACGATGGCTGCCGCCTCATCATCCACTATCAACTTCTTCGTGTCCGGGTCCTTTCGGTAGCCGTAAGGCGTTCTGGTTCCCAGCCGTTCCCCCCGTTCCGCTTTGGCCTTGAGCACCGCACGGATCTTCCTGCTGGTGTCCCGAATAAACCACTCGTTAAACAAATTTTTGAACGGCATGAGGTCATTGCTCTCGCTGCTGTCGGTGTCCACATTGTCATTGATGGCGATGTAGCGGACGCCGAACATGGGGAAGCGTTCCTCGATGTACAGGCCAGTGTGAAGCTGATTTCTGCCGAGGCGACTGAGATCCTTGGTCACAATGATCCCGATCTCGCCGTTTTCCATGTCTGAGATCATCTGCTGGAACGCCGGTCTTTGGAAGTTTCCTCCCGAAAAACCGTCATCCACATAGAAGCAGGGGCTGGGGAAATGGTGATCTTCCGCGAACTTCTGTAAAATGGTTTTTTGATTCTGGATTGAGTTCGAATCGCCCTCTATCCCATCATCCTGGCTGAGACGGCAGTAAAGAGCGGTTTTCTTGATTTGGTTTGACTGATTCATACAGTCCTCCTTTTCTTTGTCAAACCGTTCAGAGCATTGCGACACCACAATACCCCGAACGGTCTGAATTGTCCAGCACTTTACGCACACAGCTTTCCCTGCTGAAAGTCCAGTTCTGCCAGGGCTTTCAGCTTGTCCTCCACGGTTTCACTGCCATGCCGGGGAAACACGGAGATGACTTGAATCTCCCGCCCGCAGGCTGTCTGCATCCGCTCCACGGTGATATGATGATCGTCGATGGTGATATTGGCTTTTTGCTCCATAGGCTCTCCTTTTTCTATTGTTTACTGAGTTCGCCCACACGCCGCCTGTGGGGGCTTCTGCCGGAGGGGATGGGCAGGGACGCTGCCCGGTGCGGAAGAACGCCGCACAGGGCGGCACGGGGCGAACGGGCGGGTGTTTACTGCCCGTCCTTGTGGCTCAGATCATGATGGGCGTTTATGTGGTAGGCCTGTTCGAGAATGTGTTCCAGCAGGAAACGGATTCTGTCCGCCGCCTCCCGGTCCAGTTCCTTTGCGCGGGGATTCCGCAGAATCTGGCGGATATTGGAGTCGATCTTGTTGACTTCCTCGTGGAGCCGAAACCTGATCCGGCTAGGTCTTTCCACGATCTCGCTCTCTGCAATGAGCTTGCGGAAATAGGTGGTGACCGGCAGGCGGGTCAGTTCCCGATAGCGTTCCAGCCTTTGAAATTGTTCCTCTGTCATCCGGACAGAGATGCTTTTGCTGTTGTCCCGCAGTTTCCCTCTGGGAAGCGGCTTTTTGCGCTTACGGCGCATGGGTGAATCCCTCCTTCCTGACCTCGTATGCTGCCTGGGCAATGTCCTTCAGACAGTCGAGTGCTTGCTGGAGCCCCTCTGCCGTGCCATATCCGCTGTTGAAGGCACGAGCCACGGTGTTGATCTCCCGCCCCTTCTGATTGAGCAGGCAGAGAAAGTCCGACATGACGCCGTTCCGACTGATGATGGGACGATTGCCGGCGAGCTGCTCCATAAGCCATGCGTTGGCAGACAGCCCTGCCGCCCTGCTTCGTTCCATGAGCCGGCTGTATTCTTTGGCACTCATGCGGACGCAGGTCCGATGTGTCTGTTTGTTCATAAACCACCTCCAGACCGCTTCCGGCAATGTTGCCGAAAGCGGTTTTTTGTTTTTTCAGATACCCCCTCACTACCCCTCCCGAAAAAACAGCGTGGTGAATACCGCGGAATCAAAAATTCCTGCAAAATCTTTAAGGTCAAGGGTGTGCAATAGACACCCTGTCCGTCCAGTCAAGGGTGTCTTATTGACACCCAAGGTGAAAAAAATCGGCAGACAGACCCTTGTAAAGTCTGTCTGCCGATGGTAACATACCGCAAATCGAAGAAGGAGGCGTGGAACATGATGGTTGCTGTTTTATCATTGGGGCTGGCGTTGCTGGGCGGGATCGTCCGTCTGGCACAGGTGCTACGGTTGTCTGCGCCGCTGCTGTACGGTGCACTGGTAATCACGGTATTCCGCCCGTGGTATCTGGCCCATACCGCTCTGGCGGACGGCATTTTCCTTGTGCTGGTGGGTCTTGCGGCGCTGTCATGGGTGGTGACGCTGATTCGAGCGGTGCGGGAGACGATCTGGTAAAGTAAGGGTTGGCAAGATTGCCAACCCTTACTTTCAGACAACCTTGTCAAAAAGTCTGACCGGGTTCGGTGAATTCACCGAACCCGGTTTTCAGCGTCTACCGCTTTTGACAATGTTGTCTGAAGCGCTTTAGGGCAGTCCGCTGTGATCGGGTTCGGCCATATTGCCGAACCCGATTTTTACACTCACTTTCCGGCAATGCTGCCGAGAAGTTCCCGCCCGCGGGCGGCATGGGGGACTGGGGTTTACCCCAGCAAGCAGTATTTTGACATCAAAATGCGATGCTTGCGCTTTTCTTGCGCAGCAAGAAAAGCCAAACGTAGACAAATCCTCGTTCTGTTTAGAAGAATTTTTAGATTTTCATTTTGTACAAGCCATGAAATTCAACATTTTTGCGCTTCGGATGTCGTAGTCGCTACATTAGTCGCTATGTAAATTTGAAATTCGGATTTTTGCCTTTTGTAGTCGCTAGTATAGTCGCTATGGTTTTCTTACGCCGTATTTGCAGCTCGCGCCCCGGCGATGGGGAACAGCGCGGACAGAGCTTGGCAGCTCTCACAGCTCGTGGAAGGGGTCTTGACTGCTTTCAACCCCAGCCACGGCAGCCTGTCTTGTGTGCAGGCCGGACGTTGTGTGTCCAAACAGATTGGGCGGCATGATGCAGCCTGCCAAGGCTGCCCACGGTGCGCTTCTCGCTCGCCCGTCTTGGGGACCCCACAAAGCCGGATGGCTTTGTGGGGAGAGGAGAAGCAGCGTAGTGATTGAGCTTTCGTGCTTGCACGGAAGCGAAAGATACGCAGCTTGCTTCGACGAGGTCGTCGCGCGCCGTGCGCGTTTCCCAACCTGCGGTGTTATCCGCGTTGCTGGTTATTCAGTTGTTTGGGATTATGATCCCACCCCCATTTCCCCTAAAGAGCACCAAAAGGAGCGCTGCGGCCATTATTCGGCCGCAACGCTCCTTCATTACTTTTCATGGTGCGCTTCGGAATATTCTGTTGTCGACAGGATTTCCTGCTATGTTTCACATAATAGCATCAGAACAAATGTTTGTCAATAATCTTTCGCAGAAAATTTTTCTTGCTGCCGCCGCTTCTGAATCGAATCGATTCTATCAGTAATTTATATATCTTTGCTTAATATATCTTTATTTTATTGCGTTGGATTATCCAACGTAGGTTTTTCCAACATTGGATAATCCAACGTAGGCAAAACCAACAGATTTAGCGGAAGCCGTTCATTTCTGAAGCTGATCCAGACTTGCTGCGAGTTTCTGATTGCCGGTTTCGTAATCCTGGACTGCGTCGAGTATTTGCGCGCAGGCTTTGCTGTCGCCGGTATGGGCGAGCTTATGTACCAGCTCTTTGAGTTCGTTGGTGTGCGAAACATTGTGACCGACCATGTAGCGCATCAGAGCAATCAGCTCATCGCGCGGCGCGGCTGTGTGCGAATGGTCATGGGCGTGTTCCGGCTCATGGGTGTGCGGATGGTCATGGGTATGACCGCAATCGTGTTCGTGTTCCAGATGCATGACATTTCCTCCTGATGTTCAGTTCCAAACAAAAACACGGCGTTTTCTTCCCCAAGAAACGCCGCGCTTTTGTTTTAGGATTGGATTGGGTTGAGCGTATTAACCGATGGCTGTATTGTAGCAGACCACAAGCCCATGCGGAAGCTCCCCCGGGGGATGCTTTTTGTACGCACATCGCGTGTTTTCATAATCGAATATACCAAGTAGGGACTTGTGCTCAAATCGGGCACAAGTCCTTTTTGCTCCGCTCAAGCAAAAAACAGATTAGATATTCTCAATCGCAAAGTTTAATTTGTTTTCACAAATATAAAATTTGCAAAATGGGTAGAAATTTTCACATTTTTACGTTATAATAAAGAAAACTGGCCGATTTAGTACAAGGAGGACTTCCATTATGCGTATCAGCTATAACAAACTCTGGAAGATGCTTATTGATAAAAATATGAAAAAGAGCGATTTGAAAGAAAAGGCTGGCATCAGTTCTGCTTCCCTTGCGAAGCTCGGCAAGGGAGACAACATTACCACAGATGTTCTGCTTCGTATTTGCGAGGCAATGGATTGTCGGATTGAAGATATTCTCGAAACGGTTCGTGACTAACCAACACTAAAGAATTTGATTAGGAGGTTTTGATATGACCATATTGGGCAAGAAACAGATGTCTGAAGAAGACATCAAATTGAATTATATCACTCCGGTCATTCTGAATGGTTGGAAAGGTCACATAACAATGGAGACCAAGATTACTGATGGCAGAATCAACATCAGCGGCAATATTGTGGCTCGCAGTAAGTCGAAATTTGCCGACTATATGCTTTATCTCAACGATGGGAAGCCAATTGCCGTAGTTGAAGCAAAGGATAATAATCATTCTGTATCTCACGGCTTGCAGCAGGCGATGACATATGCACAGATGATGGATCTCCCGTTCGCATATTCCTCAAACGGAGATGCTTTCTATGAGCATGACTTCTTAACCGGACAGGAACAGCAGATCGACTTAGATAAATTCCCGACCCAAGACGAACTGGTGGCGAGGTATTACGCTGAGCTGAATGGCGGCAAGGGCATTTCCGATACAGAAAAGAAAATTGTCTCTCAGCCGTATTATTCTTCTCAGAGTACATATCCACCCCGATACTATCAGCGAAATGCAGTAAATAGAACTGTTGAAGCGATTGCCAGAGGTCAGCAAAGATTGTTGCTTGTTATGGCAACGGGCACAGGCAAAACATATACTGCTTTCCAGATCGTGTATCGTCTGCTTCGTTCTGACCTTAAAAAGAGAATCCTGTATCTGGCTGACAGAAATATTCTTGTTGACCAGAGTATTTTGCAGGACTTTGCACCACTTGAAAAAACCATTTACAAAGTGGATTTTTCCGACAAAGAATGTCTGAGCAAGATCGCATCCCATGAAGTAAACTTTGCCCTCTATCATCAGATGGTCGGGCAGAATGATGAAGAACACTTCAAACAGATTCCCGCAGAATACTTTGACCTCATTATTGTGGACGAGTGTCATCGTGGAAGTGCCAAGGAGGATAGTAACTGGCGAAAAGTGCTGGAGTACTTTTCTTCTGCTACACAGATTGGCATGACTGCGACACCAAAGGAGAGCGAAAAGGTATCGAATATCGATTATTTTGGAAATCCTGTCTATACTTATAGCTTGAAACAGGGTATCGAGGATGGATTTCTTGCTCCTTTCAAGGTTATCAATATCACGACCAACATCGGTGACGGCTGGAGGCCGCACAAAGGGCAAACCGATATATACGGCAATGTGCTCGAAGACCGAATCTATAACAATAGGGATTATGATTACAATATCATTCTCCAAGACCGTATTGACGAGGTTGCAAGGGAGATTACCGAGTATCTGAAAAGCACCGACAGGATGCAGAAAACTATTGTGTTCTGCGCTTCCGAAGATCATGCCGAGCGCATGAGAATCGCCCTTATCAACCATAACGCTGATATGGTCAAGGAAAATCCGGACTACTGTGTTAGAATCACCGGTTCTGATGTTTACGGAAAATCCAAACTTGACTATTTCATCTCCGTGTCCAGCCCTTATCCGGTTATCGCTACGACATCCGAACTGCTTTCCACCGGAGCAGACTGCAAGATGACAAAGCTGATCGTTCTGGACAAGACGGTTGAGAGCATGACTACCTTTAAGCAGATTATCGGGCGAGGGACCCGTATCAGGGAAAAGGAAGGTAAGACACACTTTGTCGTTATGGACTTTAGAAATGTGACAAGGCTCTTTAGCGACCCTGATTGGGATGGTCCCGTAGAACAGGTTGAGGGGTTCCAACACGGCAGCGGAGGAAACAAACCCAAAGGCGTTGAACCCGGCGGCATTGGAGAGGAACCGCCCGTTGACCCCGTTGAAACGCCTATCGTTGATAAAGACGGGTGCAGTGTGAAGATTATCAATAAGACTGTTTCTGTGTATGATGCCAACGGCAAGCTGCTTCGTCAGGAAGATATTATCGACTACACGAGAACCAATATCAAAGGCGAATATGCGTCCCTTTCTGACTTTATACACAAGTGGAAAGCATCGGATAAGAAGAAAACGATTGAACAATCCTTTATTGCGATGGGGATTGATTTGATGGCTCTGAAAGCGGAACAAGGAATGTCTGATGTCGATGACTTTGATTTTATCTGCTATGTGGCATACGGCAGGAAACCGCTGACGAGAAAAGAGCGGGCGAACAACGTCAAGAAGAAGGACTTTTTCAGCAAGTATTCTGCTGAAGCACAAGCAGTCCTCTCTATCCTCTTGGACAAGTATATGAACCAAGGCATTACCGAAGTTGAGGACATCAAGGTTCTTTCTCTTGCGGATTTTGCTGAGTTCGGAAAGCCTGCAAAGATTGTAAAGTTGTTCGGCGGCAAAGCGCAGTATGAGGCTGCTATTAAGGAGCTTGAAGCGAACATTTATGAATTAGAGGTAAGTTAATTATGGCGATGCAGTCAGGTTTTATAAAAAGGATCCGTGATATTATGCGTATGGATGCAGGTATCAACGGCGATGCTCAACGAATTGAGCAGATGGTATGGATGCTCTTCCTGAAAGTCTATGATGCCAAAGAAGACGATTGGGAACTGAATGAGGACAACTACGAATCCATAATTCCCGAAGACCTCAGATGGAGAAATTGGGCAAAGGCAGACAGCAACGGTCACGCTATGACCGGAGATAAGCTGCTGAATTTCGTCAACAACACCTTGTTCCCGGTGCTGAAAGGCAATGATGTAAAAGAAGGCGACACGATTGTCTATGAGGGTATCAAGGTTACACCTGACACTCCGATAAAGAAAGCAATCGTGAAATCGACCTTTGAGGATGCTAATAACTACATGAAGGACGGCGTTTATCTCCGTCAGGTCATTGATGTCATTGATGAAATCGAATTTGATGATGTCAAGGAAAGTCATGCTTTCGGTTTTGTCTATGAAGAAATTCTGAGAGAATTGCAGTCTGCCGGTTCCTCCGGTGAGTTTTACACGCCGAGAGCAGTTACCGAGTTCATGGCGCTGATGATCAAGCCGAAACTGGGAGAAAAGATGGCTGACTTCGCTTGCGGTACGGGTGGCTTTATTACCTCCTGGCTTGGACAGTTGTCCAAGCAGGTAACCGATACTTCTGCTCAAAAGCAGCTTGATGACAGCATTTACGGAGTCGAGAAAAAGCCGTTCCCGTATCTGCTCTGCGTAACCAATATGCTGCTACATGACATTGAGGTTCCAAACATCTATCACACGAACTCGCTGAAGCATAATCTTTTGGACTATACGGATGATGATAAGTTCGATGTGATTCTGATGAACCCTCCTTATGGCGGACATGAGGACAAGTCCATTCAGGGCTTCTTCCCCGATGATCTGGCAAGCTCTGAGACTGCCGATCTGTTCATGTCGGTGATCCTGTACCGTTTGAAGAAAAACGGCAGAGCTGCTGTTATCGTGCCGGATGGTTTCTTGTTCGGTCTGGACAATGCGAAGGTAAACATCAAGAAAAAGCTCATTGGCGAGTTTAATCTGCATACCGTTGTCAGACTGCCCGGCTCTGTGTTCAGCCCCTATACTTCCATTACCACTAACCTGTTGTTCTTTGATAACACAAAGCCGACAACAGAAACATGGTTCTACAGAGTGGATATTCCGTCTGACAGAAAGCACTTCTCCAAGACCAAGCCGATGGAGTTAAAGAACTTCGATGATTGTATCGCTTGGTGGAATAACAGAGAGGTAATCCCTGACGGCGAATATTTCAAGGCACAGAAATATACCGCTGATTATCTGCTGAATGAACAGGGATGCAATATTGACCTTTGTGGTTATCCCCACGAGGAAGAAGAAGTTCTCGACCCGCTTGATACGATCAGAGAGTATCAGGAAAGAAGAACCACCCTCAACGCTGAAATCGACAAAGTTCTTGCAGAGTTGGAAGCATTGCTGCCGGGAGGTGTGAAAGAATGACCCCCGAACAGTTAAAGGCAAGTATTCTGAAGTACGCTATGCAAGGCAAGCTCGTAGAACAAAAGCCAGAGGATGGTACAGGCGAGGATCTTTTTTGCAAAATGCAACAAGTCTCGAAACCGAACAAAAACGTGACACCTATAGTGGAGGAAGAAATTCCTTTCGATATTCCATCTTCTTGGAAATGGTGTAAATTTGGAGAATTGGTGGATTGCTCAATGGGCAAAACTCCACCAAGAGCTGAACCCGTTTGGTGGCAGAATGATATTCATTGGGTTTCAATCTCTGATATGAAAAATTATGGCCATATCAGTTACACAAAAGAAATGGTATCTCAAAAAGCACTGGAAGAAAAATTTGGAGGTATCTCAACTAAAGGAACCTTGCTTATGAGCTTTAAACTCACAGTTGGAAGAACTTCCATATTGGATATTGATGCTGTTCATAACGAGGCGATAATCTCGATTTATCCATATGTAGATACTGAGAATTATTTTAGAGACTATTTGTTCTACATTCTCCCGATTGTCACCCAATGGGGAGATAGTAAAAATGCTATTAAGGGAAAAACCTTGAATAGTAAAAGCATCGCCAACTTGATGATTCCATTGGCACCGTTAAACGAGCTACAGCGCATCGTTGCCAAGATTGAAGAACTCCTCCCGTATGTTGACCGTTATGCCGCAGCTTATGAAAAGTTGGAACAGTTTAATGCCAAGTTCCCGGAGAATATGAAGAAATCCATTCTCCAATACGCCATTCAAGGCAAGCTTGTTGAGCAGAGACTGGAAGAAGGAACAGGCGAGGAACTGTATCAGCAGATTCTGAAAGAAAAGAAGCGGTTAATAAAAGAAGGTAAGATCAAAAAGGAAAAGCCGTTGACTGAAATTGCGGAGGATGAAATTCCGTTTGACATTCCCGAGAGTTGGAAATGGGTAAAAGTAGGAAGTTTGGCTGTCGTACAATCCAGCAAAAGAGTCTTTGAAAAGGATTATGTATCTGACGGCGTCCCGTTCTTCCGTTCTAAGGAAATTGGTGACTTGTATCGAAACGAACCTATAAAAACAGAACTGTTTATCGCAGAAGAACATTATAATTCTTTGGCAGAAGAATATGGTGTCCCCCAAATAGGAGATATTTTGATAACTTCCGTTGGAACAATAGGTAATACTTGGATCTGTGACGGTCGAAAGTTTTATTATAAAGACGGAAACATCACGCAAATTTGTGGAAATCAGTTTTTTGACTCGAAGTATGTAGAATGTTTTTTGCATAGTCCGCTGTTCGAAAAACAGGCGTTATCGACGGTTGCAGGTACTGCATATTCAGCCCTTACAATCATTAAGTTAAAAAATCTGATAATGCCCCTTCCCCCCCTTGCTGAACAGAAGCGCATCGTTGCCAAACTGGAAGAAATCCTGCCGTTGTGCGAACGGTTAAAATGAGGTACTGCTATGATTTTTGATGGCAGATGGAAATGGGAATTGAAAAAACAGTCTTGGGCAATATCTCTTTGGCAAAAGGCTCCAAGCTACGGTGAATATGGGAAGCATAAGCTGAACCGTGCTGTGTTATACTCTGCCACCGTCCTGCGAAAAGCCATTGAAGACGAAATTGAAGCAGAGAAAGTTGCCAAAGAGCAGAACTGGACACTTCCCGAATGCAAAATCATGAGCGGCGTAATCTCTGCTACGAAATATCCGTACACCGACGAAGACGGTTGGGCTTTTCGTGGTAAAATCTGCGTGTCAAGCTATGGTGAAGGACAAGCTGCCTCGCTCAAAGTGAAGGATGTGTGTAACTGGCTTTTGCATTCCTATGTTTGGGGTGTCGCAGGCTATGCAGATCAAAAAGGATTCGCCGGTTTCTTGGTAGCATCGGACTTTGATAAAGAGAAGTTCGTCCATTTTGTTTCATTTGGCGAATGGCAGAAAGTGATTGATGCAGCTATCAAAAATGGTGCGTTTTGAACATAAAAAACGTAATTATTTCATGTGTGATTTAATACTTGAGAGGAGGGTTATCAATGGATCACAATGATCGAGAACAATTTTGGAAAACATTATGTTCTTTGCCCGGGAATGATATTGTGGCAGAGCGAGAACAGCTATTCAAATCAATTAAGTATCCAAAGTTACTTTTTCGGTATCGTCCTGTCAGCACAAAAAGCTTGGAAGCGCTCAGAACAAACAAGCTCTATTTTTCTTCTGCGAATTATTATGATGATCCTTTTGATACCTTTCTTCACATCGACATTGAAGCGATCCGGAAAGAGTATCTAAGTGCATTCCAGACTCCGGAAAGTACAGAAGCTGTTGTGGATGGTGTTAAGTCATTGCTTGGGAATATTCTCTCTGAGGAGCAAGCAGCGCAGTTTACGGTTGAGAATGTGACAAACGCGCTTTCTCACGGGCTTACCGAAAGCTTTCTGAATGCAGCGCTTTCACTCCGTGATGAAGTTAAAAAGGATACGTGGTCAGTTTGTTTCTCCGAAAATGGGTTTAATGAGGTTCTGTGGCTGAAATATGCAGATCAGCACAGAGGTTTTGTGCAAATCTACGACCTTGAAAACAATGATAACTTCTTATGCGGTAAGCAGGAAAAATGCGCTAATTGCGGAATCAAGAACTACGGAACGCCGCTATATCCGATTTATTATTCGGACACGCCTTATGATGCAACCAAATTTGCGAAATTCGTTATGCTCCGTAAAATAGCAGAAACTGCAAAAAACCAGATTCCTCAAGAGTTATACGCAGGTATGGGAAGTGCTTTATGGGAACAAGAAAGAACGACCCTAATCAAAAAAGAATGCCATAAATACGATGAAGAATGGCGAATGATAACTGGCTGCATTATGAAGCCGCCGGTGATGATGGAATGGATCCCAAGCGGTATAATTCTCGGTCTGCGAATGGACGTAGCAGAGGAAAATCTTGTTGTAAGCATGGCAAAAGAAGCCGGAATCAAAAATATTTATAAATCCTACATAAATGCGCAAAACAAGCTGGATGCTTATCCTTTGAAATTGTAATCTTTCCAGCGGGTAAGTGAGTAGTTGAAATGAGGTGAAAGCAATGAGGAGAGAAGAATACGCTTGTCCTAATGGGTGTTCTCTTCCACCCAGAAAAAAGCAACTTAGGGAATATAGCAACGGTACATATGGGTTTGCCTTTTATGATTTTACATTCTGTCCTTGTTGCGGCAGTTTAATGCCATATTCGCTAAAGAAGCTCAAAGGATTTTTTGAGGTATACAATATCCACGCAGCGTTATCGGATGCGGTGCAACTCATATATAAATCCGAGTTTGAGTCGGCAGCACGTGAATCCTTCGTGGCTGTGGAAAATTATCTCAAAAAGAAGTCAGGCCTGGATTCGCATGGATTCGATCTGGCGACAAGAGCACTTTCTTTTGAAATAGACAAGCAAACCGGCGAAATAAAGAGGGCTCCCCTTATTGCAATCAATGATCTGAAAAACGAATCGGAGCGCAATGAGCAGGACGGCATCAGGTATATGCTTATGGGTTTCTTTCAGGGGCCTCGTAATCTGTACCAACACAATCATATTGGCTCCGGTGTAAGCAATTCTATTTCCGTAATCATCGAAGCATCCTTCTTCCTTCATCTGCTTGATGGGCACAGCATTACTCAAAACGGACGGTGGATTCCAGAAACAGTAGATTATCGGGAAATTTATCAAAAGATGCCTAAGCGTATTCATCGCTGGAAACTGATGCGCCTATTGAAGAAGCGTGATCGTAGGTTGAAGAAAAATCCTTGATGTACCCTAATGAGGTAGAATTATGGCACAAACAATTTTGTACTACCCAACAATCAACATTCAAGATGGCACTTGGTTACGCTGCAATTTGAACGGGCGCTCGCGGATTATACGCGCTGCGAACAGACGGACGGCGTGAGCGTCGAGTCGCGCTACCGCGTTGGTATGGCGCACTATCTGATGCGGAAATATGACGACGCGATCCGCACATTTACAGATTCTCTCGCCATCGCGCCGCAGGACGACGATATGTATATTGCGGATGTCTACTGGCTGGGACTTTCGCAGCTTCGTGCTGAAAAAGCGGATGAGGCACAAAAAACGTTGAAGCAGCATTATCGACCCGATATGTACGTCGGCCACCACACGGCGTATGAAAAAGCCATGCGCGTGGCGGCAGGGTTTGCGCCGATGGAGGATATGCTGGCGGAGTTGGACGCGGAAGAAGACGATTTGCAGTTTGCCATGACGGCTTACGGTCTTTGCGTACTGTTGGAAGCGCACGGCGAGACGGAAAAAGCCGATGCTCTGCGGCAAAAACTACTTAAGCGCGACGGCTTCTGGTTCTGCTTCAGCTATCTCGCGGCATATAGCGACTATAAATACACAGTTAAACCGGCAACAGTCAAGTGACTGCTGCCGGTTGTTGCTCTAAGCGATTTTTTGTTGTCCTTATGCGTGTTCGCCTTTACAGCAACAGTTGTTTTTCTGAATACCTCGGCTGCCAGATATTCGAGATTGCCGGCATCCCCGTACAAAAGACCCTGCTGGGCACATTCACGGTGAATGGCACAGAGAAGATCGTTGTTGCCTGCGGCGACTTTACCCGGCCTGGGCTCGTGCTTCAGGACTTTGCCTCCCTGAAAAACCAGATCATCGACTCAGAGCGCAACGGGTATGGCACCGAACTGTCCGACATCCTCCATACGATTACGGCACAGACGGCCATAGACGCCGCTCAACTGCTGGACCGCTTTTGGGATATGTTCATCGTAGATGCCCTGATTGGGAACTGGGACCGGCACAACGGGAACTGGGGCTTCCTATACGATGCCGTCAGCGACGCCATAGAACTGGCCCCGGTCTACGATTGTGGGAGTTGCCTCTATCCCCAGGCGGATGACGAGATCATGCGGTCTGTCCTTACCAATCAGGGCGACCGTGACTATCGAATTTATGAGATACCGACCTCCGCGATTACGCTGGAAGGAAAGAAAATTCGGTATTTCGATTTTATTTCCTCACTGCGGGAAGAGGGGTGCAGCCGCGCCCTGCGGAGGATCGTCCCCCGGATTGATATGGGTAAAATCGGGAAGTTGATTTATGACACCCCATTCCTCAGTGATTTGCAACGGCAATTTTATTTGACCATGCTGGCGGAACGGAAAGCAAAGATACTGGATTTCGCTCTGGAAAAATTAGAGCAGGCGAAAGATGGGCCTCTGCCAGTGAAACACAAAGCCGGGAAAGACCGGGACGCCCGATAAAGCAATCACATACCTTTTTGGCAAGGCCGTGTCTGCGGCCTTGCCGTTTTACATAGCCGGGAGGTTTTCATCTGGAGATCTCCCGGCTATCACTATTTTATAAGGAGTGATACAGCATGACCAACAAAGAAATGATGCGCCAACTTTATGAACGGATGGCAGCCGAGCAGCAGAAGTATAAGGCATGGCTTCTGGAGCAGCCCCCCAATGTGATCCTGGACAATGCCTGCAAATTCACCGTCCGAGAAGACATTGTGATGGAGTTGGAGGTACTGGAACTGACGGACGCCCAGGCCGCGGCCCTATTGCGGTCCCGGACCCCGCTGGCGGATGTTTACAAGGCATGGCAGCAGGCGGAAACCAACCACATGGACGATGTACGGGATGTGATCGAGGCCCGCGCAGATACCGTCATACGAGCTGAAAAGGAAAAGGGCCAGCGGGAGGAACGGTAGGATGGGCTATGTCACCCCGGAGCAGATCGCTCAGGCTAAGGAATGGGACCTGCTGACCTATCTCCAGCGGTATGACCCGCACCAGCTCGTCCATGTGGGCGGAAGCACCTACTGCACCCGTGAGCATGACAGCTTGAAGATCAGCAACGGAAAATGGAACTGGTTCTCCCGCAAAATCGGCGGGAAAACGGCCCTGGACTATCTTATCAAGGTCCAGGGCTTTTCCTTTACCGAGGCGGTGGAGGCCCTGACGGGGCCGAACTTCTCTCCCCCGTCTCCGGCACCTCAAGCCAGGCCGAAGGAGCAGGAACCCCGGAAGCTGGTCCTTCCCCAATCCAGCCGGTGTGCAACCCATGTTGTCAGCTATCTTCATGGGCGGGGCATTGACTATGATGTGATCGACTATTGCATCCAGACCGGGCGTTTGTATGAAAGTTTGCCCTATCACAATGCCGTATTCGTGGGCCGGGACCGGCAGGGCCAACCCCGCTACGCCGCCCTGCGGGGCATCATAGGGGACTTCAAGGGCGAGGCCACCGGCAGTGACAAGCGGTATTCCTTCGCCATCGCGGAGGACTCCGCTGCACCCAGCGTCCACCTGTTTGAATCGGCCATCGACCTGTTGAGCTACGCCACCCTGCTGAAAATGAAGGGCCGGGACTGGCGGCAGGACGCCATGCTCTCCCTGGGCGGGGTGTTCAAGCAGAAACAAGAGTTTGTCATCCCCATGGCTCTCAGCCAGTACCTTCAGGACCACCCCGGCATCCACACGCTCTGCCTCCACCTGGACAATGACGAGGTGGGCCGGGACGCGGCAACGGGTATCATGGCTGGCCTGGGGGACAGATACGAAGTGCTGGACAGGCCGCCGCCCAGCGGCAAGGATGTAAACGATCTGCTGCTCCAGCGGAGGTTGGGGCAGGCAAAGAGGAAGGAGGAATGGAGCCGGTGAAAGACCATCAGGGCATGAAGATCATCGGGATAGACAATGGCTACGGCAACATCAAGACTGCAAACTGCTGTTTTCCCGCGGGGCTGACCGTCCATGACGCAGAGCCGGTATTCAAAGACGATCTGCTGGTCTATGACGGACGCTACTACCTGATTGGGACAGGCCACAAGGAGTTTAAGGCGGACAAGACCGGGGACGATGACTACTATATCCTCACCCTGGCCGCTATCGCCCGTGAGCTGAATGTATATGGCCTGACAGACGCCACGGTATATCTTGCAGTGGGATTGCCCCTCACCTGGGTAAGCCGGCAACGGGAGGATTTCAAAGCCTACCTCACGCGGAACCGGGAACTGGCCTTTACCTTCCGGGGGAAAGCCTACTGGGTGGAGATCGCCGGGGTGGATGTGTTTCCCCAGGGCTTCGCGGCGGTGGCCGGCCAGATCAGGGACTTCCAGGGCGTGAATATGCTCTGTGACATTGGCAACGGCACCATGAACATCATGTTCATCAACGACCGCAAGCCTGTTGTGGACCGGATGTTTACTGAGAAGTATGGCACCCATCAATGTATGCTGGCCGTCCGGGAGAATGTCATGCGGACTCACCATGCCACGGTGGACGAGTCGATCATCAACCGGGTGCTGCGGTTCGGCACAGCGGATATTCGGGAGGACTATCTGACCACAATCCGGGAAACCGCCGCAGAGTATGTGGGCGAGATTTTCCGCATCCTGCGGGAGCGTGAGTACAACCCAGCTCTCATGCGGCTCCATGTGCTGGGCGGCGGAAGCTGCCTGGTCCGCAACTTCGGGGCGTATGACGCCGACCGCGTGACCATCTACGAGGACATCTGCGCCACCGCCAAGGGCTATGAGTTCCTGTGTGAGCAGGCTTTGCACAGGGGTGTGAGCGGATGAAACTCAAACGGTTTTCGCTCCGATTTAACCTTGACCGGGAGAATGACCGCAGGGCGTGGGAAGCCCTGCACCGCATGGACGCCCGATCCATCAATCAGGAGATCATCGCCAGGATCAACGCAAAAGAGCAAACCGATGTGTTGAAAGAGCTGATCCGTCAGACCGTATCTGAAGAATTGGAGCGAACCGCAAAGAACAGCCGTGACCGGCCAGCAGCGCAGGCGGAAGCCAGCGCGGAGGACCTAAACACCGTGTTTGACTTCCTGAACAGTTTTTAGCGGCATCACCTATGATGCCGCTTTTTCCCGCCCGTCGAGGGGTATGGCATCACCTATGATGCCGCAAAAATCATAATAGGAGGTTGTCACTCCATGAGTGAAAAGGCCCTTTGTGAAGTCAATATGACCTATGCAACCATGCGAAGTTATTTTCGCGCAGCAGAACGTGCCCGCCAGCATTTGTCCGGCTTCATTGTGTTCTCCCCGGCCAGCTTTGACAAGGAGTATTCCGTGGAAAGCCGTACCTATGCGGTGTCCAGCGACAACAAGGCGTTTCGGCCTAATATGGGCGGATATTCCATCTATGCTTCGTCCCTGGATGGCTCCGATCCCTGTGTCCGCCTGGAACAGTATATGGCATCGGAGTACGGCGGCAAGAACGGCTGGCAAATTGAGCGGTGCTATATGATGTCCGATGAAGTGGAGCGGGCGAAGGCCCTCATGCGAACCGAAAAAGAGCATGAGCGATAACGAAGAGGCCAAGCCCGCACGCTCTCACGCGCCGCAGGCGCGGAGGATGGCGGTATTGTCTTAGCAAGCAACGAATTGTGGGGCCACAATTCCGCTTGACAGGGGCTTGCCGCCCCTATGACCCTGCATTGAGAAAGGATGATCGTTTTGAAAAGAACACTTGAAATGAAGGTCCGTTTTACCAAAACGGAACTGGACGCCCTTACCAAGAAGGCCCGCAAGTCCGGCCTGTCCCGCGAGGGTTACTGCCGCCGCGTCCTGAACGGCACGGAGGTGAAGGAGGCCCCGCCCGCCGATGTACCTGTGCTGATCCAGGAGGTGCGGCGCGTGGGGAATAACCTGAATCAGATCATGAAGCGGGCCAACGCCCTCGGCCTGCTGGATGTGCCCCAACTCCGCAAGGCACTGGAGGATAACCGGGCCGTGGAGAAGCTGATCGCGGACACCTATACCGTGCCTTCCGACTGACATGGCTGTGACCTCCATCTGGCCCATTCATGGGCGCGTGGACAAGGTAATCGACTACGTCCGGAACCCGGAAAAGACCACTGAGGCCGGTTTGCCGGAGCTGGCGTCTCTCCATGCCGTTGAGGATGTGGTGGAGTATGCCGCCGACGAGATGAAAACGGAGCGCCGGTCCTATGTGTCCTGCCTGAACTGCCGGGAGGACACCGCTGCCGCACAGTTCATGGAAACGAAGCGGCTGTGGGGCAAGCCGGGGGGCCGGGTATGCTACCACGGGTATCAGTCCTTCAAAGCGGATGAGGTCACGGCGGAAACCGCCCATGAGATCGGCGTCAGGCTGGCGGAGGAGCTGTGGGGCGGGCGTTTTGAAGTTGTAGTGGCGACCCACTGCAATACCGGCCACTATCACAACCACTTTGTCATCAACTCCGTGTCCTGGGTTGATGGAAAAAAGTTCTACAACTCCCCCGCCGACTACGCCCGGATGCGGGAGGTATCGGACCGCCTGTGCCGGGAGTACGCCATTTCTGTGATCCAGGACCCAGGCAGGCAGACAAAGAACTACGCCGAATGGCAGGCCGAGCGCAGCGGCAGGCCCACCCACCGGGGGGGCATCCGGGCCGACATTGACCGGGCTATCCGTGCCGCCACCACGGAACGGGAATTCCTGCGGGTGATGGGCGAAATGGGCTATCAGATCAAAGTCCATGGGAGGGACGGAAAGCCCCTGAAATATCCCGCATTGAAGCCACCGGACGCAAAGGGCTATTTCCGTTTCCACAAGCTGGGCGAGGGCTACACGCTGGAGGAGATCAGGGCGCGTATTCTACGCAACATTCACAAACAGCCCCCGTTCCCGGAGCTTGTCCATCACCTGCCCCAGCATTACCGGGTGCGGGGAAAGCCCCAGAAGAACGTCACCGGCCTGCGGGCGCTGTACTTCCGTTACTGCTATGAACTCCACATCATCGTCAAGCAGCCGGCATCCGTCAAGCGGGTGTCTTTTTTATTGCGGGAGGACATCGCCAAGCTGGACCGTCTGGACGCGGAAACCCGCCTTTTGGGGAAACACCACATTGGAACGATTGAGGAATTGACTACCCACCGGGAAACGGCGTTGATGGAGGCGAACACCCTGGCTGCCCAGCGGCAGGAACTCCGAAAGGAGCTTCGACGGTGTAGCCGTCAGGGTGACGCTATTGCCGCAGATGAGGTAAAACAGCGGATCAGTGCCCTGTCTGACAGGATCAGGGCGGCGCGAAAGGAGGTGGTCCTATGTGACGGCATCGCCCAGCGTTCCGGGCAGGTCCGGGAGAACCTGGGACGGCTGGTGAAGCAAAAGGAAATTGAGCGAAAGGAGCAGTTAAAGAATGAGCTATTCAGGCGACGCGGCGGAGCAAGTCGTGAGGATGTCGCTGGAAACAGGTGAGGTTGCGGTCAGGCTGGCCGGCTCCGGGGCCAAACAGCTTGCCATTTTGATCTATGCCATCCTGCGGGAGCAGAAAAAGACAGCGGGCAAGGCCCGCCTGACCAATATGCTCCGCAGCGGTAAGGAGCTGAAGGTGTTTGCCGTGAAGGACAGCGACCTCCAGCTCTTTTGCCGGGAGGCAAAGAAGTACGGCGTCCTCTACTGTGTATTAAAGGACCGGGACGCCACGGATGGACTGACCGACATCATGGCGAGGGCGGAGGACGCCGGCAAGATCAACCGCATCATTGAGCGGTTCGGCCTCGCCACCGTAGATATGGCCCAGGTCAAGCAGGAGATCGAACAGAGCCGGGCGGAGCGGCGGATGGACGCCCCGGAAACACGTGCGGCGGAACCGGCAGCCGGGGTGGACACTCCCCAGGGGCCGATGACTGAGCGGGAGATGGATGGATTTCTGGACGCCATGCTTGCCCAGGCCCCGAAACATGGCCCGGCTGTCCCGGAGCGCGACGATCCAGACCGGGACTTGGATGAATTTTTGAAGGCGGCGCGGGGCGCGTCCTCTGGCAGAGAGGAGGACAGGACCGAAAACCCCACCGTGGGCCGGACCGAGAAATCCCGTCTGTCCGAGCCTACCTCAAAGCTCAAAGAGGCCGTGTTTTCTAGGGATAACTTTAAAATTGTAAAAATATATTTCAGAACAAGTTCCAG
>OGXY01000497.1_pt1 | contig 35983 bp, 31 predicted proteins | sample 1576411 | NCBI WGS metagenome assembly OGXY01 (sample SAMEA3541498, study PRJEB24748) | human gut metagenome | biome: human gut; feature: human-associated habitat; material: faeces | place: China | collected 2012 | reverse complement strand
CTCAATTGTATTTAAAAATAAGTTTATGCGAAAAATCTGCCATTTCTCCCAGCAGGCGTGTAACGCATTGTCGGGTAGTGGGTTGAAGGCTGGTAGATAGCAGTTTATCTACCATCTATCTACCAGCCGTCACCATCTCCATCCTTATTGTTATTATCTATCTATTAACAAGAAGTTTTGATTAACAGGACAATAATCAACCATTGAAATCGGAACTATGAAGTTTCCTTCTCCACATTCGTCAGCTGATGGTCCTATAGATGAAATGGTCTCCGGACTAAACGTCTCGTCAAGACTAAGAAATATTCCTGTTATACGTAGATATGTTATTGTTATTTTTTCACCTGTCAACAATTTTATTGTCACAGATTTTTCCTGACGCTTAGAGTTTTCGTTAAAATTACAGATAAAAAAGGTACAACAATCATAGGTTCGTTGAGATCTCCCAAAAACACGTTCAAAAGCCTTCCAGTAAGCCATATCACTTATTGGGGTATATACGCATGTGGAGTAGATGCTTTTAATAAATGCTTTTAAATTAGATCTGTCAATCTTTATTGTATCTTTGGTGCTGAGAGCTGCGAAACATACGGGATATTGATGTGGTTTGGTAGCAACAAACTCAATATAAGTATATTCTCCTCCAAACAACTTGTCATTGACATTCTGAGCGCGGCTTGATGCCATACTCAGAATTAATAAAAAAAACGTTATAAATCTCATTCTATTCTATTTCTTTTTTATCGTTGGTAAGAATAATATATTTGATACCAAACAGCATCGTACTAGATAAAAACCGGCTTTTTTGCGTCCTCTAAATTAAACGCACGATTATGCCCCGTATTCTTTGTGATAAAGTGGAGAAGCCCATGATCTCATTTGCTTTATTGCTGTCTGTATATCTGCAGGGAAATTTTTAATACGAGCCTTGTATCCAGAGGCAACTTTATGGTTGTTAACATACAAGGTGTATTCAACATTATCCTTAACAATAATAGAATCACGATAAGAAGTATTCTCCAATTTTGAAATTGCCACTTGTATTGTCTTTTGTTGAGCAGTTCCAAGTCTTTTTCTGATAATCTGATAAGCAGAATTCCATGCAACATCCCCTTCCGATATTGTTTTATTTGCAGTTTCAACATATCCTACACCATAGGTCAACAACGAGTCACAACACTTTATTATTTGAGACTCGGAATCTCCGAAGTCCATAATTAGAATCATAGACTTCTTTTCCATATTCTGTTGCTCATGTAAAGACAAAGAATTTATTGTTTTCTTCTTGGGTGGCTGTGTATTAGAACATGAGCTTATCATAAATACACTTATTATTATTAAAAATAATCTGAACATAGTCGTTTTCATAGAAAAGTTGAACAATTAATAAAACAAATTATAAATAAAGCAAGCAACAGAAGCGGACAAATATCTAACTCTTATTGTTTTGATACGTCCATTTTTATTCAATATATGCCCCTCGTAGTTTTAAGCCTTGCTCTTTACGAATATCATTTTCTGTAATATCATCTTTTTTGACATGTTTTAAGCCAATAGTTGCAGCTTCCTCTTTTTTTAGACTTTGTGTGACTCTTAGTCCTCGACTATTCGTATAAGTATAAGTGGCATTTTCAGAATAATCGATAGCAACTCCACGCATTGATCTGTCGCCATGAATAAGTTCATGTGCTAATCCAACATGAGCAGGCCTTTTTTCACCATTAACTCTCCCCGTTTTTGCATTTAAAGTAGGAATTTGGGGATTTGAATTAGGATTAAAATACACATTCACATTAGACCCTTTACCATTAATCGCATTAGTTGGATTATCATCTATTTCAGAATTTCCATCAGCAGTCTTAGATGTGATATTAATTGTCATTATTCTTTTAGAACTATTAATTCTTTGTATAAGACGTGTACCTGCTGATTTTGTTCCATTTCTCATATATGCAATTTTTATTTTGATAGAACCATCTTTCTGTGTAGAAAAAACAATTTTATCATCAGTCAGATTTTGAATATTCCCTAATACGATGAATATCTGTTCATAAGTAGTGCCTTTCGGTAATTTTATAACTTTTCCATCTGTATCTATAAAACGTATTGGATCATTCACAGCATAACCATAACTACTAACATTTGCATATTTCTCCTGCAAAGGGTCTGTAGCCATCCACCTACCCACAACCGGATCATACCATCTTGCTTCATGATCCTGCATGTTCCAACCATACATCGTATCAAGTTCCTTACCTATGTACTTGTATTTGTTTCGGCTCACGCCACAGCGGTCGCCCATCAGTGCACCGAAAGGATAATAATGGTTCACTTCCTCAATGTTGCCGTTGCCGTCCACCACCAGACGGTTGCTGCCAAGATGGTCCTTCACATAAAAATGCATGACTATTCCATTGTCGTCATCCACACTTGCGTAGCCGCCGTCGAAGAGAATGGCGGAAATGTTGTCATTCGTAACTACTCACCACCTCACCCTTACATCTTCTCGCTGTCAATGTTCACATGATTGACATTGACGTCTTCGTGTAGGAAGATGCGTGCTGTTTCGCGGAAGCGTTCTTCGCTTTCTGTGGTGAAATAGCGGCATGTGCCGCCTTTTGTAAGCTTTTGCTCCATCTCGGGATGACGGTTGAGGTAGTCGGCAAGCGAGTTGGCTACGTAGGTCCCCTGCGCCATTATGCGCACTCCGTCTGGAACGTTCTTCACAACCGAACTCATGAGCAGCGGATAGTGGGTGCAACCGAGGATGATGGTGTCGACGAGCGGATCCTTGCGCATCAGTTGGTCGATGCGCTTCTTCACGAAGTAGTCGGCGCCGGGCGAGTCTGCTTCGCCGGCTTCTACTATCGCTGCCCAAAGCGGGCAGGCAACGCCCGAAACCTCAATATCGGGGAAGAGTTTCTGAATCTCTATCTTGTACGAATCGCTCTTGATGGTGCCTTCTGTGGCGAGTATGCCCACATGACGTGTCTTTGTTAGTTTGCCAACCTCCTCTGCCGTGGGGCGGATGACGCCAAGCACGCGACGGTCGGGGTCGAGCACGGGCAGATCGCGCTGCTGAATGCTGCGCAGCGCTTTTGCTGAGGCTGTGTTGCAGCCAAGGATGACGAGGTGGCAACCCATGCTGAAGAGTTTCAGAACCGCTTGACGCGTGAACTGGTAGACCACTTCGAAGGAGCGCGAGCCGTATGGGGCGCGTGCGTTGTCGCCGAGGTACATATAGTCGTACTGCGGGAGGAGTTGGCGGATGCCGTGAAGGATGGTGAGTCCGCCGTAACCAGAGTCGAAAACACCGATTGGACCGGGATTGGAGGGAAATGGCATGATTTTCTATTTTATATAAAGCGAAAATTGATAATTGAAACCTGTGGCAGCCGTGTATTTACGGCGGTCAGCAATTTCAATTATCAATTTTCTTTTTTTCTAATATGTAGCAGCTTTCTGCCTTTAGTTCAGCGCCTCTTTGATAAGCTCTGTAGCGTCTTCGCCCATTTCGGGGTTGACGTACGGGCAGGCGTCGCCGTCTGTGTTGAGGATGAAGGCGTAGCCCTGAGCCTGACCCACCTTTGTGAGGGCATTGTAGAGCTTGTTCTTCACCGGTGCGAAGGCGTCAGCCTCTGCCTGCTTCAGAAGTCGCTGCGACTCGTTCTTGAAGTTGATGTTCTTCTGCATCATCTCCTGGAGTTCAGCCTGGCGCTTGCGCAGGATGGCAGGCACGAGGTCTTTCTGTACGTCGAGAAACTCTTCGTATTTGCTGTTGAACTCGTCTTCAGCGCGCTTCATCTCTGCGTCGTACTTCTGTCTCAAATCGTCGATGCTGCGCTGTGCCATGACATAGTCGGGCATTGATTTGAGAACGTTGTCGAAACTGAAATAGCCGAAGCGTGTCTGTGCGTTCGCCGTGAGCGAGAGTACGCCGAGCACGATGAGAAGGAACAATTTCTTCATGTCTTTTGCTGCTTTATATTGTTGTCAATTGAATAGTAATGGTTGAGTGTGCGGCTGCCACGGCAGCCGCTGCTTGCGTAAGAGAGCTGTGCTTTCTTACTTTGTTGTCTTGTTGAGCTGAGCCTTAACCTCTGCTGTAACATCCTTGCTGAGAGTCTCGCTGATGTAAGGTATGCCGCTTGTTACGTCCATGATGTAAACGTAGCCGCCTGCCTTGCCTACAGCCTTGATAGCCTCAACGAGCTTGTTTGTGATAGGGCTGATCTTGTCCTGCTGGAGCTTGCCGAGAGCCTGCTGGTTGTCCTGCGCTGTCTGCTGAATCTTCTGGTACATCTGAGAGAGGCTATCCTCTGTCTCTTTGCGCTTTGTCTCGTTCATTGTAGACTTGTTCTTCTCGTAGTCCTCGTACTTGCGCTGCATTTCGTCCTGCATAGCCTTGAGGTCGTTGTCGTACTGCTTTGCCTGTGCTTCTACCTCGCCGCGAGCCTTGATGAACTCAGGCATGGAAGCCATGATTTCCTGTGCGTTTACGTGACCGAACTTCTGTGCGAATGTTGCCATTGGCATGAACAACATAAGCATTAAAATCAATTTCTTCATTTTTGCTTTTTATTTTTTTTTGTTATTAATTATTTCTTTTCTAAGCCTTCCTAAGCCTCTTTAGGCCTTCCTAAGCCTTGGTGAATCTTGAATTCAAAACTGGATAATTCATAATCGGCGAAGCCGACAATTCAAAATTCAAAACTCAAAATTCAAAACTCTTTAGTTGGCGTAGCCCAGCTTCTGCAGCACTTCGTTGCTGATGTCAGCCTTCGGCGAACCGTAGATTACGCCGGTGTCGCTTGAGCGGTCGAGCACGAGCGAATAGCCACGCAGCTCTGCTATCTCCTTAACGGCGGTGTATATCTCCTCCTGGATAGGCGACATGAGGCTTTCGCGCTTCTTGAAGAGTTCGCCTTCCGGTCCGAAGTACTTGCGTTTGAGGTCGCTGGCGTCCTTCTCCTTCTTCATGATTGCCTCCTGGCGTGCCTTCTTCTGCTCCTGCGAGAGGAAGACCATCTCGTTCTGATAGTTCTTGTACATGGTAGACGCCTCGGTGTTGAGCGCCTCCACCTCAGCCTGCCATTTCTTCGACACCTGGTTGAGTTGCTCGTTGGCGCGCTCGTATGCAGGTATGTTCTTCAGAACGTACTCCATATCGAGTAGCGCGTACTTCTGTGCGTTTGCCGTCAGCGCCGTAATGGCAAAGAGGCAGATAAGCATTAATTTCCTCATAGTCTGATTCTTAATTCTAAATTGAACAATTCCTAATCGGCATTAAGCCGACAATTCAAAACTCAAAATTCAAAACTCAAAACTCCTTCAGCCATCGGCTGTTAGAATTCCTGACCGAGGATGAAGTGGAACTGCGATCCGCCCTTCGTTCCGAATACCTTGTCGAAGCCGTAAGCCCAGTCGATACCCATCATACCCACCATCGGGAGGAAGATGCGCAGACCTACGCCGGCAGAGCGCTTCATATCGAACGGGTTGAACTTGCGGGTTTCGGTCCAAGCGTTACCGCCTTCGATGAATCCGAGGCCGTAGATAGTGGTGTTGCCGAGCAGGAACGGGTAGCGCAGCTCGAGCGTCATGCGGTCGTATGCGTAGCCTTCGTGGCCGTACGGTGTGAGCGATCCGTTCTCGTATCCGCGCAGACCGATGGTCTCCTCGGCGTACGATGTAGAGTAGCCGGTCATGCCGTCACCACCCATGTAGTAGGTCTCGAACGGCGACTTCTTCCACTTGTTGAACGAGCCGAGCAAGCCGAACTCTACGCGTGTCATGAGCACGAGACATTTCTGTCCGCTTGTGAGTGCGGTGAACATGCGGCCCTTGAACTTCCACTTGTGGTATTCTACCCAGCGGTACTTCTCCTGCTGTTCGCGGTTGTATGTAGCCGACTTCGGGTTGTTGGCGAGGTTCTTGTAGTCCTTGCCGTCCCATGCCGACCACGGCGGGGTGATAGTTACCGAGGCTGTGAACTCAGATCCGCGGCGCGGGAAGAGCTGGTTGTCGGTAGAGTTGCGCGAGAGCTGTATGCTGAGGTTGAGGTTGTTGGAGTTGCCGTTGGTCATGAGGAAGTAGCTCCAGTTCTTCAGCATGTAGCGTGTGTACTGCAGCGAGAGCGACAACTGGAAGAAGTCGTCTGGCCAGCGCAGCTGCTTGCCCCATCCGAGCGAGAATCCGAACAGCTTCACGTACTTGTCTGGGTCGTAGAAGCTCTCGTAGTTGTTGTAGCCGTTATAGTTGCCGTAGCCGTACATATAGTTATAGTAGTTGTTGAAGTAACCACTATTATAGTAGTTGCTCGACACGTCGGTCTGCTTAGAGAAGTAGGCGCCTACCGAGAACTGTATCGGTCGTTTGCCTCCGAACCAGTTGGTAGAGTACGACATGTTGTACGACTGGTAGTACGTACCGTTGGTCTGTGCTCCGATAGAGAGCACCTCACCGTCGCCTACGGGCAGGAATCCGCGGCGCTCCTTGTTCTTTCCGAAGAGGTTGCGCATAGAGAAGTTGTTGAGCTTCAAGCCGATGCGTCCGATGACGCCGGTCTGTCCCCATCCGAGCGAGAACTCAATCTGGTCGTTCGACTTCTGTTCGAGGTCCCAGTTGATGTCTACGGTTCCGTTCTCGGGGTCGGGCTTCACGTCTGGGTTCACCTTCTCGGGGTCGAAGTGGCCCATTGACGCGATCTCGCGTGCCGAACGTTGCAGAGCCTCCTTAGAGAAGAGGTCGCCCGGCTTTGTGCGCAGTTCGCGGCGCACCACGTTCTCGTACAGACGGTCGTTGCCGTTGATGCGCACGTGGTTGATGTGTGCCTGCGGACCCTCGAAGATACGCATCTCGAGGTCGATAGAGTCGCCCACGATGTTCACCTCTGTCGGGTGGAGCGAGTAGAAGAGGTAGCCGTTGTTCCAGTAGTTGTTGCCCACAGCGTCCTCGTCTTCGGTGAGTCGCTTGTTCATAAGCTTCTGGTTGTAGACGTCGCCCTTCTTCATGCCGAGCACGGCAGCGAGATAGTCGGAGCTGTATATCGTGTTGCCCACCCATGTGATGTTGCGCACGTAGTATTTCTTGCCTTCGTCCACCTTCACGCGCATGCTCACGTGCTTTTCGTCGACGTTCCACACCGTGTCGCTCACGATGTATGCGTCGCGGTAGCCCAGCTCGTTGTACTTGTCGATGAGCTTCTGCTTGTCGTTCTTCCAGCGTTCGGGCGTGTATTTCTTCTTGAACTTCAGGAACGTAGCCATCTTGCCCGCCTCGTGAGTCTCCTTGAACACACCTTTCTTTATGATGTTACCCTTTATCTTGCTTGTGGCGAGTGCCTTGTTGCCCTCGATGAAGATGTCGCGCACCTTCATCTTCTGCTTTTTGTCGATGATGACGTCGAGAATCACCTGGTTCTTGTTAGCTACGTCGTCGCGCTGCACGATCTGTATGTCGGCGTTCTTGAAGCCCTTCTCGTCGAAGTATTTCTTTGCGAGAATCTTCGCGCGGTCTATCATGTTAGGTGTAATCTGTGCGCCCTTGAGCAGTCCGAGCTTCTCCTCCATGTCCGTACGCTCCGACTTCTTCAGTCCGACGTAGTTGATGGTAGACACGCGCGGACGCATCTGCAGATGGATGTGCAGATAAGCCTTGTCGTGTACGAGCGAGTCGACAGAGATAGATACCTCTGAGAAGAGTCCGTACTTCCAGTAGTGCTTCACGGCGTCGGTGATAGCCTCGCCAGGCAGTTCTATCTGTTGTCCGATAGAGAGTCCGGAGATGCCAGTGAGCATGTAGTCCTCGTAGCCTTCCGCTCCCGACACGGCGAGTCCGCCGAGTGTCACAGTGCGCGGGGTTCCTGCATACGAGATGTCGGGGTATGTAATCTTGTCCTGCGCTTGGGCTGCGAAGCTGCTTACAAGGATGCAGGCTGTTGTCAACACCTTAATTATATTCATCGTTTTTCTCTTGATTGTTCTTTTTCTGATTATTGAGGGGCTTATTTTTGCTCAGCCTCCACTTGCGCCTCTGTCTTTCCGAAGCGTCGCTGGCGTCGCTGGTAGTCGGCGATGGCTTGGTGCAGACCTTCTTCGTCGAAGTCGGGCCAGAAGGTGTCGCAGAAGTACAGCTCCGAGTAGGCTATCTGCCAGAGCAGGTAGTTGCTTATGCGCTGCTCGCCGCCGGTGCGTATGAGCAGGTCGGGGTCGGGCATGAAGCTCGTGGTCATGTGTTCGGAGATGAGCTGCTCGTTGATGTCGGCGTCCTTAATCTTGCCTGCAGCGAGATCGGCTGCTATCTCTCGTGTAGCCTTCACAATCTCCCAGCGCGACGAGTAGCTGAGCGCTACAACCATCGTCATCGCCGAGTTGTGGGCTGTGTGGTCCATAGTCTCCTGCAGCTTCTGCTGCACCTCCTTCGGCAGGCGCTCTATGTCGCCGATGACCTGGAAGCGCACGTTGTTCTTCATGAATATCTCGTCCTCAAGCGATGTGAGCACAAGACCCATGAGCGCAGCCACCTCGGTAGCGGGGCGGTTCCAGTTCTCGGTAGAGAAGGTGTAGAGCGTGAGATACTTCACGCCGAGGCGCGTACACTCTGATGTGATGCGGCGCACGGCGTCTACTCCTGCCTGATGGCCGAAGCTGCGCGGCTTGCCTCGCTCTGCTGCCCAGCGTCCGTTGCCGTCCATGATGATGGCGATGTGCTGGGGTATGTTGGTTGTATCGAGTTTTTCCATATTCTGTTTTTTCTTTTAAGGAGGCGTTTAGGCCTTTCTAAGCCTTCTTGGGCCTTCCTAAGCCTTTGCTTTTAACTAAGCCTTTCTAAGCCTTTTTAAGCCTTTGCTAACTTTTCTCTAAGCCTTTCTAAGCCTCTCTAAGCCTTCTTAAGCCTTGGCTAACTAAGCCCTCCCCGACGGGGAGGGTTGGGAGGGGCTACTCATCCGCGTTATGGCAGGTGCGGCATTTCGCCATGAAGCTGTACGTCAGCGTGAGCTGGAACGCCGAGTAGCAGTCGGCGTTCTTGAAGAGTCCACTGCTCTCTATGTTGTACGGGTCTTTCACGCCGTCGAGCTTGTCGCTGAGCGAGAAGTGTACAGCCCATTCGAGTCCGAGGTTCAGTCGCGGTCCTATCTTGTACTTCACGCCCAAGCCGAGCGGCACGTTAGCCGTGAACACGTTGTTGCCGCCGCCCGTCACGAACGTGGCACCCAGTCCGCCGAAGACGAACGGCGTGAAGCGCTTCGCTCCGCGGTAGTCGCGTCCGGTGCCGTAGGGCCAGAAGTTGTATTCGTACGTCACGCTGGCGTCTACGAGCGTGTTGCTGAACGAGTAGGGGTTGCCGACGAAGTCGGGGTAGTAGGTTTTCACGTCCTTTGACGAACCGGTCAGCTTGCCGTACATCGCCGCCATCTTCAAGCCCATGTACGGGTTGAATATGCGGCGCAGGACGACCGAACCGCCCATCTGCATGTTGCTCAGTACGCTGCCGTTGAAGTCGCCCTCGTACGACACGAGGCCTACGCCCGCACCAATCTCCATGCGGTATTCGTCGTCGGTCTGCGCCTTAGCCGTCGCAAACGTCAGAGTCATCAAGAGAAGGGTGAGGATTTTCTTCATTGTCATTAGAGTGCAACCTGTCGGTTCTTTATTCTGTGAGACCGGTCGGGTACTGTCTAACCGTCAGCCCGGTCTGTTCTTTTTTTTATTCTATGAAATCGGTCTGCTCTTTCTTCCATCCGAGGCGGTTGATTCTTCCGCGCCATGTCGAGCCGCTCTTTGCGTTGACGATCCAGATGAAGTTGTCGCTGTCTACGGTGAGCGCCATTCTCGGTTCGTTCAGAGCATTGGTGCCGAGCGTGAGGTCAGCCGGAACGCTGAGTGTAGTGTCCTTCGCCCATGTGAGTCCGCCGTCCTTTGAGCTGTAGAGTTTGGCGTCGATGTCACTTGAGCCGTCGGGAGTGCCTAAGGCGTATGTCTTGCCGTCGTATGTAGCTACGCTCATGTTTTTGAGCTTCGGCAGGGCGTGCTTGTTGTCAGCCGACACCTCGTAGTATGTCCAAGGCTGGTTCTCGCTGTGCGCTGCGCCTTCGTCCACCTTGCCCCATACAGCCATCTTGCCGTCGGCTGTTGTGCCGTAGAGCGTCACGCGGTAGCTGTCGTTGTTGGTTACGAGTGCGTTGCATGTGTACGAGTGGTTGGTCACGGGCAGGAACGCTGCGTCGCTGTCGATGGTAGCCACGGTCCATGTGGCGCCGTTGTCGGCAGAAGCCACGAGCTGACCCTCGGCGTTGTAGCCGTAGAGACGCAGCGGACTTGCTGCCACGAGCTTCTTCACGCCGGTAGTTGAGCCGGTCTGCTTCCAGTTGTTGCCGTCTGTGGTGCAGATGATGTTGCCGCCGTGGCTCAGATATACCTTGTCGTCTTTCGTCACCACGCCCTCATAGGCGTCGGCAGCAAGCACTCCGTTGAAGTTGGGCGTAGCCGCTCTCCAAGTCTGTCCGTCGTTCATCACGTATACGCGTGTCTGTGTGCCGTCGTTGCCGAAGAGGAAGAGGCGCACGCCGTCCTCGGCGGTCTTCACGGCGCAGGTCTTCACGGCTGTGAGCTGCTCTATCTCGGCGTTCTTAGCCATCGGCTTCCAGAAGAACGAGTCGGCCTGCTCCTTGTGTATGTTCACCTTCACCTTGTACTTGCGCAGCTGCTTGCCCGAGTTGCTCAACACCTGCAGCTCGCGTTCCTGCGAGAAGTCGAGCGAGTCGGTTCCGCTGATGTACTCCAAGCTCTCGTCCTTCTGGCTTTTTATCAGCACCGCCATCGAGTTGAGTCCGGTAGCTGTGCAGACGAGCTTCTTGGCGTCTACGCCGCAGGGCAGCGAGTCGGGATTGTAGATGGTGTTGTTGTTTTGGTCGATGCAGAACTTGTAACTTGTGTACGACGAAGTGACGGTGTAGACACTGTCCTTGCCTTCCTTTTTTGTCTTGGTATGGATGTATCGTTTTGCTCCCGTCACAGAGAAAGATGTGATGGCGCTGTCGTCGGTGTACACGTATTCGTTGTCGTCATTAAGGCACGATGCGAGTGCAAAAACCGCCATGAACAGCATGGCAAAAGCTGCAAACTTATTTTTCATTCTTCCTAAACTTATTGTTTTTAGCTGCAAATTTAAGCAGAAATCTTCAATTTCAGCGCTATTTCACATTATAATTATGCAATTTATTGATTAATAGCCGCATTTTTAAGGTTGTTTAGTGATTGGTTATATTGTTACGGCAGCGTGGTAACGGTGTTACCGCATAGCTGTAACGATGTTACCCCTATGCGGTAATGATGTTACAGCAGCGTGGTAACTAACAACAAAAAAAGCATTGTTCGCCTTGAACGGGCAAACAATGCTTTTCATATTGTGTCTTAATACTTTCTAAGCTTGTGACGGATCACTACTCCGGCAACATCGTAACGGTGATGTGATTGCCGGCCTTGTTGAACTCCTTCATGAAGTTGCAGATGTCCTGGGCTGTGAGAGCCTCAAGAGTCTTGGCATAGTCGGTGTAGCCGTCGAAGTTGTAGAGATAGTTGTCGCTGATGACGCCGAGCCAGAAGCCGTTGGTCTTCACGCGGTCGCCGTTCTGCTTAACCATGTACTCCTTGCACTTCTGGAACTTGGCAGCGTCGCATGTGGTCTCGATAGCCTTCATCTCTTCGTTGAGGATGCGGATAGCCACGTCCTTCTTCTCAGGCTTCATCGGGCACTGAGCGAAGATCTGGAACATGCGGTAGTTGTCGGCACCGAGGTCAGCGCTTGCGTAAGCGCCTACAGAGTAAGCTGCACTTTCCTTCTCGCGAATCTTGTCGAGGTATTCCATAGAGAGCACCTGACCTGCGATGTCGCAGCAGAGGGCGTTCTTCAGAGTGTAAGGCAGCTGGTCGTTGAACCAGAGCATTACAGAGTTGGCCTTCGGGGTCTCCTGCTTGCGCTTGAATGTGTTGTCTACAACGCCCTTTACCGGGTTGAGCTCGCGCTTGCTCTTAACGGCCTTAGCCTTAGCAGGCAGAGCGCCGAGATACTGGCAGATGAGCGGACGGATAGTAGCCTCGTCGTAGTTGCCCACGATGTTGAACACCCATCCCTGAGCAGAAGCTGTGCGCTCCTTAGCGATCTGCAGGATGCGGTCGTAGCTTATCTCCTTAAGGCGCTCTGTTGTGAGCGGAGCAATGCGCGGGTTGTGACCGTAGATGGTAGCCGAGATAGAGTCGCTGAACGCTACGTCAGGATTGATCTCGCGGTTCTTCAGCGATACCTCGAGCTGCTGCATGAGGTTGTCGAACGACTTCTGGTCCTTGTTGATGTTTGTGAAGTAGAGGTATACCATCTGGAGCATTGTCTCAACGTCCTTCGGGGTAGAGTTGCCCGAAACGTTTGTAGAGAGCTGTCCGAGTGTGAGGTCTGCGTTGGCAATCTTGCCTGCGAGAGCCTTCTGCAGCTCTGTAGAAGAGAATGCGCCGAGACCGCTGTAGCCGATAACATTGTCGAAGAGCAGGAGGTTGGCGAAGTCCTTTGCGCCGTAGAGTGTAGAACCACCCTGTCCGCGGCCGCTGAGGAGCACCTGATCCTTCTTGTAGTCGGTCTTCATAAGGTTTACGACAACGCCGTTAGAGAGAGTAAGTGTAGTGTAGCCGAGCTTCTCGTTCTTCACTTCCTTCTTCACCTTGCCAGCCTTCGGCAAGGTAGTGATGAGCGGTTCGTTCTTCACGTTGTCTACGTAAGCCTCAATCTTCTGAGCGCGTGCGTCCTTGATAGCGCCGAGCAGCTCAGCCTCAGTCGGGTAAACGTTGCCCTCAGCCTCGTTCAGGAACGAGAGCACGATGAGGTTGGAGTCGTTAGCCGGCACGAGCTCAGCCATCATCTGGTTAGCCACCTCAACAGGCATAGCCGGTACGATCTGGCTCATAGTCTGATACTCGAAGTCGATAGACGGCATCGGGTCGCCCTCAAGGAAGTTGTCTACGAGGTCGCGGTAGAGCTGGCCGTTGCGACGCTTGTCCTTGTTGCTGTATTCCTTCTCGAGTGCGCTCTTGTAGTCCTCCTGGAAGCGTGCATACTCTGTAGCTGTGAAGCCGAAGCGAGCGGCGCGCAGAGCCTCTGTGTAAGCGGCCTTAAGCGCAGCGGCAGTCTTGCCGAGGTCCTTCGGAGAAGCCGAGAGGTTGAAGGCGTCCTTAGTCTTGGCGAAGATGAATGTGCCGTCGTTAGCGTAAGCGCCTACGTACGGGCACTCCGGATCGAGAGCCTTCTCCTTCAAGCGGTTGTTGAGCATAGTCATGGCAGCCTGCTTAGCGTAGTTGTAGATGAGGTAGCTGAGGTTGCCCTTCTCAGAAGCCGGGAACACGTCGTGCTTGATCATAAGCTCTACGCTGTTGGTCTGCTGCTCCTTGTCCTTGTCGATGATAACGATAGGCTCAGCGTTGTCTGGCACCTGCTCGTCTACGATAGGAGCGGGGTTAGCCGGGTTCTTGAACGAACCGAAGAGCTCCTTAATCTTGTTCTCCGTGTGCTTAACGTCTACGTTACCCACAACGATGATAGCCTGGTTTGTAGGGTGATACCACTTCTCGTAGTAGTCGCGCAGCTCTTTCGGCTTGAAGTTGTCGATGACCGACATCAGACCGATAGGATAGCGTACGCCGTACTTAGAGCCCGGGTAGAGCTTCGGCAGGTTGCGCTCGAACATGCGGCTTGATGCCGATGTGCGCATACGCCACTCCTCGTGGATAACGCCGCGCTCCTCGTCGATTTCTTTCGGGTCGAGTGTGAGGGCGTTCGACCAGTCGCTCAGGATGAGCAAGCAAGAGTCGAGAGCCGACTGGCGGTCGGTAGGTACGTTAGAGATGTTGTATACAGTCTGGTCGATTGAGGTGTAAGCGTTAAGGTCGCGACCGAACTGTACGCCGATGCTTTCGCAGTAGCGAATCACGCCGTTGCCAGGGAAGTGCTTTGTGCCGTTGAAGCACATGTGCTCGAGGAAGTGAGCGAGACCGCGCTGCGACTCCTCCTCCTGGATAGCGCCCACTTTCTGTGCGATGTAGAAGTCGGCACGATTCTCCGGCCAGTTGTTGTGGCGGATGTAGTAGGTCAAACCATTGTCCAACTTACCGACAACTACGTCGGGGTCAGCCGGAATGGGTGGCATCTGCTGTGCCTGAGCAAGTCCTGCAAAGAATGCGAAGACTGCAACCATCAGTTTTCTTAGTTTCATAAATTATTATTTTTAGTTGATGTAATTATCTGTTCGTACAGTATGCAAAAGTAGTTTATTTTTCCGCTCCTTGTGTCAAATGTTTATGATTTTTAAGAAATAAGCATCATTTTTGGTCGTCTTCGCTTGCTTTTCTCATATTTCGTGGGTGGTGGTTGAGTATTTCGTCGCGCAGAGTGGTTATGTCAATGTGGGTATATATCTGCGTCGTCGATATGTTTTCGTGTCCGAGCATCTCCTGGATGGCTCTCAGATTGGCTCCGCCTTGCAGCAGCGCTGTGGCGAACGAGTGTCTGAGCGTGTGGGGCGACACGGTCTTCGTGATACCGGCGTCGCGCGCCGTGTTCTTTATCATTATCAGTATCATGGTGCGCGTGAGGTGTGCTCCTCTGCGGTTGAGGAACACGTATTCGTCTTCGCCGGGTTTGATGTTCATGAGGTTGCGGTCGTAGAGCCACAGTTGCAGTTCGTGCAGGGCGTTGGCAGATATGGGCACGAGGCGTTGCTTGTTGCCCTTGCCCGTGATGCGCAGGTAGCCGTCTGCGGCGAAAACGTCGCTGAACTTAAGGTTTACGAGTTCGGAGACGCGCAGTCCGCAGGAGAAAAGCATTTCGATAATGGCACGATTGCGCTGTCCCTCGGGTTTGGAGAGGTCGATAGACTGCTCCATGCGGTCTATCTCTTCTGTAGAAAGCACTTGTGGAAGGTGTTCGCCGAGCGTTGGCGACTCAAGAAGCTCCGACGGGTCGTCTTTGAGCGTGCCGTCGAGTAAAAGAAAGCGGAAAAAGGAACGCACACCGCATAGTATGCGTGCCTGACTGCTTGGCGCTACGCCGAATTCGTGCAGTATGGTGGCGAATTGCTCCAAGTGTGAAAGACGCACTTCCTCAATGGCGAGGTGCTCGCCATTGAGGAAGTTTATAAGATAGTCGATGTCGTGTGAGTAGGCATCGATAGTGTTCTGTGTGTAGTTGCGCTCGAGGCGCAGAAAGCGCATGTAGCGGCGCTTTATCTGAGTATAATCCATGATGTTGTGTTGTTGATGTGTTGTTGTGTTGATGTGTTGATGTGTTGAGATTTGTGCTATTGTCAACCCATCAACACAACACCATCTCAACTTTTCTCAACACCTCAACACAACAACACCTCAACATCTTTTTACTTCTTCAGCTTAAAGCCGAGACGCATGCCGTTGTAGCTCTTGAGCAGCGCGTTGATGGTAGCTGCTGTGGTGCTCTGTGTGGCTGTTGTGTTAGAGATGCCTTTGAGGATGGTCATCAGCTTGTCAGCGTTGAAGACGAGCGTCATCTCTTTGCCCTGCACGCTTACGTGAGCGGTGTACTCCTTGCCGAATTTAGGCTTGAAGGTGATGGTCTTCTCCTTGCTGTTGAATGTGTATGTGCCGTGTATGGTCTGCTTCTTGATCTTTGTGGTGTAGTTGCCCTCGCCGTCGAAGGTGTATACGATGCCTGGCACGTACTTCTTCATGATGGGCGACAGCTTGCTCTCGATCTTTGCTGCAGCGGCTGTTCCGCCGGCTTTAGCCAGAAGGTTGTCGCTCTCGAACTCGCACGCCGGACCCGTGTACTGCCATGTGCCCTTGATGCCTTCTTCTGTTGTAGCCTTGTCGCCGATGATAGCCTTGCCGATACCGCCGAGGATGTCGCCGAGGCTCTGTGCCTGCATTGTTGTGGCACCGATGAGCAGCATCACTGCTGCCATGATAAACTTAATCTTTTTCATAAATATCTAAATTTAATTTGTAATCGTTGTATTCAAGCACAAAGGTACAAAAAAGAACTATACCTTCATGCTTTTCAACCAATTATTCTTCTCCCGTGCCGTTATAGTCCATCTGCTGCATCTGGCTGCTACCGTCGTTACGCTTGGTCTGCTGACGGTGCTTCTGCTTCATGTTGCCGAAGTTCCACGTCACGGTGAAATTGAAGCGGCGTCCGCCTCGTTTGTTTATCTGGTGGCGTGTGAAGTTGTCGCCGCTGGTGAATGTCTCCCACTGGCGCGAGTTGAGCAGGTCGCGGCAGTTGACAGCCACGGTGATGAGCTTGTTGAAGAAGTTCTTGCGTGCGCCGAAGTCTACGCTGTACGACGGCTTGCGGTAGCCCTGCGTGATGACCTGGCGTGCCTCGTAGCGTCCGGTAGCCTGCACGGAGATGTCGTAGGGCAAGATGAGGCTGGCTGTCATGCGGGCGTTCCATGTGAAGCGGTCGTCGGCAGCGCCTCTCACTATCTGTCCGTCGATGGGGTAGGCGAATCCGTCGAGCTTGTAGTAGTAGGCGTTGGCGGAGGTGGTGAGGTCGAGTATGCGGAAGAACTTGTTCTTAAGTGTCAGCTCCAGACCCGACGACTGGCTCTTCGCCACGTTCATCGAGGTAGAGTAGAAGAGTCCGTCCTCCGAGTTCTTGTAGCTGATGCGCTGTATGACGTCGGTTGTAGGGCGGTAGTAGGCGCTGACGAGCAGCGAGTGGTCGCGCCATGTCTTCAGATAGTTGAGCGAGAACGAGTGGCTGTACTCTGGTGTCAGCTCGGGGTTACCGAACGACACGGTGGTAGCGTCGCGTGTGTCGCGGAACGAGTTGAGCTCTCCGCCCCACGGACGGCGCAGACGGCGTGTGTAGTTGAGCTGCAGCTGCTGCGACTCGGTTATCTGATAAGAGAGGAAGAGCGAGGGGAAGAGCTGGAAGTAGTCTTTCTTGAACGGCTTCTGGCGCAGCGACGGGTCGTGCTCCTGCTCCCATGTGTAGCTCTCGGTGTTCACCTTCCAGTATTCGCCGCGCAGACCTGCCATCACGCCGAAGTTGCCAAGCTTGTAGTTGAGCGAGGCGTAGAGGGCGTGCAGATCCATGTCGTAGATGAAGCGGTTGTAGAAGAGCTTGTCCTCGGTAGCCGCCGTGCCTTCCCACGATGTGTTGTCGACGTACGACTCCTGCGGGGTGTTCTCGTGCGAGAAGTTAGCCTGGTATCCAGCCTCCACCTTCATGTCCTTCGTAATCTGGTTCTCGTAGTCGAGCTTCACCTCCCAGCGGCGGTTGTTGATGTGCTGCGGGCGGTACTGGTAGTCGTAAGCGTGCACGTCGTTGCCCTCCCAAACCGTCGAGTCGCGGTAGAAGTTGTCGCCGTCCGACTTCCAGCGGCTGAAGTCGACGGTGAAGTCGAGCAGGTGGCGCTTGCTGAACGTGTGGCGGTAGTTGAACTCGGTGTAGAACATGTTCATGTCGCTGCTCGAGCGGGTGAGTCGGTCCATGAGATAGTTGCTGAGTCCGTCAGCCACGGCGGTGTATCTGTACGGCGTGAAGCTCTTCGACTTGCGTTCGCCCTTCATAAGCATTCCGCTCAGGCTCAGGTCGTCCTTCTTCGAGGCGTGCAGCGTCAGTCCGGCGCGTGTGAAGAGGTTGTTGCCCCAGTTGTCGTTGTCAGCTTTGTAGCTCTGGTTGTAGGTGTTGGAGGTCTGCGTGCTCTCGGTGTAGCCCGTGTTCTGGCGGTGGCGGTAGCCGATGTTGGCGTATGCGTCCAAGAGACCGCTGTTGTAGTTGATGTTGAAACTGCTGTTGGCGCCGCCCTTAGTGTTGGCACCTGCCTGCAGCGAACCGTAGTAGCCCGCCTTGCGGTCTTTCTTCAGCACGATGTTGATGATGCCGGCAGAGCCTTCGGCTGAGAACTTCGCCGACGGGTTGTCAATCACCTCGATGCTCTCGATGGTCTCGGCAGGCAACTGCTGCAGAATCTGCGCACGGTTGTCGGTGGTGAGCCCCGACGCCTTGCCGTTTATCCACACCTCCACCGACGAGTTGCCGCGCAGCGACACATTGCCGTCGTTGTCTACCTCAACGGAAGGTATGTTGTCGAGCACTTCGGACGCCGACTGTCCGGCGTTGCCGATGAGCTGCGCCACGTCGAACGTCTTGCGGTCTACCTCGAGCTTCATCGCCGAGCGCTGTCCGGTGACGGTGACGCCCTTCAGCATCTTCGCGTCCTCAGACATATATATAATATTGTAGTGCTGATTGGTGTTCGAGGCTGTTATCTCGAACTTGCGTGTCTCGGTCTTGTAGCCCACGAACGTAAGTTCCAGAGTATAGCGGTCGTTGGCGAGTCCCTGAATATTGAAGTTGCCCACGGCGTCGGTCATGCCGCCGCTCACAAACTTGCCGGTGGCAGTCTGCGAAACCTTCACGTTAACAAAACTAAGTGGTTCTGAGTTGCGTTTATCAAGGACTTTTCCTTTCACAAGTCCTTGCGCCCATCCCGCCGCTGTGCAGAGGAAGAGCATCAAAAATAGTGCTAAGTGTTTCATATTATATAAGACGTGTTTGGCGCATGTGGGTTTAATCGAGTGCAAAAATAATTCGCGCCGACCGATGCGGATGGCATGCAGCAGGCTTTTCTGAGGCGGCGCTTAAGCCGAATTGAGTCTCTTTAGGCCTCATAAGCCTTTGCTGACTAAGCCTTTTCTTAATCTTCCAATAGTTCGTCGGCTCCGTCTATGCAGCGGCGTATCACCTCGTAGCCGAATCCGCGCCCCAAGGCGTATTTCGTCAGCTTTGCGCGCATCTCGTAGTCGCTCTCAGCCTGCACCGAGCGTCGCTTAGCAGCGATAAGCTTCTTCAGCTCAGCCACATACGCCTCGTCATCCACCTCGTCGAGTACGCGGCGGCTTATATCGCTCGCCACACCCTTCTGGTAGAGCGCCTGCTCTATCTTGCGGCGTCCCCATCGGTCGAAGCGTATCTTCTCACGTACGAAGAGTCGGGCGAACCGCTCGTCGTCAACGAACTTCTCGTCTATCAGTCGGTCGAGCACCCGCTCGTGTGCGTCCTCCGACAGTTGCCAGCGGCGCATCTTCTCGAGCATCTCGCCCGACGAGTGCTCCGCACGGGCGCAGAGCGCCGACAGCTTCTGCAGCGCCTCCTGCTCGGTTATGGGTTTCTTCTTTTGTAGCATTTTTTTGTTGAGTGTTTTTAAAGGCAGCGTTTAAGCCTTTCTAAGCCTCTTTAAGGTAGCGTTTAAGCCTTTCTAAGCCTCTTTATGCCTTTCTAAGCCTTGGGTAACTAAGCTCTCTTTAAGCCTTTGGTAACTAAGCCTCTTTATGCCTTTCTAAGTCTTTGCTAACTAAGCCCTCCCGACGGGGAGGGTTGGGAGGGGCTGCCCTTTCTTCCTGCCACGAACCTTGGCAGTCCGAAGTAGTCGTCGTTCACCGTTACGTCCTCGAAGCCCATCTCTCGCATCATCTCGCCCGTCGCCTCCGCATACCTCGTGTTGCATTCGAAGAGCAGGCTTCCGCCGTTGCTCAGCGAGCGCAGTGCGTAGCTGGCTATGGCGCGGTAGAAGCGCAGCGGGTCGTCGTCGGGCACGAAGAGCGCCGTGTGTGGCTCGTGCAGTAGCACGTTGTCGTCCATGTCGGCACGCTCCGAGTCGCAGATATACGGCGGGTTGCTTACTATCAGGTCCCAAGGGGCGTTAGGTTTGCTAGGTATACTAGGCTTACAAGAAAAGCTAGCCTCCCAAGTCTCCCTAGAACAGCTCTCCTCCGCCCTCAGCGCGTCCCTCTTGCAGAACGCCACCTCCGCCTTCAGCGCCTTTGCGTTGCTTTCCGCCGTGCGCAGTGCTTCCTCAGAGATGTCCCACGCCTCCACATACGCCTCGCCGAGGCGCAGCTTTAGGCTGATAGCGATGCAGCCGCTGCCCGTTCCGATGTCGAGGATGCGCTTTGGGGCAGGAGGTGCAGCGTTGGAGACGCCGTTTATCAGCCTCTCGCCCTCGTCCACAAGCCATTCCGTTTCGGGGCGCGGTATAAGCACCGAGGCGTTCACGCCGAAGTGGTTGCCGCAGAAGTCGGCATAGCCCAGCACGTGCTGCAGCGGTTCGCCCTGCTCGATGCGTCGCACAGCGGTGTCGAGACGCAGCGTGTCGTCGGCAGACAACTGGTCGGTGGCACCGCAGACGATGTCGGTGTACGATAAGCCGAACAACTCCTCGATGAGGATGCGCGCAATGGCACGAGCCTCGCCGTCTTCGTATGATGTGGCTATACGATGCCATATTTCTGAATAAGTCATATCGTTGTGAATGTTTTTTTTAATCTATAGTTCTGGGATGTAATTTATAATGACCTAATCTGTAATATATGATAAACTAATCTATTATTTATAATAAACTGATCTGTGATTTATAATATAATAAGATGTAGGCTTGATTAATAAAGAATATAAATTATCAATTTTCAGAATATAAATTGAGCAAATGTGCCGCGAGCGGGACTCGAACCCGCACAGCCATTACTGGCCAAGGGATTTTAAGTCCCTCGTGTCTACCAATTCCACCATTGCGGCGACCTGTGTCGTTTCGTTTGATGTCTTAATAAAAAACGGCAGCATTTCTGCCACCTGTCCTAACAAAAACAATCAAACTATTTGAAAAGAGCGGCAAACGGGACTTGAACCCGCGACCCCAACCTTGGCAAGGTTGTGCTCTACCAACTGAGCTATTGCCGCATGAAGTGCTTTTTGCGAGTGCAAAGGTACATTATTTTTTTCAAGTGGAGAAGAAAAACAGGAAAAAAGTGTTGTTTGGCAATAGAATTGTCTTAAAAGGGGGTGCAGCGGTCTTCGCTGCACCAACCGAGAAAATAGCATTGTTAGCTTGATCGGTGCAGCGGGGACCGCTGCACCCCCTTGATTCTAACAGCTCTTGTGCGTCATGATGTCGAGCACCATCTCGTCTGTGCGGTTCATGGCTTCGGCGCCGATGCTTGTGAGGTTGCGTATAGAGCGGTCTACATCGTTGTCGATGATGCCCTCTACTGAGCTCACGCACTTGCCTTCCATCGAGAGCAGCGCAGAGAGCAGCGCTGTAGACACGCCCGACGAAATCTTCAGCGCGCAGCTCGGCTTCGCTCCGTCGCATATCATGCCCGTGATGTTGGCAATCATGTTCTTCACCGACCAGCAGATGTGCTCGTAGTTGCCGCCCATGAGGTAGGTGATGCCGCAGCTTGAGCCGATGCTTGCCACTACGCAGCCGCAGAGAGCCGACAGCTTGCCGAGGTTCTGCTTGATGTAGATGGCTGTGAGGTGGCTCAGCGTTAGTGCGCGAATGAGTTCCTCCTCGGTGTTCTCGTTCTCCTCGGCATACACAGCCACGGGGTTGGTGGCGCAGATGCCTTGGTTGCCCGAACCCGAGTTGCTCATCACCGGAATCATCGCGCCGCCCATACGAGCGTCGCAAGCCGATGCGGTCTTAGAGATAATATGCGAGAAGATAGAGTTGCCGAAGATGCCGTGGCTCAGTGGGCGGTCGATAGTCTTGCCCAAACAGTGGCCGTAGTTGTGCTTCTTCGACTCCTCCGCGATGCGGAAGTTGTAGTCGCGTGTCTTCAGAATGAAGCGCAGGTCGTCCTCAGGCGTTGTCATAGCGAAGTCGTAGACAAGTCGCATGTTGAGGCGTATGTCGTTGTTCTCTGCCTCGCCCGCCTTGTGGTGGCGCTCGTCGAGCAGCACTTCGCCGTCCTTCTCCAGGTATACGAAGTGGGTGTGCGACGTGGCGATTACGGCTGTAGCCTTATGGCCGTCGGCCTCGCAGGTGATCTCTACATACAGCTTCTCGGTGATGCCGCTCTTGAGCTGTATGGAGATATGGTCGGCGTCGATATACTGCTTGCCATCTTCGAGCGAGTCTGGCGTAAGGTCTTTTATCACCTCCAGTTGATATTCTGACTTGCCGATGATGGCTCCGAGAGCGATGGCAATAGGCAGTCCGATCATGCCCGTGCCGGGTATGCCCACGCCCATGGCGTTCTTAAGGATATTGGCAGACAGCAGCGCCGTGATTTTCTCAGGGCGGCAGCCCAACAGCTCCGTAGCGCGAGCCACGCAGAGCGACACGCACATCGGCTCGGTGCAACCGACGGCTGGCACTACTTCGCGATTGATAAGGGCAATGATTTGTTTGCGAATGTCTTCTTCAAGCATATTGTTTAGGGTTATTAGTTGAGAGTTGAGAGTTTACTTAGTTGAGGATTGAGAGTTGAGAATTGAGAGTTATGATTACCTTGATAGTTCATTAGCAGCTCTTGAAAGTTGCAAAACATATCATAACTCTCAACTCTAAATTCTCAACTCTCAATTTATTCTGTTGACTCAACCGAGTCAACAGAATATCGTTTTACTTCTTTCTGCTCTTCTTTGCAGCGGTCTTCTTAGCCGGAGCCTTCTTCTCCTCCTTCTTAGCCTCAGCCGGCTGCTGCTTGCGGTCGATCTTCACGAGCTCTACCTTGAAGATAAGAGTAGAGTAGGGCTTAATCTGACCTGCTGCGCGCGAACCATAAGCCAGTTCCTGCGGAATGTAGAGCATCCATGTGCTGCCTGCAGGCATAGAGGTAAGAGCCTCTGTCCAGCCCTTGATAACCTGGTCTGGGCGGAAAGTAGATGTGTCAGGATTGCGCTTGTAGCTGCTGTCGAACACGTTGCCGTCGATGGTCTTGCCCTCGTAGCGTACGGTTACGTTGTCGTCCTTAGTAGCCACTTCGCCGGTTCCGGCTGTGAGCACCTTGTACTGCAAGCCTGAAGGCAGCGTAACGACGCCTTCCTTCTTGGCGTTGGCAGCGAGCCAGTCGGTGTTCTCCTTCTTGTAGGCATCCTCCTGACGGCGCTTCTCTGTGGTCATTGTGTTCTCGAAGAACTTCTTTGCGTTAGCAGCCTTCATCACGGTAGTGTCGTTGACAACGGCGTCGATGAAGCCGCGGTTGAAGTTGATGCTGTCGAGAGTCCACTGAGTGTTCTTCACCTCGTTAGCAACGCCCGGATACATGCGTGTCTCGAGCATCTGTGCAATCTGCACGCCGGCGCTGTGAGCCATGAACTGCTTGTCGTTAGAGCGCTTGATGCCCTCGCGCAGACCAGCTACGAACGCGTCCATAGATGTAGAGTCGACGCCGTACTGCTTGCCTACGTACTCCATCAGACCGGTGGTGTAGGTCATGCCGGCAGCGTAGCTCAGCGAGTCGGACATGCTCAGGAGCGCAACCGGAGCCTTGCAGCAGCCTGCAGCACCCTTCTTGCACTCCTTCTTGTTCTTCTTGCTCTTCTTGTCTGCCTTGCAGCACTCTGTCTTCGCCTTCTTGCATTCCTTGTTGTCCTTTGCAGAAGCGTTGGTGAAGGTTGCAGAGAGCAGAGCAACCATCGCCAGTGTCAATATCTTTCTCATTTTTATTTATTGGTTTAAAGGATAAAGTAGACGAGTGAGCAGGCGTTACCGTCTACTCGTCAACTCGTCTACTTGTCTTTTTGTTTACTTCTCAACCCGATTACTTTCCGTTTACGCTTATGAGCTCAATCTTAAAGATCAGCGGAGAGTAAGGCTTGATCTCGCCCTGCTCGCGGTCGCCGTAAGCGAGTTCCTGCGGGATGTATACTTCCCATACAGAGCCTGCCGGCATGTGTACGAGAGCCTCTGTCCAACCCTTGATTACCTGGTTAGCACGCAGAGTGATAGGCTGGTTGTTCTTGTAGCTGCTGTCGAACACCTTGCCGTTGATGAGCTTGCCCTCGTAGTGTACCTTTACGAGTGAGGTGTCCTTCGGCATAGCGCCGTTGCCCTCCTTGATAACCTTGTACTGTACGCCTGAGGGAAGAGTCTTCACGCCTGCCTTCTTAGCATTGGCAGCCATCCACTCCTCGCCCTGCTTCTTCAGCGCGCCGTACTTCTGCTCCATGTACTTAGACTTGATAGCCATCATCTTCTGCTGAGCTACCTGGCCAGCCTGCTCCATTGTCATGATGCCCTTGCCGTGTACGCCCTGAACGAAGCCTGCCATGAAGTTCTTCAGAGAGATAGTCTTTGTAGAGTCGTCGCCGAAGATCTCGTGGTTGATGCCCTTAACCATGCGGTTAGAGATCTGCTGACCGATTTGTACACCCATGTAGTAAGCGGCCTTCTTCTTGTTGTCGCCAGCGTTAGCACCGTCGTTCAGACCCTTTACGAATTCGTCGATATAGGTGGTGTCGATGTCCATCTGCAACAAATACTGCTTCAGACCCTGGGTCTGAGCCATGCCGATAGCGTAGCTCAGTGTGTCTACGTCGTTCTTAAGATTTGCCTTTGCGGGAGAGTTTCCGCAAGAAGCGAAGATGCCAGAAATGGCAATAGCCAAAGCGGCTACGATTGAAAACTTTTTCATTGTTTGTGTTATTGTTGTTTTTTAGTTGTTTCTTTAGAGAACCTTGATAAGCTCTACGTCGAACACCAATGCTGCGAACGGCGGGATAGCTGCGCCTGCGCCGCGCTCGCCGTATGCCAGCTGGTAAGGGATGAAGAAGCGGTACTTTGCGCCCTCAGACATGAGCTGCACGCCCTCTGTCCAGCCTGCGATAACGCCGTTCAACGGGAATGTAGCCGACTCGCCGCGCTTGTAGCTGCTGTCGAATACGGTGCCGTCGATGAGGCGACCCTCGTAGTGGCACTCTACGGTGTCCTCAGCGGTCGGCTTCTTGCCGTTGCCCTCGTTGAGCACCTGATACATAAGACCTGAAGGCAGCGATACTACGCCCTCCTCAAGAGCCTTGTCTGCGAGCCAAGCCTCGCCCTTGTCCTTGTTCTCCTTATACTTCTCGGCTGCGGCTGCGCGCTGCTTAGCCTCCTGCTGCTGGAAAAATTCTGTAACAATCATCTGAGCCTCCTGGTCAGCCACCTGCGGCTCCTTGCCCTCAAGCATGTCCTTGATAGCCTGAGCGAAGTCGTCGATGTTAAGGTTCTCGGCTCCCATCTGTGAGAGCTGGCGGCCTATGCCAAGGCCCAAAGCGTAACTAAGTTTGTCCATAAGTTGTATTTATTTTTTAATAATGTATCAATGCTTAGGGGCTAAAGTCTTGCAAATTTACTACTTATATTTGATTTCAAATACATAATTGTGTAAAAATCACTTTTTTTAATTATTACGATAGCTCTTTTTACATACTTATTAATGTTTTGTTTGCGTACTTATCTATGTTTTGTCTGTGTATATATTCATGATTTATAGGTACAGGCGTATAAAAATGTAAAATATCACCGCAAATCTTTGGCTGTTTGCGCTATTTCCACTATTTTTGCAGTGTTAGCCGCGTTACAGGCTGCGTGAACCTAAACAAAAATAGCGAGTGGATATTCTTCACCCGCCAACTTGTTCGTTAAATATACTACAATGAAAACCGACCACCTCCTGATTATACGATTTTCTGCCCAAGGCGAGGTAGCAATGCTTGTGCCTGTGGTCAGTTCGCTTGCACGCCAATATCCCGACTTGCGCATCACTGTGCTGAGTCGCCCTTTCGCTCGTCCTTTTTTCGAGGGGCTGGCTCCGAATGTGGGCTTCATGGGTGCCGATTTGGAGGGCGAATACAGGGGTGTGACAGGGCTTAACGCCCTCTACCGCCGACTTATTGCGAAGAACTTCACGGCTATTGCCGACATGCACAATATTCTTTCGTCGCGCTATCTGCGCATGCGCTTCAACCTGAGCCGCTTCCGTGTGGAGCATATAGACCGTCATGTGTCCGAACGCCGCAAACTGACGACGCAGAAGGACAAGCAGCTGCGCCAGTTGCCTACGGCTTTCGAGAATTATACCGACGTGCTCTCGCGCTTGGGCTATCCTGTGAAGGTCGATTTTCATTCCATATTCCCGCCCACGGGCGGCAACCTGCGCCTTGTGCCTGAGCAGATAGGCGAGAAGAAGATATTCCAGCAGTGGATAGGCGTGGCGCCGTTTGCCATTTACAAGGAAAAGGTCTATCCGCCTGAGAAGATGGAGCAGGTTGTGGCAGAGCTGATACGTCGCCATCCGTCGTGCCGTGTACTGCTTTTCGGGCGCACCGAGGCGGAGCAGAAGGTGCTCGACACATGGTGCGCACGATATAAGGAGTGTGTGAACGCGTCTGTGCTTCTCGGTACGCTGCAGCAGGAGCTGATAGTGATGAGCCATCTCGACGTGATGCTCTGCATGGACAGCGTCAACATGCATCTGGCTGCGCTCACCGGCATACGCATTGTGAGCGTATGGGGCGCTACGCATCCGTTTGCCGGCTTCCTTGGCTGGAACCATCGCATGGGCGACGTGGTGCAGGTTGACATGCCGTGCCGTCCGTGCAGCGTGTTCGGCAATGTTCCGTGTATGCGTGGCGACCATGCCTGCATGAACGCCATCGACCCGATAACCATTGCCGACAGTGTGGAGCGCGTGCTGAACGAACTGCCGAAGCGTGTGGTCAGCCCCTCACCATCTCAACCCCTCACCACCTTATAGCTCACGTGTAGTATTATCGTGCAGGTTTTCGGCTTCGCTTCGAGTCGAAGCTGGTCGTAGATGAGGTTCGCCTTTATGAAGTCGTGCATCTTCTGCGCCACCTCCATGCTCGATACGTGTATGTCAGCCTCCTCGCCGAGGCGGTGCTGCGATGTGTTGTCGCTGCCCGTAAGCCGGCAGAGCTCTTCCGAATGGTATCCGTTCACGACGCGTATCACGCCGAAGCGGCGCCTGAGCGGTTCGAGCACGTTCTCGCACAGCGCACGCAGACGCTCGGTCTCCTCAGTCGTAGGCACGTTGGCGATGCGGTGGCGTATCACGGCGCCCGAAAGCGCGAGGTTGCGCAGCGTGAAGTGCTCCGACAGGCGCAGGTCGTAAAGTGTTGCATACTCGTTAGTTGTGTTAAAAGCGGTTGCCGCATTTGCGGCAACCTTCTTTGTGTTTTCCATGTGTTTTAGATAATTAAAGTTAGTAAAAATCAAGTAACTATATATATTGTTTTTGTGTCTTAATCTGCTGCAAAAGTATGGGTTGTTCTGGAAATAACAATTCAAGTGGCTACTTTTACTGTTAAATATTGTTTTTAAACACGTGTTAGGCCGATTTTTAGTAACTTTGCACCTTATTAATATATAAGGTTGAGATGTTGAGGTGTTGAAATGGTGACAAATGATGTTGTTATGGTGACAAATGATGTTCGGATGTTGGCCGTTCCGCCCCTCTTTCTCCCTCAGAAAACAACGAATATGATCAATACAAACATACACGATTATGAGATAATGGCGCCGGTAGGTTCGCGTGAGAGCCTTCAGGCTGCCATTCAGGCAGGCGCAGACAGTATCTACTTCGGTGTGGAGCAGCTGAACATGCGCTCACATTCTGCCAACCATTTCACTATTGAGGACCTGCACGAGATAGCAGCCATCTGCACAGAGCACGGCATGAAGAGCTATCTCACCGTAAACACCATCATCTACGACGAGGATGTGGAGCTGATGCACCAGATCATCGACGCGGCGAAGGAGGCTGGCATCTCTGCGGTGATAGCTTCCGACGTGGCTGTTATGAGCTACTGCCGTCAGGTGGGCGTAGAGGTTCACCTCTCTACGCAGCTCAACATCAGCAACGCCGAGGCTCTGAAGTTCTACGCTCAGTTTGCCGACGTTGTTGTCCTGGCGCGCGAGCTGAACATGGACCAGGTGGCTTACATCTTCGAGCAGATAGAGAAGCAGCACATCTGCGGACCGAAGGGCGAGCTGGTGCGCATCGAGATGTTCTGCCACGGAGCGTTGTGCATGGCTGTGAGCGGAAAGTGCTACATGAGTCTTGCCAACACCGGACGCTCTGCCAACCGCGGCGAGTGCATGCAGATATGCCGCCGTTCGTACACCGTCACCGACAACGAGACGGGCAACCAGCTCGAGATTGACAACAAGTATATCATGTCGCCGAAGGACCTCAAGACCATCCGCTTCATCGACCGCATGATGCGTTCGGGCGTGCGCGTCTTCAAGATAGAGGGTCGTGCTCGCGGCGCAGAGTACGTCTACAACGTGGTGCGCTGCTACAAGCAGGCTATTGCGGCTGTGCTCGACGGCACGTTCACCGACGAGAAGAAGGACGCGTGGGACGCAACGCTCGCTACGGTCTTCAACCGCGGTTTTTGGGACGGCTACTATCAGGGTCAGACTTTGGGCGAGTGGAACAGCAACTACGGATCGAACGCTACGGAGAAGAAAGTGTACGTGGGTCGCGGCGTGAAGTATTTCTCTAACATCGGTGTGGCTGAGTTCACGTGCGAGGCGATGGAGTTCTCGGTAGGCGACAAGTTGCTCATCACCGGTCCGACAACGGGCGTGATGTACGTAGACGTAGACGAGATACGCTACGACCTGAAGCCGGTGGAGACGGCGCATAAGGGTCAGCACGTGTCGTTCCGCGTGCCGGCGAAGATCAGACCAAGCGACAAACTGTTCAAGATTGTTCCTGCGCAGGCGCAGTAACAATCTTGAAGTTGAGATGTTGATGTGTTGAGATGTTGAGATATGATGTTGAGATGTTGAGAAAATGATGTTGAGGTGGTGAGAAAATGATGTTGAGGTGGTGAGAAAATGATGTTGAGGTGGTGAGGTGTTGAGATGTTGACATATGAAGTTGAGATGTTGAATGTTGATGTGTTGACATTTGTACATTTCTCACCATCTCACCATCTCACCATCTCACCATCTCACCATCTCACCATAACACCATAACACCATAACACCATAACACCATAACAACCCCTAACACCACCTCACCACAAATGTCACCATAACAACATCTCAACATAACAACACCTAGCACCAAACACCATAAAAACAACAATCATGACAATAAACGAAGCACAGGACGAAGTCATTGAACAGTTTCAGGACTTCACCGACTGGATGGACAAATACCAGTTACTCATAGACCTCGGCGGCGACCTTGAGCCGCTCGACGAGAAGTATAAAACCGAGCAGAACCTCATCGACGGCTGCCAGAGCCGTGTGTGGGTGCAGTGCGATATGACCGACGACGGTCGTCTCGTCTTCACCGCCGACAGCGACGCTCTCATCGTGAAGGGTATCATAGCGCTGCTCATTCAGGTAATCAGCGGACATACACCGCGCGAGATTCTCGACGCCGACCTCTACTTCATCGAGCGCATCGGTCTGAAGGACCACCTCTCGCCGACACGCTCCAACGGACTGCTCGCTATGGTGAAGCAGATACGCATGTACGCATTGGCATACGAGGCCAAAGGCAATGCGTAATTTTGAGTTTTGAGTTTTGAATTTTGAATTATTGCAGCGCAATGCGCTGCAATGAGGAATTGTTCAATTTTGAATTAAAAATCACTCATTTCTGAATTAAGATTTATGAAACAAATATTATTTTCAGTGCTTTCACTGGTTGCAATAGTGTCGATAGCATGCTCGTGCGCATCGTGCAAGAACGCATCGAAGACAGTCGCCGAGCCCGACACCGTGGCGCTCGTAGGTCCTACGTTCCGCGCCGACTCGGCATACATGTTCGCCGCAAAGCAGTGCGAGTTCGGTCCGCGCGTCATGAACTCTGCGGCTCACGACCGCTGCGGCGAGTGGATAATGCAGAAGTTCCGCGAGTTCGGCATGAGCGTTGAGGCTCAGGACGCCGAGCTGAAGGGATGGGACGGCACGATGCTGCGCTCGCGCAACATCATAGCGCGCTTCCGCCCCGAACAGACCACACGCATACTGCTCTGCGCCCACTGGGACAGTCGTCCGTGGGCTGACAACGACCCCGATTCTACCAACTGGCGCCGTCCGGTGATGGCTGCCAACGACGGAGCGAGTGGCGTGGCTGTGATGCTCGAGTTGGCTCGCGCCCTGCAGAGCGACACGACGCTGCAGATAGGTGTCGACTTCGTGTGCTTCGACGCCGAAGACTGGGGCACACCGCAGTGGGCAGACCAGGCTGACGACGCCGACACATGGGCGCTCGGTGCGCAGTATTGGGCTGAGCACCTGCCCGAAGGCTACGAGGCACGCTACGGCATACTGCTCGACATGGTGGGCGGACAAGGCTCCAAGTTCTACCAGGAGGGCGTGTCGAAGCAGTACGCTTCAGAGATTGTGAACAAGGTGTGGCGCACAGCGGCACAGATAGGCTACGGCTCGTTCTTCCCGATGAAGGACGGCGCGATGGTCACCGACGATCATGTGCCGGTGAACGAGAAGGCTGGCATCGCCTGCATCGACATCATACCCTGCTTCCCCGACTGTCCGCAGAGCTCGTTCGGTCCGACATGGCACACCGTCAACGACACGATGGACAATATCGACCCCAACGTGATGAAGGCTGTCGGTCAGACGCTTATACAGGTGCTCTATTCGGAGGAGTAACACCTCACTCACATATCTCAACACCTCAACATTACAACACCAATATAAATAATAAAAAAACAACAATAACAATGTCATTAAAATGTGGTATCGTAGGACTCCCTAACGTGGGCAAGTCCACTCTTTTCAACTGCCTCTCTAACGCTAAGGCGCAGGCAGCCAACTTCCCTTTCTGTACAATCGAGCCTAACGTGGGCGTCATCACCGTTCCCGACGAACGCCTCACGAAGCTTGCCGAGATAGTTCACCCGGGTCGCATCGTGCCCGCAACTTGCGAGATAGTAGACATCGCCGGACTCGTGAAGGGTGCGTCTAAGGGCGAGGGCTTGGGCAACAAGTTCCTCGGCAATATCCGCGAGACCGACGCCATCATCCACGTGCTGCGCTGCTTCGACGACGACAACATCGTGCGCGAGGGCGGCGCGGTAGTCAACCCGGTTGAGGACAAGGAGGTTATCGACACCGAGCTTCAGCTGAAGGACCTCGAGACCGTAGAGTCGCAGCTGCAGAAGCAGTCGAAGATAGCATCTATTGGCAACAACAAGGACGCCAAGGTAGCCGTGTCTGTGCTCGAGGCTTACAAGGAGGTGCTGGAGAAAGGACAGAACGCACGCTGCGTAGAGTTCGAGTCGAAGGAGGAGCAGCGCTACGCTCACGACCTCTTCCTGCTCACCGCCAAGCCAGTGCTCTACGTGTGCAACGTAGACGAGGCGTCGGCAAAGAGCGGCAACAAGTACTCGGAGCAGATTGCGGAGATAGCAAAGAACGAGGGTGCGGAGATGCTCGTCATCGCTGCGAAGACCGAGGAGGACATCGCATCGCTCGAGACTTACGAGGACAAGCAGATGTTCCTTGAGGAGCTGGGCCTTGAGGAGAGCGGCGTGAACCGTCTCATCAAGAAGGCTTACAACCTGCTCAACCTGCAGACATTCATCACCGCCGGCGAGATGGAGGTGAAGGCGTGGACATACCACAAGGGCTGGAAGGCTCCGCAGTGTGCCGGCGTCATCCACACCGACTTCGAGAAGGGCTTCATCCGCGCCGAGGTAATCAAGTACGACGACTACATGCAGTACGGTTCTGAGGCTGCTGTGCGCGAGGCTGGCAAGCTCTCTATCGAGGGCAAGGATTATGTAGTGCAGGACGGCGACATCATGCACTTCCGTTTCAATGTCTAATGCGCTGGCGCATTAGACATTGAGGTTGAGGTGTTGTGGTGTTGATGTGTTGACATAACTATACTATAATATATAGTCTATACTATAATATATAGCCTATGAATTATTTCTATTTTAAGAAATTGGACGTATACAACTACTCCAAGGAATTGGTGAAGTATATATACCTCTTGTTGAAAAAGTTCCCAAAAGAAGAGGAATACGCTCTCTGCAATCAGTTGCGTAGAGCCCTAATCTCTGTACCTTCAAATATAGCAGAAGGGTTTGGAAGAGCTTCTTCTAAAGAGAAAATCCATTTCATTGACATAGCCTACGGCTCTTTGATGGAGGTAGAGTGTCAGATAGAAATATCCGCCGAATTGGGATACGTTAGCTACGAAGAACAACATGCTGTTAGTAAGCAGGTGGAGGTCATCGCCCGTCTTCTTTATTCTTTGAGATTCTCAATAATAAAGAATGGGGACAACTCCCAATGGAAGCCATAAACTTCACACCAAATCTCACCACCTCACCATCACACCATCTCAACCTCATTTCTCACCACCTCACCATCACACCATCTCACCATCAAATCTCACCATCTCACCATCTCAACACAATAAAAAATGGCACATTTTTTATACATCCTTTGGGATCCGAGCGCAACAGCCTTCAAGCTCGGTCCTCTTGAGTTCCACTGGTACTCGCTTTGCTGGCTCGTGGGTCTTGCGCTGGCATACCTCTGCGTGCAGCGTCTGTACAAGGAGCAGAAGGTGAAGCCCGAGCTGTTCGACCCGCTCTTCATCTACTGCTTCATCGGCATACTCGCCGGAGCACGCCTTGGACATTGCCTCTTCTACCAGCCCGACTTCTTCCTCTCGTCGTGGAAACACTTCGTGGAGATATTCCTGCCCATCGACTTCCTGCCTGACGGCGGATGGCGCTTCACGGGCTACCGCGGACTCGCCTCGCACGGCGGTACGCTGGGCTTGATGCTCGCTCTGTTCGTCTACGTGCGCCGCACGAAGATGAACATCTGGCAGGTGCTCGACAACATAGCCATCGCTACGCCGCTCACGGCGTGCTTCATACGCCTGGGCAACCTCATGAACTCGGAGATTATAGGCAAGATAACCGACGTGCCCTGGGCGTTCATCTTCCAGCAGGTAGACCCCATGCCGCGCCACCCGGGACAGCTCTACGAGGCCATCACCTACGCTCTGCTGTTCTTCATCGGCTGGTACTTCTACCGCCGTATGCCGCAGCGTGTGGGCACGGGCTTCTTCTTCGGACTCTGCCTTACGTACATCTTCACCGCACGCTTCTTTATCGAGTATACCAAGGAGGTGCAGGAGGCGTTCGAGGCTTCGCTGCCGCTCGATATGGGACAGCTGCTGAGCATCCCGTTCGTGGCTATCGGCGTGGCGTGCATGATTGGCGGCAAGTGGATGGACCGCTTCCGCGATTTCTGTTCGGCGCCGAAGAAGTAATCGTCGGCTCCGAACAGGCTCTACACCCCGCATTTCCACTGGTATATAACCCTTTAACAAAAAACAATATGAAAAAACTACGCTACTTCGCTCTCTCTCTGCTTGCAGCACTCTCGCTCGCAGCTTCAGCGCAGACAACAAATCCAAACCCTGTGACGCTTACTCTCGACATTCACGAGTGCTATGTTCACGAGACAATGACGACAACCGACAAGACTGCATATTATTATGTGTCTTATTTTGAGAAGGAAATCTTTGAGGAGAATGGCTATAACGACGACGAGACTCTCGCCAGCGAAGACAAAAAGTGGTTCGAGGAGATGGCTCAAGGCTGGGGCATCGATGTTCAGGAGATTGTGCATTCGTTCTGCTTCAAGGGCGATGCCGCAGAATATCAGGCTGAGTTGCTGCCCGACCGCGAGTATGTAATCTGGTATCACGGCGTAGACGAAAACGGCAACAACACTACCGCTATCAAGCGTCTGCCGTTCCGCACGAAGCCTGCGCAGCACATCAGCAACCGCATTAAGCTGGAGGCTGAGAAGACGGCGACCGGTGTGAAGGTGACTTGCACTCCCGACGATCCTAACCTCTACTACACCCTCGGTCATATCGTAAAGTCAAAAATGGTTGACGAGTTCACCGGCGAGGACATGAACATGCTCGACTATATGCAGACCGGCATCAGCGTACAGCTGTACGACTACCTTGATAACGACGAGTTGAACGAGTGGTTCGTGGCTAACGCTAACCAGGGCAGTGCCGCTGTAGAATATCAGAACCTGGAGAAAGGCGAGGAGTATTACGTCGTGGCTGCTTATCTCGACAATGAGGCTGCCATCTGCTCAGAGATTGCTACCGTCGAAATCGACGCTGAGGGCAATCTTACCGGCATCAACAGCGTTAAGAACAACACAACGCTCGTTGCCGACGGCGTATACACGCTCGACGGCACACGCGTAGGCACAACGCTCGGCGACGTTCAGCGTGGCGTCTATATCGTGAAGTTCAACGGACGCACACACAAGGTTATCAAGCGATAACATTCTTTTTTAATGGAATAAACTCTAAGGGGGGTGCACTTGTCTCAAGTGCACCTTTTATTTTGTTGGTGCTATCTTCAGGGGGGTGCACCCCCTTGGAGACGATTACCGCGACGATGTAATGTTGTTACCGCAATGGTGTAATAGCATTACCACGCTGCTGTAATGGCGTTACCACATTGCTGTAACACCATCACACTCTGCGCTATCCGCGTTTGCGGCGTACAAATGCCTCGCACTCCGCCAGTATCTTCACCCTTGCCACCTTCATCACCGCATAATAAAGCGCTACGGCGAGCACGAAACGCGTGCCGAGCAGCAGCCAGAGGTTGCTGATAGAGAGCGTAGCGTAATGGACGGCGCTCATCACGGCGGCGGCGGCAAGAGCGAACGGCATCACGTCGCGCAGGAACATGCGCAGGCCGTAGCCCGTGAGACGGCGCACGAAGAAGAGCCACACGCCGAGCCACACTACGTTGAGCGCCGTGTAAGCCTCCACCATGCGCGTGATGCCCTGACGCCAAAGCATCATCATAACGCCTATCTGCACCACGCCCAGCGAGAACGTACACCAGAAGAACGTGCCCGAGCGGCCCTTCGAGATAATCATGTTGGAGAACAGCGTGGCGATGGGCATCGTGGCGCCCGCCACGCACAGTATCTGTATCAGCGCAGCCGAGGCGAGCCATTTCTCGCCGATGGCAAGCACGATGAACTCCTTGGCCACCAGTCCGAAGCCCAGCAGCAGCGGGAAGGCGATGAACGCCGTGAAGCGCATCATCTTGCGGAACACGTCGGTCTGGCGCCCAGGCTCGTTGCCCAGACTCACGAGCACCGGCTGCGCCACCTGCGCCACCATGCTCTGCACCAGCGAGTAGCACTTTGTGTTCCACTGATACGCCTGGTTGTAGTTGCCCGTGTCGCGCGGCGAGAAGTAGTGGCCCAGCAGGATGTTGAGCACGTTGTTGTTCACGTGCGTCATTATCGTCGTGGCGAGTATCTTGCACGAGAAGCGGAACATGCGGCGCACCGGCTCGAACGAGATGCCGCGTAGCGTGGGGCGCCACGGCGAGTAGTGCCACTGGAAGAAGGTGTTGATAGACACGTACACCAGTCCCTGCGTGGCGAGCGACCAGTAGGCTGCGCCCGCAAACGCCATGCCCACACCCACGAGGCTCGACGAGATGACGGCGATGGCGCCGGCGGCTGCCTGCTGCTTCGCCTTCAGATGCTTGAAGAGGTAAGCCGACTGCGCCGTGCCCAACGAGGCGATGATGATGCTCAGGAAGGCGTAGCGGCAGAGCGGCACTACGCGCTCCGTGTGATAGTAGTCGCCGATGAGCGGTGCGGCGAGGAAGAGTACGGCGTAGAGCGTGGTAGCCACGATGATGTTGAACCAGAACACCGAGTTGTAGTCCTCCGGTCGCGGATCCTTAAGGTTGGTGAGTGCCGTGCGGAAGCCGCTGTCCTGCAGCGCCGTCGCCACGAGCGAGAAGATGCTTATCATCGCCATCATGCCGTAGTCGGACGGCGAGAGCAGTCGTCCGAGCACGATGCCGAACGCGAGGCCCACCACCTGCTGCACGCCACTATTCAGGCCGCCCCAGAGCAGGCCCTTCGCTGTCTTTTCCTTCAGTGTTTCCATATCGTTTTCTCTTTTCTCCTGCAAAGTTACACTTATACCGCCACATTCTCCGAGTTTTCGCGCATAATCTTCGTTGGCGCCGCAAGATTCTCCTCTTAGGGAGTGCACTTTTAGGGGCGCACTTATAGGGGGCACTCTTAGGGGGTGCACTTGTCTCCGCTCGGCTTTGCCGCTTGCCAGAGCAAGAAGTG